>Ga0114129_10001801_pt1 | contig 29193 bp, 19 predicted proteins | sample RhiMetdeltSRZDD1_FD_80071 | JGI IMG/M metagenome (GOLD analysis project Ga0114129, IMG submission 80071) | Populus rhizosphere microbial communities from Tennessee, USA - Rhizosphere MetaG P. deltoides SRZDD1 (version 2) (version 2) | ecosystem: Host-associated > Plants > Roots > Rhizosphere >... | reverse complement strand
TGTAATTGAGTTAGCGGCGTTGTCCGGTCGTGGCTATCCAGCGCCAGTTAATTACGACACGGGAACTGGCAAGCCGGCACAAACGATCGCGATTCGAACGTCGCTCGGACCACCTAACGCGAAGATACGCTAGGATGCCCTTAAAACAGGCGCAACCAATGACGCAGTCATACCTTCATGCTTTCTATGACAGGACTCTACTGGAAATGCTCAATTCTCTGTGCAGCCTCTGCGTCCTCAGCGTAGAGTGGAAGCCTCAGGTTCAAGATCAGAAGAATTTCAGGTCAGGAAGGGCGGTTTACCCCCGCTCAACTTACGCAAAGTCTCAACGTTGAATTTAATGCGACTTGAGCGGGGGTAAACCGCCCTTCCTGACCTGAAATTCTTCTGATCTTGAATGGTGGGACTGAAGGTAACTGCAGAACGGAGTGAGGCGACTTCAAAAGTGCTATAAATTCACGCGACGCTGGCGGCTTCGCACGAATCCAGTTCCGGAGCTTCTTCAATGGGAGCGCCGGCCTCGCCGTAGTAAGCACGCCCACTCTCAATCGCTTCAAAGTACTCTTCGATTCGATTCAGAACTTCTTCAACTGAATGCGAGTGATAGATCGACGTGCGGAACAAAGCACCCCCCTGTAACCCGCGCGTGAATTGCCCCGCAAGCTGCTTCATTCGATTTATTGCGGGGGTTTCCGGCATGTCTTCGCGCAACATGTCGAAGTATTCATGCAGGATCGCTCTTTTGTGGGCGAGCGTGGGCTCGAAAATTGGACGGCCGTGAAGCGCATCTTCGATCTGACGAAAGATCCACGGATTGGCCATCGCTCCACGTCCTATCAAAACGCCGTCGCATCCGGTCTCACGAAATTTTGCGAAGGCCCCTTCGATCGTTGTGACATCTCCGCTGCCGGATACAGGAACTTTCACAGCATTCTTCACTTGCGTCACTAAATCCCAATTCGCCAGCCCGCGGTATCCCTGTTCCTTGGTCCTACCGTGCAAGGCAATGTGTTCGACTCCGCATGCCTCGGCGAGTTTTGCGGTTTCCACAGCATTTATTGTGTGGTCATAAAAACCAGCCCGGATCTTTACGCTCAGTGGGATAGTGATCGCCTGCTTTATTTCCGTAAGAATAGTCTCGAGCCGCTGGTGGTCTTTCAGCAGGCCGGATCCTCCACCGTGCTTGACCACCTTTGGCGCAGGGCAGCCACAGTTCACATCAAGGATATCGGCGCCAACTTCTTCGGCCATCTCGGCAGCCATACGCATTCGCTCGGGCTGTCCGCCAAAGATCTGAACAGCGAATGGACGCTCGTCCTCGTAAAAACGCATCTGCCGCTTCGACTTCGGGTTGCTGCGCGTCAGGCCCTCTACCGAGATAAACTCTGAAACACTTAAGCCAACGCCGCCGCGACGCTTAATTAATCGGCGAAACGACACGTCAGTCACACCCGCCATCGGCGATAGAATCAGCGGCGGATTGATCCCCACCTCTCGAATCTTGAACGGTTTGATCTCTGTACTCATGGCATGATCGTGACGGGTGTTCCTACGTTAACGGCCTCGAACACCTCTCGAATGTCCTCATTCTCCAATGCCACACAGCCCCGTGTCCAATCGGTTCGGGATCCATACCCGTGAATGTAGATTAAGCCACCCAGCTTCGTGTACTGTGGTGGTCCTACCTTTTTTCGGATTGCTTCAGTTATTGCGCTATGTTGGGCCTGGCTGATTAATCCGTCGTGCAAGCCCCGGTCAGCATCCTCAATATTTGGGTAGCTGATACCCACTGATAAGTAGTAGGCACTCTTAGCGTTCTTTACGAATACGTAGAACTCACCTTCGGGCGTAGCGCCATCGCCTTCCTGTGTTTTATCAGCCAGATGGTTAAAGCCGAGCCCAACTTTGTAGGTCCTAAGCAAAGTATCGCCATCGTATAGCCCTAGTTTGCGCGCCGCTTTTCGAACTACTATTCGCGGATTACTGAGTGGCAACTTCAGCGGCTGTCGTTCAGACTGTTCAGATCTGGAAGCGTTCGTTTCGTTCATTCCAGTGATGTCGGAGGACTTGGCTACTTGGCGACAACCAGGCGCCGACAATATGGTTAGACCGATGAGCATAATATCGCATAGCGCTTTTGCCATATTGCTATCTATCACAACACGTCCGAAAGTATTTGTTCTCCCGTCAATTCATAAAGTTCTCGTGACTGCTGCTTCGAAGTTTGGTTGCGTTGAGGCACTGAAAGCACTCGAAAGGTACTTACTCTGTCACGGCGGCGAACGACGATTTCGTCCCCCGGCTTAATGTGATGTGCAGGTTTGGCGCGCGAACCATTGATGGTTACTAATCCGGCATCACAAAGCTGCTGGGCAATCGTACGGCGTGGACAAATGCGGCTTGCTTTGAGGAATAGATCGAGACGCATGACGTCTTAAGACACCACTGGCTTTAGAATCTGTGTGAACTTACACACACTCTAAAGCCAGTGGTGTCTTCGCTCGAAGTTTAAGGCTTCTTCTTGTTGTCGTTTTTCTCAGCTGTCTTTGCCGATGTAGATGTCGTCAACTTCAGGAATGGCTCGACGGCATCTTTATATGAGTCAGAAACCTTTATGAAGGCCTCATTGCGCAGCTTCTGCAAAAAGTCTTCCCGTTCTTTAGCTTGGCGCTCGAACATCATTGCCTCGCGCACCTGATTATCATTGAACGTTGCCGCTGTTCCGGCAGGTATTCTCTCGTCAACCCTCAGTATTTGATAACCTTCCGGCGTTTTGATCACATCACTAACGCCACCGGCTTTTATGTTTTTCACCGCCACGGCGATATCGTCGCGAAGCGATGGAGTGTCGAAAGTGCCGACACGGCCCTTATCCTGCGGTGCCGTCCGCACTCCATTCTTCTCGCGCTCAGAATTCGCCGCTGCCAAAGCACCGAAATCAGCGCCCGCACGCAACTGCGTCACAAGCTCTGTGGCTCGCGCCTTCACCGCAGCGTCATCCTTATTATTACTACTCAGGTAAATCTCTGACAGAGTAACTGTCTCCGGTTTGCGAAACTTGTCTTTATGCGCTTCGAAATATTTCTTTACCTCATCAGTAGAGAATCTGAAGTAAAGGGGCCGATCAACCTCTTGCTGGAGAACCGCCTGCTTCATCATTTCTGCGCGCATTGTTTGGCGAATGGCGACGGGATCCAATTTATTCTCGCGCAGCGCCTGATCGAGCTTCTCGACTGAGGTGATGCCTTGCTCTCGCGCAATTTCCAGCATTCGACTATTGACAGCCGCCTCAACGTCATTCGCGAGATCCAGTTCCTTACCTTTTTGCAGTAGCAGCTGTTCATTAATCAAGATGGCAATCAGCTCCGGCTGTTTCTTCGCTACTTCCGCCAGAGCCTGTTGGTCGGTCATTCCGTTTTGTTTCAGCGCTTCGACACGCTCTCTGGTTTCTCTCTTTAGTCGCGATAGCGTGATTACATCGTCATTGACCTGCGCTACAACTTCGTCAACAACCTGCAACTCGCCTTCCTGTGCGAGGACTCGAGGGGAGCTCGCGTTTACAAGTGCGACCGCGAATACGATCATGATCGCAATAAAAAAGAATTTGGATCTCACGAAATTTTACTCCTAAAAAATGGACTTTTGATCTTTGGCCTTTAGATCTTTGACGTTTCGCGTGCCATGAACCAGCTTCGGACCAAGGCCGAAGACCAAAGGCGCCAAAGACGGCACGAGACTGTGAATTCTAATCGTTCGCCTTAAGCTGGAGCAACACAGCCCGTGTTACATCTAACACATTGTCCTGTTCATCTTCGCTCAACACGAGCCGCAGCACTCCGGTCGGAGTAAACACCGCACCCTCCCGTGTCGCCATAAACTGTCGCAGTTTGTCCGGCGATATTCTCGCTTTTTCGGTGAACTTAAAAGCCACCCCATCAGGCGTTTTATCGACGGATAGAACTCCAATCTCTTCTGCTAACCGCCGCAATCGCGCATACAAGAAGAGCCGCTCAACTGGTACCGGGATGCGACCATAACGGTCTTCAGTCTCAGTTCGGATCACTGAAAGCGTCGACTCATCACGAGCTGATGAAACACGTTTGTATGTCCTAAGCCGTTGTCCCATGTCGCTGATGTAATCGTCAGGAATGGCTACATCGACGCCCAGATTCAGTGAAACACTGGTTTCATCTTCGACGGCTTCGCCCCGCATTTCGGCCACGGTGCGCTCGAGCATTTGGGTGTACAGATCAAAACCCAGCGCCTCCATATGCCCTGATTGTTCACCACCCAGCAGATTACCGGCACCGCGAAGCTCCAAATCCAAGGCTGCAATGCGGAATCCCGCGCCCAAGTCTGAAAACTCCCGAATTGCTGCGAGACGGCGACGAGCGATGGCTGTCAGTTCCTGCTCGCCGGGGATAAGCAAGTAAGCATAGGCGCGTCGATTCGAACGACCCACGCGACCACGCAACTGATAAAGCTGAGAAAGACCATATTGATCGGCGCGATTTATGATGATGGTGTTTGCGCGGGGGATGTCTATTCCGTTCTCGATGATGGTTGTTGCAACGAGAACATCATACTTGTAGTCGATAAAATCGAGCATCACCCGTTCCATCTCTTTCTCATTCATTTGGCCGTGGCCAATGGCGAGCCGTGCCTGTGGCACAAGCCGCTGAACAAGCGCAGCCACCGTCTCGATGGTTTCAACGCGATTGTGAATAAAAAACACCTGCCCACCTCGCGATAGCTCGAGCTCGATCGCCGACTTGATCACATTGTCTGAAAACTGAACTACCTGAGTCTGAATCGCCAGACGATCTCTTGGCGCAGTCTCAATTAGCGACATATCACGCATGCCGCTTAATGACATATTGAGCGTCCGTGGTATTGGCGTCGCCGATAATGTCAAAACGTCGACGCGTTTCTTCAAGTGTTTCAAGCGTTCCTTATGGGCCACACCAAAACGCTGCTCTTCATCCACGACGACTAGTCCAAGGTCCTTAAACTGCACGTCCTTTGATAACAGACGGTGCGTACCAATGATTACGTCGACCTCTCCCGATGCTACGCGCTTCGCAACTTCTTTCTGTTCTTTTGCAGAACGAAAACGGGAGAGCAAGTCGACCTTGACTGGGAAGGGCGCAAATCGCGAGCGAAACGTGTCGTAGTGTTGATAGGCAAGAACGGTCGTCGGAGTAAGTATTACAGCCTGCTTGCCTTCCATTACAGACTTGAACGCAGCGCGCATGGCGACTTCTGTCTTGCCGTAACCCACATCGCCGCACAGCAGGCGATCCATCGGAACCGGTTCCTGCATATCGGTTTTGACTTCTTCAATCGCGGTCTCTTGATCAGGCGTTAGAACAAATTGAAAACCATCTTCGAACTCTTGTTGCCAGGGAGTATCGGCAGAGAATGCGTGTCCACCCACGAGCTTTCGTTCCGCATACAGCCGCAACAACTCGTCGGCCATATCGCGCATTGCCCGTTTCGCTTTGGCCTTCGTCTTTTGCCAGCCGAGACCACCTAAACGATCCAATTGCGGTTGATGACCTTCAGCGCTCGAATAACGTTGGACCAGATCCAGTCGCTCAACGGGCACATATAGTTTCGCCTCGTCCGCATAATAGAGGAGCATGAACTCGCCCGTCCTTAGTCCAAAATCAAGCGTCTGCAAACCCCCAAAGCGGCCGATGCCGTGATCGATATGCACGACGAAATCTCCTGGTCGCAGATCGCGAAAGTCAGACAGGAAAGCAGCGGCTTTTGAACGTCGACGGCGCCCCTCTGATCGTTTCGTGTCAGCTGCCGCGCCACGCCGTTCGACCGATGCGACGGCCTCGTCAAACACGTCAGATTCCACGTGGACGATGAGCTTGGAATTTGGGAGCTCAAAGCCACCACTCAACCGACCCACAGTGATTATTACCGCAGGCCTTCCACCAGCATCCCCTTCAGCCACGAGAGATAACCGGGCTTCGATTTGATACTCGCTGAGAATCTCGCTGATACGCTCGGCGACGCCGAGGCTGGGCATAACGAACAGAACGGTTTCAGTTTCTTCGATTGCAGTGCGAACGTCCGCAACAAGGTCACCGATTCGACCGTGATATCTCATCGCTGATTTCGCCGGCCATTCGAACTCCGCTGCATAGTCGGCAATCGGAAACAGGAATAGTGGACGTCTCGGGCTGCGACCGCGTCCTATTTGCACTTTCGGCGCCTCAGCGTCGAGTGAAATCTCCTGATCCACTTCAGCCGCAGCGCGTCCGAGTGTGCGCAGTTCCAATCTTTGCCGCGCAGCAATAAGACTCCGGAGCTCTTCGACCGACAGATACAGATCCTCGGGTGGCAGTGCGATATCATCGGCTTGATCGATTTCGTTGTAGCGGCGCGCTAGCTCGTCATAATCATCGCTAAGGTAAGCCTCGATTCCACCTGGCTCATCGATCACCAAAACCGCGTCTTTCAGATGTTCGAAGATGCTCGAGTTACAGTTCTTGATAATGGGGATCAACCATTCCCAGCCGGCGAAGGCTTCGCCCTCATCCGCGAATGCGGTCCGATCTCGCAGGGACCTTGCATATCGGTCCTCACCCCAACGAACGCGGGCTGCTTCGGCCCACGCTTGAAAATCGCGCGAGGTCACAGACAACTCATGCATCGGAGGCACATCAACTTCAGAAAGCTGGCCCGTTGAGAGTTGTGTTTCGGGATCAAACTCTCTAAGCGAATCGATTGTGTCACCGAAGAACTCGACGCGTATGGGCAAGTTGAGACCCGGAGGCCAAATATCGAGGATGCCTCCACGCATTGAAAACTCTCCCACGCCCGATACGGGGTCCTCACGCATATACCCTGTCGCGATCAGTTTTTCGACGAGTTCTTCCGGCGAAATATCGAGGTCACGTTTCAACACTGTTCCGGCATTGGCGATCGCTGAAGGGTCAACAGTCTTTCTGGCCAGCGCGCGAGCGGTGAGCAATACAAAATCGTGCGACTGACGACGCAAGCGCCAGAGCGCCAGGGCACGATGTTCAAGTGTCTGTGGGTGAGGTGATACACCGGCGTAAGGATCACTCTCCGAGGCTGGGAGTATCAGCACTTCCGAATCGCAACTCTCCTTTCCTGCGAGAGCGCAATACCAAGATTTAAGATCGCGTTCCCAAGGTTCGAGGTCGCGCGTGGACTGAGTCACGACTGCGAATTTCTTGCCACTTTCCTTCTGCAACGCAGCGACGGCAAGCGCCCGCGCTGATCCGGCTACTAACCCACTGACGGAAACAACGCGCGCACCGCTTTGCAGTTGCTTAAGAACTTGCTGAAACTCTGACGAGTCTTTGACGAGCTGCAGAGTGTGTTGTAATGCGGTCCCTGCTTGAATGGTACTGCTCATAAAAACTTCACCTCATAAGCAAAGCGCAAAGAGGTAAGCGCGGCGCTTGGCCCCTAACTCTTTGCCCCGGTTCGCATCCTCTCAATAATCGCGCTCGTCGAGGCTCCGGGAACAAACGGTATTGAGATCACTTTGCCGCCCGCAGCTTCAACTTCTTCACGCCCATGGATTTCATCCAGCTCGTAATCGCCACCTTTTACGAGCACATCGGGCAACAGTTGTGTGATTAGCTCTCGCGGCGAAATGTCGTCGAAGATCGTTACGTAATCTACAGCACGAAGTGCTGCTAGAATTTCTGCCCGTTCTACTTCGTTCGTGATTGGCCGATCGGGCCCTTTCAGTTCGCGAGTGGTTCTGTCGCTATTGATAGCCACAACCAACGCATCGCCGAGCGACCGAGCTGCACCAAGATAGCGAACGTGGCCGACATGTAATAGGTCAAAGACGCCGTTCGTGAAAACGAGACGCAGCCCACGAGAGCGCAGACCTTTACGCTCTCTGAGCAACTGGACGGGGCTCAGAATCTTGTTTGCCATCCGTTCTGTAGAAGGTAGCACGAGCGGAAAGCGAAGGGCTAAGGGCGAAGGGCAAAGAGTTAAGCGCGCTCTGCCCTTTGCGCTTAGCTCTTTGCCCTCCCTATAATCGCCCGACTATCCAAGGAGAAGACGTTTGTCATTTCCGTTTCTCGAAGAGAACGATCAAACCGCTGCGCGTCGTGAGCACCTGGAAGGATTGCGACAGCTTATCGGCAACGTCTATCCAAATAAGTTCGAACGTAGCGAGATGATCGAAGCAGGCCGAGAAGACACGATATCTGCGATCGTTGAAAAGTTTCGCGCCTTCGAACCTAAGTCAGCTGCCGACGGAAGACCTACAGCGGAGGAGATCGAACTCGCAAACCAACAATTGAATAGATTTGTCGTTCGTCTCGCCGGACGTATTGCGTCGCCACCACGAGTGATGGGGAAGGCCGCCTTCGTGCATCTTTCCGACGGCGTTTCAAGATTGCAGATCTACATTCGCCGGAGCGATGTAACCGGCATTCGAAATGACGCGAGCGGCGGTGATGTCGACGGCTGGAAACTGTTTGAGCTTCTGGACCACGGCGATTTCATAGGTGTGGAGGGTTATCTCTTTGTTACTAAAACCGGTGAATTATCAGTTCACGTTCAGAAGCTGCAGTTTCTTGCGAAAGCACTTTTACCGTTGCCCGACAAGATGCACGGCATCCATGATCCAGAGATCCGTCAGCGACAGCGTTATGCAGATCTAATTGCGGGAAGTTTGAAGTTGGAGAAAGACGAGAACCTCACACCGCGCGAGGTATTTGAGCGCCGTTCGCACGCCATCCGCGAAATGCGTCGAATACTGGAGGATCATGGGTACATTGAGGTTGAAACGCCCATGTTGACGTCGCTCGCGACTGGCGCAGCGGCACGCCCTTTTAAAACACATCACAACGCGCTCGACATTGATCTTTACGCTCGCATCGCGCCCGAACTGTATTTGAAGCGTCTGCTCGTTGGTGGTTTCGAAAAGGTTTATGAACTGAATCGAAATTTCCGGAATGAGGGGATCTCGACGCGTCATAATCCTGAATTTACGATGCTCGAGTTTTACTGGGCCTACGCTGATGTAAATCAGATGATGGATTTTTGCGAGGAGATGATCCGCGCCGTTGTCTTCACCGTGCTGGGCCACACGCATGTAAAGTTCGGGCAACACGATTTAGACTTCGGACATCCGTTCAGACGACTGAGTATGAAAGAAAGTGTCGGTAACGGGAACGACGACCCCGAGAGTCTGTTGGAAAGGTTTGAATCCGAAGTCGAACCGACACTGATTCAGCCGACTTTCATCACTGACTTTCCAAAACTCATTTCCCCGCTTTCTAAGGCATCTCCGAACGATCCTGCAGTCACTGAGCGATTTGAGCTATACATCACCGGTGCCGAGATCGCTAACGGTTTTTCGGAATTGAATGATCCAGCTGAACAGTTTGAGCGGTTTAAGGATCAAATGCGACAGCGCGAACGCGGAGACGAAGAGGCGATGTTGATGGATGAGGACTATTTGCGCGCGCTGTCGTATGGAATGCCGCCGGCTGCCGGCATTGGAATCGGCATTGATCGATTCGTAATGCTGCTCACCAACAAACAGTCAATCCGCGATGTCATTCTCTTTCCACACCTGAAGCCAAAAACCGGATAGGCTGTAGCTTCCAACTACTTCGGCTGTGCTGTACCGACCTTTTGCCTCAAAGCGGCAAGGCGTTCTTCCGACCACATCACATCCTGGCCGTCTTTCTTCACCCGGGCGATGTATTGCTCCATCGCGTCCAACGCTCCTCTAAAGTTGCCCTGTTTTTCGCGAACACGGCTCAAATCCAAAAGAAACTGATTATTCTCATTTCCATACGCAGCAATGGTCTGAACAAATGCATCTTCCGCGAGTTTAAGATCACCTTTCATTTCATAGATGCGTGCAAGGTGGTAATAACTGATCGGGTACCGAAGGCCTTCGCGATTTGTGACTTGAAGGAGGTTCGCCAGCGCTTCATCGTTGCGCTTCAAACCGATTAGGACGAAGCTTAGCTCGAGATTGGCTGGTCCAAAATACCCGCTTTGTCGTGCAAGCAGTCGTTGATAGTTGTCAACGGCCTCCAACTTGTTACCTTTTTCAGCTGCGGTTCGTGCTTTCTGCAAAAGGTTGAAACCAGTCGCATCCAGCGAAAGTGGCTTGCCGGAATTGGGCGATGGCGACGCCTTGGGTCGTTCTGCAATGGCAGGGATAGCGGGGTTTATTGTCGCGGCCAGCGTGTTTGTCCCACGTGTCACCGTCGACGGCTCTTCAACGGTGATTCTTCCTTCATTGCCGGCGCGTGCAAGCGACTGGGCTGCTGCTGAGTGATGAGGATCTACGGCAGCTGCGCGCCGCCATTCGCGAACGGCGAGATCCATCTGCCCACGCGCAGCATACAAACGGCCAAGGTTATAACTGGCTTCCGCATAACGAAAATTCTCAACCTTCAACGCTGAAGACAGAGCGTCGAATGCTTCATCCCACCTGCCAACGCGCAGCAGCACTACTCCAAGATTATTTAGCGCGCGGGAGTACCCACCGTTACGTTGATTGATTGCCTTACGATATGAAGTAATCGCACCGTCAGTGTCACCCATTCGTGCCAGCGCGTTACCTATGTTGTAAAAACTCTGTGGGTCGAAAGCTTCTACTGAGGATGCTGTATGCAGCTCTGCGATTGCTTCTGATTTCTTGTTGTCAGCGACGAAGAGCTCAGCGAGTTTTAGTTGCAATCGCAGGCGCTCCTGAGGAGTAGCGGCAGCCTCGATTTGATCATTCAGTGCAAGAATGGGATCCTTCGGGGCCGGTGTTTCCGCCGCTACCTCTGCTAGCGGTTTTTCAGCTGGCTTATCCGTCGTCTTTGGCGTGCTGCTCGCTTCAGGGCTCGAAGCAGGGACCTGCGCCTGCGAAGATTCCGCCGACGAATTCGAATCAGACAGGCCTTTCACATCCACTTGCTTCTCTGGCTGTTGTGTTACCGGTTTCGCGGCATGCCGCGTCCCTGTCTTCGGCCTGGATGCTGCTGGAGTCGGCTGCGATTGTGGACGCGGTTTGACGCTCGTCGTTTGCGCAGAGACCAGCGTGATCGCGAATGCAAAAAGAATTGTGAAGATGAAGACTATTTTGAGAGTTCTCATAGGGTTTACCACCGGATAACTGCTGGATTGCTTATCTTTGTAATGCAGGTGTTTCGGTTCGAGCGTAGCTGACGACGGTGCCGCCAAAACCTACGGCCCATCCGTGAGTGCGGCCGGTGAGGAAGACTCTTTCCAGAGGATGCACTGTTCCACTGGCTTGCGAAGACCAATGCAATCCGCCGTCATTCGTGTAGATAATCGTGCCTTCAGCTCCAACTGCCCAACCTTCCATGGAATCAAGAAACTTGACGTCGAACAAATCGGCTGACACACCAGAGTTTTGAAGTTCCCATGTGCGGCCCCCATTTACTGTTCGGTAAACGGTGCCGCCACTACCTACAGTCCATCCCAGCCGATTATCGACGAACGATGTCGCGGAAAAGCGGACTGACTTCTCAATCGCTTGCGGTAATCGACTTACGATCCAAGTGTCGCCACCGTCAGCGGTTTGAATAATTGTCGCGCCCGCGCCAACCAACCATCCACGATCGTTGTCAACAAAGATCCCGCCGAGTAACAGGTGACGCGTCGGAGATTGAAGTCGGGTCCAATTCACACCGCCATCTCGAGTCGTATAGATTGAGCCGAACTCACCAAACACCCAACCGCGACTTCCACCGCGCGCAAACACAACGCGCACTAAAAGTGCGTCCGAGTCGAGACCCTTAATATCTATTCGTTTCCAATGTTCACCGCGATCTGTGGATTGCATTAGATAAGTGCGTGCTTCATCTTTTTCTTTGAGTTCGTAGACGTTTTTCTCGCAGACAAGCCAACCATTCTGTTCATCTACAAAATAGACATCGCGCAGGACATCGGTAGTTACGGAAGTTATTGGTCGCCACGTAACTCCGCCGTCCGTTGTCTCAAGAAAGGCTCCCTTGCTGCCGACGATCCACCCGCGATTGTGATTGAGAAAAAACACGGAGTGGAGCCAGGACATGGTTCCCGCCTGTTGTTTGATCCACCCGGCTGTTTGGGCATTTACCTGAAGAACACTCGAGAGTAAGACTACCGCAAGGCATAACAAAGGGCGTGCCGCACACGAGCACGGAAAAAATGACTTGGGGTCGTCGCCAGTAATTCCCATAAGCAGCCGTTACCTGAGTGCCTTACCATCCACCGGCGAATATCCGGGCGAAGCTCGCTACGGAAGTGAAGCTCATGATCTTCTGCCACGTCTTTAGCTTGTTTCCGGGGACTACTATCTGATCTCCAGGAACAAGATATGTAGTGTCCGGCGCGTGTCCCTTATAAATCGCTGAAACGTTTACAGCTATTGGTTGCAGCACCCCATCCTGCTGTCTCCGAAGCACCACAACCCCGCTCTTACTTCCCGTCGCCAGGACCCCGCCAGCTTCGGCTATAGCTTCGGTCACTGTCAGGCGGCGGGACATCAGCTTAACGCCTGGTTGCGCCACGTCACCGATGATGGTGTAACGATACGAGGCTGCCTTTTCGAGCGAAACTGTAACCTGTGGATCGATGATGTATTCGTCGTAACGCTTCTTAATCTCCTCGGCAACCTGATCGACGGTTTTCCCGTTCACGAATACACCACCGGGAATCAACGCCAACGATATTCGCCCACTTGGTGGAACCGTGATGCCGTTACGCGAGTAGCGATCCTGGCCAAACACCTGTACCGAAATAATGTCTTCTGGTCCAAGCCGATAGGTGGTAAAGAAATTGTTGTAGTACGGAACGACCGCGGCTTCTTCGGACATCTGCTCTCGCCGATTAGCTTGAGTCGCTTCGGGAACGTCGGAGGGAGTTTTGTTGGTATCGTCGGGCTCGAGTCGGTCGCCTGTGGGCGTCGTCGACGAAGGCTTTTGGTTGTTCTTGTCTTTGTCCGGCGTTGACGATGTGGTCGTTCGCTGTCGTGACTTCTGCGGATCAGGCTGCGATTGAGCGTACGCCACCAGAGATGGACCGCTCAACAGGAATCCGAGCATCAGCACGGTGAGTTTGTAGTTCCGTTTCATTTCAACCTCCACGGCCTGGCTTGTTATTGGGCACCACGCCCGAACAGAATTATTTTGATCGTTTCAAACATAATGATCGCGTCGAGAATGAGGCTTTGATTCTTGATATAGAAAAGGTCGTACTGAAGTTTCTGCCGGGCATCCTCGATTGAAGCACCATATGGATACTTGATTTGCGCCCACCCCGTAAGACCCGGCGCAATCAGGTGACGTTGCTCGTAATACGGGACCTCCTGCGCGAGTTGAGCAACGAAGTGCGGGCGTTCGGGACGCGGTCCCACGAAGTTCATCTCACCCTTCAGGATGTTCCAGAACTGCGGAATCTCATCAACCCGGCTTTTCCGCATTATGCGACCCACACGTGTCGTCCGTTCGTCGCTCTTGCTGGCCCAAACTGGACCGGCTTGTTCCGCATCGACTTTCATCGAACGAAACTTCGCTAAGACAAATACGCGGCCGTTCTTGCCAACTCTTTCCTGCTTATAAAAAACAGGGCCGCCGCGCGACTCAAGTTTTATGAGGATCGCGGCTATCAGCATCAGTGGCAACGATAGGACGAGACCGATGAGTGCTACCAAGCGATGTACGGCGGTTCGCGTTAGAGACGACAGCTTTGCCTGACGCCCGCGACCGGTAAAGATCAACCACGAAGGACGAATCATGTTCAAAGAAACACGACCTGTAAGGCGTTCATAGAACGACGCGCCTTCTTCAATTGAAACTTCTCCCCCCAGACTTAGCTGCAACAGTTTGTCTGTCGGAAACTGGCCACGGCGTTCGCCCATCGCCACGACGATCCGGTCAATACCATCACGCTTCACAATGTCGCCGAGCTGTTCAGTCAAACCTATAACGCGTGGATTGATCAAACTCTTTCCTAGCAGTTCAGAATCAGTGCCGACGAATCCGATGATTCGATAACCTGCATCGGGCCGGTTCAAGACTTCGCGTGCGAGTTCGACGGCAAGATTGCCCGAACCGACAATCAGAATGCGTTCGCCGAAACCAGGATGGCCTAAGAGCCAGTGAATCGATATCCGCCAACTAACCATCAAGCCCAGCGCCAGTGGCAAAGCGATTAAAGAAGTGCCTCGGCCCAGCATCAGCTTCGGGTACGCATAAAAGGCAATCGCTAACCCCACCCATGCCAAACCCAGTGCTTGAACCAGGCGGAGTACTAACTCCCGCCTGTCATGCATGACCACGAAGTCATACAAGTCGAAGAGATAGAAAGCGGCAAGGCAGAAGAACGTCACCAGACCCGCTTTCCAATAACCAAACTTCGTGATGAGTTCGAATGGAGCGTCTTGAGGCCCGGTACGTAAGTACACGGCTCCAACTATTGAGCCGAACACCAAAGTGGCTTCGGCTAACAACAGTAGAAATGTTCGTCGATTGAGGCGGGATAATCTCAATTAACGATCGCTACCTCCTCCTGAGCTTCAACTGATACTGGCTTGAGATCTTTGTCCTTCATTCCACGTTCACGATTGTAGTAACGCCGTTGGTAATAATATGAAGTGGGGTCAGGTTGTTCTTCCGAGCGATTGAGTATGACGCCGAGCAGCCGTTCACGAGGTATCTGTTCCAGCAGCTTATCGACTACGGAATAGCGAGTCTTGCCGGCTCGCACTACCAACAATGCGGCATCGGCTCTCGTCATCAACACGTTCGCATCGGTAAAGATTCCGAGCGGCGGTGCATCGATAATGATGTAGTCGAACATCCTTCTGACGTCCGTCAACAGACGCGCATAGGTTGGACCAGACAACAACTCAGCCACGTCATCTCGCGGGCGCCCGCCGGGCATCAAGTACAGTCCTGCGGGATTTAGACAGACGATTGCGTCTTCCAATCGAGCTTGTCCGCCGAGCACCTCAGACAAACCAATCGGCGACTCTATGCCGAGGTAGTCGGTCGCGCAGGGTTGACGTAAATCGCTATCAATTACGAGCGCACGCACGCCTTCGGTTTGGGCCAACAACCAGGCTAGATTCAGTGCCGTCAAGGTTTTCCCCTCAGCAACACCGGCGCTGGTCACAACAAAAGCTCGCATCTGCAGCTTCTCACCTGCCTGCAGAATTCTCGTACGCAGCGAACGAAACTGTTCGCAATACGCGGAACGAGGCTGCGTGACCGCAACAAGATGAGGTTCGACGCGCGCGGAAGATATGTCATAACTGACAAATCCCCCGGCGCGCGCCGCCCCGGCAGCGCCCAAAGTTGCCCCAGCATCACGCGAAGCTATTCCGCCGGGGAGTGCCGACCCGTCGGGTACATCCGCAGTGTGCGCAGTGGACGCTGAAATCTGCACCCTTTGCTGTGGCGCAGACAGAATGGAGGAACTCGCGAACAGCTGTTCCTCTATCTCTTTCGCCGTTGGCGAACCGTCGCGATTCGCATTGCGTTTCAGGTGCTGTGATTTAGATGTTTGTGGTTTTGGAGCGGTCGGATTCTCGCTCGCTCGCCTCAATGCATCGAAAACTCTTCCCATGTGGTTAATCTCCTTCGCAGAATCCCAGTGGTCTATCGGTTAGTTGGTTTGCTCCACAGGGATGGGGGTGATAGTTTTCGTCTCATTCTCGTTGGCGGTCTTTCCGGGCCAAAGCTCAGCCCGGCTAGCCGACGAAAAGATCCTGGCAGGTGCTTCTCTTTCTTCCCCCCGCTGCATACCGCGATCGGCACGCGGAAGCATGTCGAACGTGTCTGCAACTTCTTCAATTATTGAACTGTTGATAACTGATTCACCCGCCGCAAAACCCGCCAGCATTGCGTTATCACAAAGATTATTGATATTGCGCGGTATGCCTTCAGAGCAACGAAAGATGTAGTCAATGGCGTCCGGTGAAAAGACATCGGTACGAGCTGCGCCAGCCACGAGCAAGCGCGACGTGATGTACCGATCAGTTTCTTCCACGTTCGGCAGCGCTTTGATTACGCAACGCAGCGCTATTCGCTGTTTTAACTGACGCAAATCCGGATTGTTCAGAACTTCTCTCAATTCCGGTTGCCCCGTCAGTACGATTTGCAACTGTTTGGCCGTGTCTGATTCAAAGTTTGACAGGAGACGTATCTCCTCCAGGACGTGTGGTGACAGTCCCTGCGCCTCATCGATGATGAGCACGGTTCGCAGACCACGGGAGTGTCGCGACTCGAGCGCGCGACCAAGTTCCAGCAGCAACTCCGATTTCGTTTCCCACTTTTGAACATCAAGCAGCGTGGCTACGTGTTGATAAAACTCTGCGACCGACAATCGGGGATTGAAGATGTAAGCCACCAAAACTGTCCGATCGAGACGTTGCATCATCCAACGCAAGATCGTCGTCTTGCCGGTACCTACTTCACCAGTTACGACTACCAGGCCCTTGCCGCTCTCGATGCCGTAATGCAGATTCGCCATCACTTCAGTGTGGGAAGGAGTGAAGTAAATGAATCGCGGATCGGGCGTCAACGCGAAAGGTAGTTCTTTTAGTCCATAAAATTCTGCGTACACTCTTTTGAACCTCCACCAGGAACGTTAGCCGCTTACTACGCTCGGCCTGACGACTGCATCAGGACCTCAAAAACGTGCGTCAATTTGAGCACGAGCGCCAACACCGGAATACTGACAATCGTTGCGATCATAGCTGCCGCGAGTACGAGCAGGCGGCGTCTCGGTATCGCACGAGCCTCTTGGGGTGTCAGCAGTTCGGGGACGGAAACCAGGACCGGCAGACCCGTGTAATGGCGAGCGTCCTCACTGCTCTGAATTGTGAACAGACGGGGTACTTCAAAAATACCTACCATCAGAAGTCCCAATCCTAAACCGAATGCCAAACCAAGACCTGAAAGCATCAGACGTTTTGGTGCGACGGGCTTCGATGGAAGGTTTGCGGGGTCGATAACTTCAATGCCTTCGCCTTGTTGTTGCGTCGCAGCTTCAGCTCCAAGAGCGATCTTCTGTTGTTGCTGCAACAGCTCATCGTAAGCTGCTTTCTTCGTTTGATACTCACGCTCAATCGCCCCGAGCGCGACTTCCGCTCCAGGCACACTATTGATGCGAACTAGCAGATCTGAAATCTGTTTTTCGTTGTCGGAGAGCAATTTCTGCTGGCGCTTTATCTCACCTTCAGCCATCTTTACTTCTTCGCCGACACTCGCGACGCTGAGATCCGGGCGGCCAGCCAGTTTCTCCTGTTTTTGTTTTATCTTTTCTTTCCATTCGGCAATCATCTGATCCATCTCAGTTGTGATGCCCTCTATTTGAGCCTGCTTAGCTAATACATCAGGATGTTTCGGTTTCAACGAAGTCAGAAGTTGCTGGAGTTCCGCCTGCAAATCGGCTTTTCGTTTGGTGAGCTCAGCCCAAGCCAACGTTGTCTTAGGATCAGTCATGTTCTCAGCCAGGTCATCTCTAGTTTGCTCTGATTGCTTCTTCAACAGAGTCAACTGACTTGCCAATGCTGACCGGCGATCCTGGAGGCGTCCAACCTCGGCGATAAGGGCCTTTTGCTGCTCTCGGAGTCCGTTTAATTGGCCTACCAACGACTCCGCCTCGCTCGGCAAGTTTCCGACATTCGCCTGCATGAACTCGAGACGACGCTTGTCGACCGCATCAACTTCTTGTTTGGCTTGCAGTACCTGTTGATCGATAAACTGCCTCGCCGACGCAGTTGAGTTCACAGTGTTTTTGTTCTGTTCGTTGATGTATTTGCTCGCGAGCTCCGCAGTCACAGCCTGGGTGGTCCGAGGATCGCGACCACGGTAGGTGATGTTGAAGCCGTTCGTGATGTCATTGCGACTCGTATTAACATCGACCTTGATGTCTCTACGCATCGTGTCGACGATTACTTCCATTGGCTCACCGCGTAGCTTTTCTGCTCTGTAAAGCTCGTACTTCGCGACCAACGGTTCAAGGGAGCTGCGGCTTGTAACAACCTGATTGATGCTCGTGAGCTGCCGAGTCAAGCTCTCTTCCGTAATCGTGGGCACAACTGAATTGGGCAATGTCGCCGGCTTTACAACAATAAGAGTGCCTGACTCGTAGACATCCGGCAGCTTCCACACAACCCACACAACAGCTGTAGTAACTGCGATTGCGGGCAGAATAAGTAGCCACTTGCGCCGCTTAAGGATCTTGAGATACTCACTTGGCGTTCGTTGGCGGAATTCAGTACTCATAAACAGCTCCTGTTTGTGACTCAGTGATCTAATTGACGCGCCGTTGCTCTATCGTGCTTACAAAGTAGCAAGCGTCTTCCTTGCTTCTTCGGCATCTGGGAAGTTCACTTTTTCGCCGAGTCTTATTGCAGACTCTAATTCCCTTCGCGCTCCCTGACGGTCCCCTTTTGCCTTCAAAGCCATCCCGAGATGGAAATGGTATGTCGCGCTGGGGTTTGCATTATTCGCACGAGCAGCTGCGGCGTCTACCGTCACGGCTTTCTGCAACTGTTCAACTGCCGCTGCATAGAGGCCCTTCTTGTAGTACACCCATCCCAAAGTATCGATGAAACCTGCGATGTTCGGACTCTTTTGAACTGCGCCCTGCGCAAGCTTGAGAGCTTCATCGATGTTCCCCTTGCCTTCGATTGCGTATATCCACGCTAAATTATTTGCTGCGATTATCGCGTTTTGATCTCTCTCAAGCGCCTTCCGGTAACTGTCGATAGCCGCATCGGAGTTCTTCCGGGCGTACTCGAGCATGCCGATCAATGTGTACGCAGTCGCGTTATCAGGTCTTATCTCTGTAATCTTCTTGTATTCCGCTATCGCTCGGTCTTCTTGTTTTAAGTTAATGAAAAGCGTGCCGAGAGCAGAATAGGCGGCAAGATAATTCTGATCCAACTCAATGGCCTTCCGCCATTCAGCCTCCGCACCTTGAGCGTTCGGCTCATAGGCGTAAATGATCCCTTTGAGATAATGCAGCGTCGGCTTATTCGGATTAGCGTCGAGAGCCGTTTGCAGACGCGCGTGGGCCTTGTTCAGCTCTTTCCTCTGCGCATAGACGTTGATTAGGCCGTTGAACGCATTGAAATTTGAGTTGTCGATCTGTAGTGCATTCTCAAAGAAGCCGATCGCTTCGTCTGAATTTTTTTCGGCGAGGGAGACGAAAGCGAGGCTGTTGTAAATGTCCGGGTCGCTCGAGATGACTTGTCGTGCAGCATCGAAGTCGGCGCGTGCCGCTGGCGCATTACCCAATCGCAGTTGAGCGCCGCCGCGCGCCAAATACGTCTTTTCTCTGATCTCGGCCAATAGCTGAGGAGAGTTGTCTTGGTCAGGCGCAGTTTTATTGAGTCGCTCTAACAAGTCCGAAGCTAGTCTTAGAGCAGTCTTTGCATCGCCGGTGCTGGAACTGATCTGGACCTGCATCAACTTCGCGGGCAGATAGTCTGGATAGTTGCGTTCGAGTTCAACCGCGAAGGATCGAGCTTCGTCGATTGCGCCGAGGTTGAAATTCATTTGGGCCATGAAGTAAAGGCCGGCCCGGGAATTCGGTTCCTGCTTTAGCACCTCTTTCAGATCTTCGATCGCCACCTTCAGATTCTCAGCCTGACCTCCAAGTGATCGAACGCGTGCACGTAGTAACAGAGCCTGCCGATCGTTTGGGTCCTTCTTTAAAACTTCGTCGATCTGAGCAGTGGCTCCCTGAATATCACCGCGATTCAGCAATATCTCTCCGAGCCGATATCGACCTTGAATAAAATCCGGCGACTTGGCCAGGACTTCTTGATAGATCTTGATCGCATCGTCATAGCGATTTATCGAAGAGTAAAAATCTGCAAGGACTACTGGACCTTCTGGTTTGTCTTTATCGATATTGGCGAGTGATTTGTAAGCATCTTCCGCCTTATCCATCTGTCTGTTGACGTAGTAGTAACTCGCAAGCACAAACCACGCGGTTCTATCAGTGGGTCCAACCTCAACACCCTTCTTCAGCTCAGCTTCAGCTTCGGTCGATCTATTTGTCTGTGCCAGGAACTTGCCGTACTCAGTGTGAGCGACTGGTGAGTTGTTGTTTATCGATAAGGCCTTATGAAACACTTCTTCCGCTTTCGTGTAATCGCCCGTAACGACGTAAAAGCGCGCCAGACTCAAATACGATTCCACTCTGTTCGGGTCTATCTCAATTGCTTGGTTCAGTTGCTCGTAGGCTTTGTCTTTCTGATTCTGAGCAAACAGAACACTGCCCATGAGAATGTGACCCTCGACGTGTTTCGGATCTTTTTGCAGGATTTCTTTGGCGAGCCGCTCAGCTTCCGAAACCAATTCGGGTCTTCCCTTGCTGGCACCGAGGTAATAGTTTCCAAGTTTCGTGCGGGCTTCTAAATTGTTTTGATCCAACAGGGTGGCACGCCGCAGCGCCTCCATCATCTCTGGCGCGCGCTGTAATCCCTCGTAAGCGCGAGCTAATCCCCAGTAAGCCGGGCCAAACGTGTCGTCGATCTGAAGCGCGCTTCTAAACTCAAGTGACGCTTCCTGAAATTTTGACTCTTTGAGATAGGCTTCGCCTTTACTGACGTGTTGCGCTTTGGCTTTTTCGGGGTTAGTGCAGCCGGCGAATGAAAGAACGACGGCCAAAAGAAGGCACAGAAGGGTTGGATAAAAAACGTAGGCACGGCACTCACTTTTCATGTTTCTGCTCCATGTTACCGCTGCGGCTGAAGTCTAATCCGCAGGCGGAATCGGCTGCATCTGCATCAATGGCGGGCAAATGCCTGATGCTGGACACAGTATAGATATCGCTAATTCACCTCTGTTTTCCTGTAATCCATGTTTCGCCTTCGTGAAAATCGTGTTCTTGAATTCACGTTTCCGCTTCAAGATGTCCTGTGCCACCAGGCAATTCGCCTCAATCGGGCACAAAGTCGCTCAGTTCTCCGGTCGCCGTTGACGCCAGTTCAGCCGCTGCGGCCATCGCAGCCGATTCTGACCCTGTAACCGGCACCGTAATTCGAACCATTGCCCCATCGGATCGCCGTAAGCGCACACTGTCCAGGACAGTGTAAATCTTCCCCCAGTACTCGCTGGCCACCGCGCGACCGCGCCCTTGATACCAATAGATCATCGCCAGACGGTCAGTACCGTTTTGGATGAAGTACTGATTGGCTACGAAAGATGTGCCACTCGGCGTGACGATTGTAATTTTCCCGGGCTCACTGAGATTCCAACCTGAACCCGGCAAACAGTTCAACGGGCTGTGATACGTCGCGCCGTTGCGCTGACTTGAGTAATAACCGACATAAAAGTTGGCGAACCGACCATCTGTCCGACGGTAGTTGCGGAGAAGATAGTCACTCGCCCGCAGCACCTGAAGCGTGGCCGCGTCGAGCTGCGTATCCGTACCGACGCGACTCCAGTTGCCCAGTTGCTGCGGAAAATCCTTTAACGCTTTTCGATCAACGTGGGCCTCACCAAGGTACGCCCAGCTGTTTACGAGCAAACCAACGCCCAGTATTGCGCTGAGAACTATCCCAAAACGTATCGAGGCTTTCATCATTCAGCGCCCTCCGCTGGGACAACGTTGGTTGCTTTAGCCCTCACTATCTCGTGATGAGGTTTCTCTTTTGTGTCAATCACGTCGTCTTTTTTGTTGCTCGGTGGACCCGCTGGTCTAAAGCGATCGAGTAGCCAACCCATGCCGAACAAGAGCAAGAACGCAACTATGTAGACAACCCACCCCGAAAAAGAATGGAAAAACCCGTCGGCCACTTGAGTGCCGTAATAGTGCGACAAGACACCCGTACCACTCACTCTCGCCGCGTTCGTCAAGATAGCGATAGGGATAGCCGATGCGACGAGAATCGCCGAACGCCAAAAGGTATAGCTTCGCAACCAGGAGTAGCGACCCTTTGATCCGGTTTGGTTGCTATTGGAACGTGGCCGCGAAAAATACGCAAAGACAACGGCGAGTGTGATCAGCGTCATTAATGATCGGATCCCACTACAGGCTTCGACAACTTCAAGCTTCTTGGTCTCGAAAGCGTTCAGCGGTTTAAGCTCAATGATATTGCCCTGTCGCAGTACCGGAATCCCCAGCATATTCATCGACCAGACGGCGCACTGGGACGCGAATAGTTGGAGTGGAAAGGCAATGCGATTAAATACGATTGCCGGAATCGGAATTGATAGGAACAACAATACGAGCGGAACGAACAGAAGCGACAACACTCGATTGCCGAAGAAGTAAAGAACGATTCCAGCAATAATCAGCAGCAAAGAAAGGCGCTGGGTATAGAGCTCCGCACCCGCAACTCCAGCCCACAGTGCAAGTAGTGCGAAGCCGATCGCGAGCCCCCCTAACCACAGATTCGGCCGCAGTTTTTCAGACGAGAGCTTGTCGCGTTCTAGCCAAAGAATAATGCCAATGATGAAGGGAATAAGAAGGCCGTGGGAGTAATTTTCGTCAAACCACCAGTCGCGCGTCAGCTTCACGAGCACAGTGGCGTACGCGAAGATAATGGCGAAAGCTATGGCGAGGGCTCGCCAATGAGTTTTGGTGGCCGGGACACTCATACCGATTGATTGTTTCGCAGGAAAAGGGCAATTTCCCCTGCGAAAACGTTCGGAGACATGCTGGAAACCCGTACCCGACTAAATTGCGGCAAAGAGCTTATCGCAAACCGGCGTTCGTGACAATCAGCGGCCATGGTCGGCCCGACCGTCATAACCAAATAGTTTCAATAATCGTGGAAATCCGGAAACTGCCGCCCGAGGCCCGTATTTTGCGGCCCACAGCCCGTGGCTGCCACCGCCTGCCGCGCCCAAAAAAAAACCGCCGAACCACTGAGTCCCGTGATTCGGCGGCGCCCCTTATTTTATTACTTCAGATTAGAACGCGAAGCGGTTCCGGTACTCGATCGATTCCAGGAACGCCCGGACCATCTCCGCATTGGCGAAATTGCCATTGAACTCATTGAGTTTGCTTAGCCAGAAACCAAAACCAGCAGGATCTGGATCTCGCCTAAGGTAACCAAAGTACTGCATCAAAACGAAGGCTGAGTTGAACTGCGCTTGCGAAAACGCATCGTTCGTCGCCAATCGCTCTACTACTGCTGTTCTTGGGAGACCGTTGTTGAGACTCTGCACGAGCGCGTTACGCTGATCCTTGGTAATTGTGACTCCGAGATTAGCGATCAAAGAATCCACGAACCGCTGATTCGTCAAACCGCCGTAGCGCGATTGAAACGCAGGCCGCTGAGTCCAGGCAACCAAGAATTCCTGCTTGTTCGCGTCAAGCCGAGTTGCCCAACCATCGCTGCCAACGACGACACCGCGGCTGATCTGAATGGTATCCGGCATAAATTCGGCCATTGTCGGCAAACGGCCATAGCTCGCCTTGTACAATCGATAGACGTAATACCCTGTCTGTTGAAATTCAATCGAGAGGAAGAAGGCAGCAGAAACGTTTACGCGTTTGACTTGAGCACACAACGCATCGCTTCCACAGTTAACGATGTCGTTGGTCCAAAAGTCTCCACCGAACTCATCGGGTTCACGGTTAAGGAAATCGATATAGTTTTGACGCACTATAAACGACGGGACGTCGATAGGATTCGTCGCCTCAGGATGCTCAATCAATGCGTCGCTCAAGGCGAGTTGCTCGATCGCATAGCACAGGTTCGTCTGTAATGCCGCAAGGTCACCAGCCATTGCAGCTGTATTTGCGTTGTTCGCAAGACTGAACGCGCGAGCCAGATGAAACTCAATCGTCGTGGCCTTGGGATAGTCAGATGGATCGGCTGTTAATTCGTAGTAGGCTTGCAGGATTTCGTCGCTGAACTCTTGAAGCGGTGAAACAGTTTGTGAATCACTTGCTGTTGCCGCACTAAGGTTTCCAGTAGAGGCAATCTGATTACTGATCGCCTGCCCCGTACGCTTGGCCTTTCCAACCCTCTTTCCAACGGTTGTAGGAGTAGGGCTTGGTGTCGGAGTTGCCGTGGGTGTCGGAGTTGCCGTCGGTGAAGGCGTAGGCGTCGGTGTAGGTGTGGGTATCGGAGTCGGACTAGGAGTCGGTGTTGGAGTAGGAGTAGGCACTGATCCGCCCAAGGCGTTATTCAACTGAATGAAGTCAACGCCAATATCCTTACCGTCAGTCCCTGCATTCCGGTATGCACTTGTACTCGAAAGACTGTAATCGCCTCCAGCAAAGTTATTGAACCCCACGTCACTGACTTGCGCTGGGTAGAAGTTGCCTGCCGGATTGCTTGAGGCAGCAGCTCCTACCATCAAATTCTTGCTGAAAATGAAGGAAGGCGTATACCTGGTCAGTGCCGCCGTACCCAAGAACCCGCCATCACCATAAATGCCCCACGGATTCTCTATCGTCAGATTGTTGGTGCTGACATAGCCGACTGCCGTCTCACCGTAGAGTGTGTATGTGTTATTCGCCTGAAAACTCGTGTTATGGTCCAGCGTGACATTGTAGAAGCCATTGAAAGTCAGAAACGGGCCTCTGATATCCGTGAAGAGGTTATTGGCAATGCGTGCATCGCTGGAGCGTTGCGACGGTTTCTCGTTATCTGTTCCCAGCAGATTCAACGCGCCTTCTGCTCCTTTCACGATGTTGTTCGTGAAAGTCACGTTCTGCACGATTGACCACGGCGCCGTTCCTTCCTGATTCCTTACTGTAAAGAGAATCGGAATCCCCGTCTGTCCATCAGTCCAGCAGTTTTCAAACACATTGCCGTCGATCACTACATTCTTCGCATTCTTCAATTCCAGTAGATTCTTTATCGTCCAGTGTTGACCGGCGTAAGTCGGCGACCCAACTTTCCACGACAACGGCTTGAATACGTAATTCCGTCGTACCTCGATGTCAGACGGCACAAGACCTGTTATCCCAGGGTCCGCGCCGCCAAACAAGATGTTCTCGCCCGCTCCTTCCAGGTAGTTGTTGATAATGTGAAATGGTCCTGGCCCGTTCCACCCGGCAATGGCTTGCGTGTCGTAGCCCACACCGTGAATGTTCGAAATATACGAGTTGCTGACGGTGCTTTCCGCACTGTTTAAGCTGACCCCTCGCTGCACATCCTGCGTGTCAAATCCGTGGATGTAACAACGATCGACCACCAGGTGATGCGGCACTGCACTCAAACTCGTTTGCGTCGTCCGGCTTTCCCCAAACCGCACCAAGTCATATACCACGGAGCTCGCCGTTGCCGTCGACATCTCGAGCCCGAGCAACCGATAGTTGTGCGTTCCCGCCACGGTCTTAAACACAGGCTCCGCTGGTGTCGCTACCTGCAGCTTCGCAAACAAGGCCGACTGCGAAGGATTAACGCGCACCCCATCCGCTAATTCACTTATTCGCGAACTCTGAATTGTGATGTCCTGCGCGCCGCCTTTAACCGGAAGCACAAACGCTCCCGTGTACGTCGCCCCAGCCTGCACGATGATCGTGTCTCCAGGCTGGGCCGCGTTGATAGCGCCCTGTAGATCCCCACCAGCAGGAACTGTAATAGTCGCGGCGTTCGCCGTTAGGCCCGCAGTTAAGAGAAGGCCGATCGTAATGATTGCGCCTAGAATTGAAACAACAGAAAACTTGTCCGCACCCGAGTTCTCACCCATTTCAGCCTCACTTGTTTTGTTGAGGACCGGAAACAGGTCCGGGGGATTTCCTGTTTAAACAGCCGGTTTATTTGCGCGAACTCTCCGACGGCGGAACTGACGTGTCAGTGCGTCGGTTCGGCGGCTGTTGGGGGCTTGCCAAATCTCAGTTGGGTTGCAAACGATGCGAGAAGGTGATTTCCGATGTTAGAGACCTCGCCAGCCGCTGACACTTGCAGCGGAGTTGGCAATGGAAGCTGTTAGGGATTTTGAGCCGGAAAAGGAAGGAGAATACGGAATACTTGTCGACGGCTGCACAGGATAAAGCCTAAATACCGCAAACCCGTTACCGCCTTTAGGGCGACGTGACAAGTCCGATTAGCCTTCGGCAACCAGACTGTCTCCTGCGAATGCTCATGTCTAGGAGACTCACGGCTTTGCGTCCCTGCCTCACAACAGGTTTGCCTTTATCGTGTGCAATCGTGAACTGAAAAAGATCTAACCTACGGGAACCAAATTAAGCTTGTTTGAATTTGTTTGTCAAGCTTTAATTTCTTGAGCTGATTAAGGTATGAGTTTGGTCCTTTAGGTATAACTCGTTTGGCTCGCTTGACTTACGTACCCAAATCTGGGCCGATGGCGGAGGGTTACCGGCGCCGGCGAAGCAAACAATCAATGACAGTTAGGTCATCGCAGATATTGAGGGTGTGGGTTCCCTGTAAGTCCTTTCTCCATTGCGGCAGAACTTTTGAAACCTCCTCTTCGGCAAACTCATCGGTGGTGAGCCGGATAACTCTATTGATGGTTATCGCGTAACCGTAATGGCGCGATGAATCCTGAGCCGGCCGATATAGCTGTTGCGCCCACGTAAAGAACCGGCCCGCCGGTCTTGAGTTCCTCACATCAGATTTCAGCGGATTCTTCTTATGGGGCTTCCAAGGACCAAGTGGACTATCACTGTAATAAGCGTGCAACTCATCGCTGAACATCGTGTCAGCAAGCGCTACAAACATCCACCACCGTCCCTCGAGCTCCACTAGAGTTGCATCTTTAGCTTTCAAACCGTCGAGTAGTAGCGCTTCCAATTTCCAACCCCATGGAAAGGATTCGCATGAGTAGAGTTCAACTGTTTGATTGGCCGCTGTTTCAGGAATCATGAAATAGCGTCCCTTCCAAGTAAAAACAAAAGGATAAGACAGGTGATAATCGCGACGGAGGACAACGATTGGATCGCTAATACCCGCGGGCGTCACTTCAACTACAGAGATGTGCGCTTTCTCATCCTTGTAGATGTATTCCTCAAAGAATATGAAATACTTCCCTTCATATCTGACCGGGAACGGATCTGCCCAGAATCGCTCTTTCGGTGGAATCAAATACTTAAATCTATAGAAAGTGTTGTTGGGATCATCGGGAGATCTTCTGAACCGATACGCCAAAACCCACTGATCGAAAAAAAACGAGTCCGTTAGTTTTGACGCAACATACTTGAACGACAGCTTGGATAAGTGAGGAAGCAGCTCTAAATTAGATGGCATCTTGTATAGCCGATTGTAATAGGGCCGATACAAAGCAGCGTCCTCACTATCCAGCGTGCCCGTTTCGTAAAGCTGCTTCAACTTACGCATCAAAAAGGTGGACGCTTTCCAGTACAGATTATTTCTGTTTCCTCTTACTGAAAACCTGTTGCTGGTTCGTGACCAGGCGCGGTAAATGACAAGACCGTTGTCTAAGTCTTCCGACAAAACCTGCAATACAGCACCGGTGATGTTTGATGGCTCCATTACTTCCCAAAAAGCGGCCGGACCACCACGATTCAACAGATTGTCGCCGTGGTGGTAGGACCAGACACCGTGCTTCGCTATCCGCAACGCGTCGCCCCGTAGAATCCTGAATCCGAAACAGATCGCAACGTCGAGGTTGTAACCCGAGATCTTGGCTATGTCGTCGGGACGAAACCAATCGGAGTATTGCTTTGTTTCGGGCTCGATCTGTAGAACCGGACATGATGAAAGTAATTCCGTCACATCCGTATCTTCGAAGGCATCTTCTTCAACGAGCGGAATATGTTCGTCGAGACGGTTGTACAGGGAATACAGGAGGTAGTTCCGGTTTTTCCAATAGCTTCGAAATCTGTTCTGACGTGGAGTTACCATTTCATTCTTGATGATCAGACAGATCTCTGCGACGGAGGATGCCTTTATATCCTCGATAACTTTCGAAACCCATCGAGGTTGATTGAAGGAGTCGATTAGCAACGCGACGCGCAGGGGAGTTGCTGTGTTGCTCATCCAGGATTCTCCGCGGAACCGCTGCCGCTGGAATGCATGTTCTTAGAGAAAGGTAAGTACTCAGTATTGGAAGCTGTCATGAGCTGAAGAAGTTTGGCGAGCCGTTATACCTAATTGGCGGATCCTTCTCTACGCACGAATGTCTAGTTACCGCTTGGTCTGGGATGTTGTTCTTGCTCCTTCGACAATGGCTTCGGGATTCAACTTCGACCAATCACAGCCAACAGCTAAACCTTCCGACGCGGCACGTTTGTACGGACTGTTGTCTCCCAAGCGATAGTCGTTGTTCGCGAAATTGCCGAAGCCCACGCGATCGATCGACGAAGGGAAATAGTTGTCCCTGGGATACTGCGCCGGACTAGCCAGTGCCAGAACGTTTTTTCTAAAAACGACACCCGGGGCAAAACGTGTAAGCGCGACTGAACCTTCTCCAGTGGCATCGCCAAACACGCCATAGCCGCTGTTCGATCGCACCGTCAAATTGTTTTGGTAGACCAGACGCTGAACGGGTTCGCCGTAAAGAGTAATGATGTTTCCTGTTTGCAAGTGCGTGTTGTGGTCTACTGTAAGATTGTGAAAGCCGTTGAGTGTGAGGAATGGTCCACGGATGTCCGTAAACAGGTTGTTCGCAATCAGCGCACCGCTGGAGCGTTGCGAGGGTTTCTCGTTATCTGTTCCCAGCAGATTCAACGCGCCTTCTGCTCCTTTCACGATGTTGTTCGTGAAAGTAACATTCTGCACGATTGACCACGGTGCGGTTCCTTCCTGATTCCGGCCCGTGAACAGAATTGGAATTCCCGCCTGTCCATCAGTCCAACAGTTCTCAAACACGTTCCCATCGATTACAACGTTCTTCGCGTTCTTCAATTCCAACAGATTCTTTACCGTCCAGTGCTTACCCGAATAGGTCGGCGACCCAACTTTCCACGACAGTGGCTTGAATACGTAATTCCGTCTGATCTCAATATCGGCCGGCACCAGTCCCGCTATTCCCGGATCAGCGCCACCGAACAGGATGTTCTCGCCCGCTCCTTCCAGGTAGTTGTTGATGATGTGAAATGGTCCCGGCCCGTTCCACCCGGCGATGGCTTGCGTGTCGTAGCCCACCCCGTGAATGTTCGAGATGTAGGAGTTGCTGACGGTGCTTTCTGCACTGTTTAGCGCGACCCCTCGCTGCACATCCTGCGTGTCAAATCCATGGATGTAACCACGATCGACCACCAGGTGATGCGGCACGGCTTCGAGTGTCTTTTGTTCGTGTCGACTTTCAC
>Ga0114129_10001800_pt1 | contig 29212 bp, 25 predicted proteins | sample RhiMetdeltSRZDD1_FD_80071 | JGI IMG/M metagenome (GOLD analysis project Ga0114129, IMG submission 80071) | Populus rhizosphere microbial communities from Tennessee, USA - Rhizosphere MetaG P. deltoides SRZDD1 (version 2) (version 2) | ecosystem: Host-associated > Plants > Roots > Rhizosphere >... | reverse complement strand
GCTGGCGCTCGGCCATCGCCGCGAACGAGATCGATTGCGGTGCCTCCGAGATGCCCTGGATCACGCCGGTGTCCTGCAGCGGAAAGAAGCCCTTTGGGACCACGACGTAGAGCCACGTGGTGAGCGCCAGCGTCGCCACGGCCACCAGCAGAGTCGCCGTGCGCCGCGCGAGCACCCACTGGAGCGTGCGCCCGTAGAACGCGATGGTCCGGTCGAACGCGTGCTCCGACACGCGGTAGAACCGTCCCTGCCGCGCCGTCGGCGTATGGCGAAGGAGCTTGGCGCACATCATCGGCGTCAGGGTCAGCGACACCGCGGCCGACACGAGGATCGTGACGCCGAGGGTCACCGCGAACTCGCGAAAGAGCCGGCCGACCACGTCGCCCATGAACAGCAGAGGGATCAGCACGGCCACCAGTGAGATGGTCAACGACAGGATCGTGAAGCCGATCTGCTGGGAGCCTTTGAGCGCGGCGGTCAGCGGTGAGTCGCCCTGCTCGATGTAGCGCGCGATGTTCTCGATCATCACGATCGCGTCGTCGACGACGAACCCTGTCGAGATCGTCAGGGCCATCAGCGACAGGTTGTTCAGGCTGAAGCCGAGCAGGGACATCGCGCCGAACGTGCCGACGAGCGAGAGCGGCACCGCGACCCCCGGGATGACCGTGGCCGTCAGGGTGCGCAGGAACAGGAAGATCACCATGACGACCAGCGCGACGGCCAGCATGAGCTCGAACTGGACGTCCTCGACCGAGGCGCGGATGGTGACCGTCCGGTCCGTGAGCACCGAGACCTGCACCGCGGGTGGCAAGGAGGCTTGCAGCTGCGGCAAGAGCCGCTTGATGCGGTCGACGACCTCGATCACGTTGGCGCCGGGCTGGCGCTGGATGTTGAGGATCACCGCCGGCACCTGGTTCATCCACGCCGCCTGCTGGATGTTCTCGGCCCCGTCGACGACGTCGGCGACGTCGGACACGCGCACGGGCCCGCCGTTCCGGTACGCGACGATGAGCGGCTTGTAGTCTCGGCTCGTCAGGAGCTGGTCGTTGGCGCCAATCACCGAGGCGCGGCTCGGGCCGTCGAAGGCGCCCTTGGCCTGGTTCACGTTCGCCGCCGCCAGCGCGGTTCTCAAGTCTTCGAGCGTCAGGCCGTACGAGGCCAGCGCCTTGGGATTGGCCTGCACGCGTACCGCGGGGCGCTGGCCGCCGCTGATGCTCACGAGGCCGACGCCGGGAAGCTCGGCGATCTTCTGGGCCAGGCGCGTGTCGGCGAGGTCCTCGACGGTCGGCAGCGGCAAGGTCGCCGACGTGAGCCCGAGCGAGAGGATCGGCGTGTCGGCCGGGTTCACCTTGCTGTAGACCGGCGGGGTCGGGAGATCGCGCGGTAACAAGGTCAGTGCCGCGTTGATCGCCGCCTGCACCTCCTGCTCGGCCACGTCGAGGCTCAGATCGAGGCTGAACTGCAGGGTGATCAGCGAGCTCCCGCCGGAGCTGGTCGACGTCATCTGGTTGAGCCCGGGCATCTGACCGAACTGCCGCTCGAGCGGTGCCGTTACCGACGAGGCCATCACGTCGGGGCTCGCCCCCGGATAGAACGTGAGGACCTGGATGGTCGGATAGTCGACCTGCGGCAGCGCCGAGACCGGGAGCAGGCGGTAGGCGAGCGCGCCGGCCAGGAACACCGCGGCCATCAACAACGTGGTGGCGACCGGGCGCAGGATGAAGGGCCGTGAGGGATTCATGAGCGGCGCCGCGGCGCGGGCGCGCCGGGTGCCGGAGCGGGCCCGCTGGTGCCGGGTGTCTGGAACGCCACCAGGCTGCCCTCGCGCAGGCGGTCGGCGCCATCGACCACGACCATCTCGGCCGGCGCCACGCCGGAATCGATCGCCGCGTTGTCGCCCTCGGTCACGCCCACCTTCACCAGACGCACCGTCGCCGAGTGGTCCGGCTTGACCACGTAGACGAACGTGCCCTGCGCGCTCTGCTGCAGAGCCGCCGACGGCACGACCGTGGCGTTGCGCCGGACGTCGAGCCGCAGGCGCGCGTTCACGAACTGGCTCGGGAAGAGCCGGCCGTCGGTGTTCGGGAAGATCGCCTTGAGCCGCACGGTGCCCGTGGTCGGATCGATCTGGTTGTCGACGGTGAGCAATGTGCCCGAGGCCAGGCGCTCGCGCTGGTCGCGGTCCCACGCCTCCACCGGCAGCGAGACGCCGGCCTTCAGCTTCGCCAGCACCGGCGGCAGGCTATCCTCCGGGATCGTGAAGACGACCGCGATCGGCTGAACCTCGGTGATCACGACCAGCCCGTTCTGATCGGTCGCGTGCACGATGTTGCCCTGATCGACGAGCCTGAGACCGAGGCGCCCGCTGAGGGGCGCCGTGATCTGGCAGTAGGTGAGCTGCAGCTTGACGTTCTGGATCTGCCCGCGGTCGGTCTCGACGGCGCCCTCGTACTGGTGGACGAGCTCCACCTGCGTGTCGAGCTGCTGCTTGGGGATCGAGTCCTCGGCGACGAGCGTGCGATAGCGCTCGAGATCGACGCGCGCGTTGCGCAGGAGCGCTTCGTCGCGCACCAGCTGACCCTGCGCCTGCATCAGCTGGGCCTGAAAGGGGCGCGGATCGATCTCCGCCAGGAGGTCGCCGGCCTTGACGAGCTGCCCCTCCTTGAACAGAACTTTCGTCAGCTCGCCGTCCACGCGCGTGTGGACGGTGACCGTGTTGAGCGCGGTGACCGAGCCGAGCCCAGAGAGAAAGACGGCGACGTCGGCCGTCCGCGCCGCCGTCGCGACCACCGGCACCGGCGCCGTGCGTCCGCCCGCCGACGGCGAGCCCGTCTTGGACTGCGCGTTGCCCGACCCGGCACGGAAGACGTACGCGCCCACGGCCAGCAGCAGGAGGAGGCCGAGGGCGATCGACCAGCGCGCGACACGCTTCATAATCTTGTGATACCGGGCGCCCGTATCGCGCACGGTTAAGAGTTCGACAAGAAATGTTAAGTCGCGGCCGGCGCGCTTAACACTTCGCCCACAACGGCACGCCCGCTCGAACGATTCGCCCGCGGCAGGGCGCCGACCGCTCGGCTCGCGCGGCTCGGGCCTTTCCGGCTGGACTATCGCGTTATTGCGGCCAGCGTGCCTGTCCGCGCCGGACGCGGGTAGACGGGAAGGGTGATCTCGACGATCAGGCCACCGCCGGCGGCGTTGCTGGCGCGCACGGCGCCGCCGTGGAGTCGAACCGTGCGGTCGGCGATCGTGAGCCCGAGCCCGACCCCGCCCGTGTGGCGGTCGCGCGCGTCGCCGACCCGGTAGAACGGTTGAAAGATATGGGCCAGCAAGTCGTCGGGAACACCGCTGCCGTGATCGCGCACGGCGATCGCCACGCGCTCGGGCCCCTGCGGCCGCATCGCGACTTCGACCGCCGTGTCCTCGCGCGTATGGCGGACGGCGTTGCGCACGACGTTCTCGACCGCGCTCCGCAACAGGTCGGGAGCACCGATCGTCTCGCACTCGCACAGCGCCGTGATCCGCACCGCGCGCCGCCGGCTCCGCACCTCGAAGTCGGCGTCTTCGGCCACTTCGCGCACGATGGCCGCGAGGTTCACCGGTTCGCGCGCGGGCTCCATGGCCCCGCTCTCGAGCCGGGCCAGCATCAGCAGCTGGCCGATCAAGGCGTTGAGACGCTCGGCCTCGCGCTCGATGCGGTCGATCGCCTGCTGGTCGTGGCCGGCCTGCTGCCGGGCCAGACCGAGGGCAACGTGCAGCCGCGACAGCGGCGAGCGCAGCTCGTGGGAGATGTCGCGCAGCAGGCGCCGCTCGGAGGTCATGAGTCCCTCGATGCGCTCGGCCATCCGGTCGAAATCGCGCGCCAGATCGGCCAGCTCGTCGCGCCGACGTCCGACTGCCGGCGCCACGCGCACGGCCAGGTTGCCGGCCGCCAGCTCCTGCGTAGCCGCGCGCAGCGACGCGAGCGGGCGGGCCACGTAGCGGGCGAGCGGGTAGCAGACCGCGCCGGCGGTGACGAGCACCGCCAGCAGGCGCAGGAGTTGCGCCAGCGGGGCGTCGTGGAGGAGCCGGAGCAGGCCGATCGGCGTGCCGGCGACGAGATCGTACCGGCGGCCCGACGGGCCGTCGAACGGATGAGCCTTGAGCGCCACGCTGCCGTCCACCTGCATCTCGGTGTGGCCGAGCTCCTCGATCCGCCGGGCAGCCGCGGCGTACCCGGGTGCCACCGCACGGCCGGTGACATCCTGCCCGCGCTCATCGAGCAGGACCGCGTGGATGTGAGTCGACTGCTCGAGGCCGTCGAGGTACTTGGCGAGGGCAGGCGGGCCGTCGTGCTCGAAGATCGTCGCCGCCCGGCGGCCGTACCCGGCGAGCGCGGTGTCGCTGAAGCGCTGGACGCGGATCTCGGTGGGCGTCGAGGTGGCGATCACCGCGGCATGCAGGGCGAGCGCCACGAGCACGAGCGAGGCCCAGAACCACAGCACCATCTTCAGGAACATGCCGCGGATCACGCGTCGCCTCGAGCGTAGAGATAGCCCACGGCGCGCAGGGCTCGGATCCGCTCGGCGCCGTCGGCGCGGGGGCCGAGCTTCTTGCGCAGCCGGCTCACGTGCACGTCGAGGCTTCGATCGAACGGGAGAAGCCCTCGTCCGAGGGCGCCGCGCGCGAGCTCCTCGCGCCGGACGACCGTGCCGGCCGCGCGCAGCAGCATCTCGAGCACGTTGAACTCGACCGCCGTCAGCTCGACCGCCGCGCCGGACCGTCGCACGACGTGGCGCCGCACGTCGACTTCGACGTCGTCCACGCCGAGCCGCTCCTCCGCCGGCTCCGCGGGATCGGCGCCGCCTTCATAGCGCGCGCGGCGCAGGATAGCCCGGATGCGCGCCACCAGCTCGCGCGGATTGAAGGGCTTGGAGAGATAGTCGTCGGCGCCGAGCTCGAGGCCCACGATGCGGTCGACGTCGTCGCCGCGCGCGGTCAGCATGAGCACGGGAATCCGGGACGCGGCACGTAGATGCCGCAAGATATCGAAGCCGCTCACGCCCGGCAGCATCACGTCGAGCACGATCAGCTGATAAGCGCCGGACACGGCATGGTCGACGGCGTGCGTACCGTCGGCTTCGACGTCCAGGGCCAGCCCTTCGCGGGCCAGGTATTCACGGACCAGCTCACCGAGCTCGGTGTCGTCGTCCACCAGGAGGACGCGCACGCTCCGGGCCGGGGCTGGCGCAGGCATGTTGCTCATGGTGTTGGCGTGCCTTGGCGGAGGTCCGGAGCGTTCCGTTACCACGGACACCCCGGCCGCCCCGGACGGCGAGTCGCCGCCCGGGGCCACCGCGGAGGCGGTTGCCTCGACTAACTGTGGCTCGAGATACCGCCGAGGGCCGTCGGTACGGACCCGAGGATCTCGTCGGCTCGCGCCGGGACGATGCTGTTGATAAAGTACCGGTCACCATCGGAGACGAAGTCGACCTTCACCCACTCGCCGACCCGAAGATTGTCGAGCATCCGCTGATCGGGGGCGCGGAGCTCCGTGCCGTCCGAGATCTGAATCCGCCTGAGCGCACGGTCGATGAACTTGACCCGCGCAATTTTTTCGCCCCCGTAGCCGGCGCCGGGGCCATCGGCCCAGGCGTAGCCGGCGGAGACGACGAGTCCGAGCGCGATCACGGTCATCAGAACCTGAAAATGTCGCATGTTTGGTCTCCTCCTACGCACCTTTCGCGGCCCCGTGACGAGCACCGGGCCACCTGTCGGGATCTGACCTATGAGTGCGTGAGGAGCGAGGGCGGACCGCGCGACTCCCTCGACAGGAGTCGCGCGTTGTCAGGGAGCGTGAAACACCGAGCGACGACGCCGCGCGCCGGACCCCGGTGCGGCGGCGCCGGCGGCGCGGCCGGCACGATAGCGGGTGGACAGGCTGTCCCCCTGCTGGCGGTGCGGCCGCGCTCGTCGTCGCCGGTCTGATCACTGCACCACGCCTCCTCGATCGGCAACGGCTCGATCAGGGCGCCGAGCGACTGCAGCATCCCAACGAGCGCGAGCGTGATCAGTCCAGCGACAACCACGAGGTCAACGTACTCCCGGCTCAGCGGCCACTCAAGCAATCGCGGAGCGGCGCGCCGTGGCTTGACCGCCTTGCGCGCGCGTGCTACTTGTCCGACGCCGCCAGCTCGGACACTGTGAATCGGAGGGAATCGATGCTCCACGCGGTTGTCACCGCGCTGTTGTTCGTGATGTGCTCGGCGCCAGCGTCGGCGCAGCACGCGCCGGTGATCCTGTCGACGACCACCAGCACGCAAGACTCCGGTCTGCTCGACGTGCTCGTCCCGCTGTTCGAGCGTCGGACCGGCTACACCGTGAAGACGATCGCGGTCGGCACCGGGCAGGCGCTCGCGCTCGCGGCCCGCGGTGAGGCCGACGTCGTGCTCGCGCATGCGCCGGCGCTCGAGAAGAAATACGTCGACGAGGGCAAGATGCTCGACCGGCGGCTCGTCATGTACAACGACTTCGTGGTCATCGGCCCGGCCGACGATCCGGCGAAGGTCAAGGGCATGAAGCGCGCGGCCGACGCGATGAAGACGATCGCCGCCAGCGGCTCACGCTTCGTCTCGCGCGGGGACAACTCGGGTACTCACGTCCTCGAGAAATCGCTGTGGAAGCTCGCCGGGGTCGAGCCGCACGGCGCCTGGTACATCGAGGCGGGTCAGGGCATGGGCGCGACGCTCGGCATCGCCGACGACCGCAAGGCGTACACCGTGACCGATCGCGGGACCTACCTCGCGTTCCAGAAGCGCGTGCGCCTGCCGATCCTGCTCGAAGGCGACAAGCCGCTCCTGAACATCTACTCGGTGATGAAGGTCAACCCGAGTAACGGCCCCAGGGTCAATGCCGCCGGCGGCGCGGCGTTCGCCGACTTCATGGTGTCGCCGGAGGTCCACGCGGCGATCAAGACCTTCGGCGTGGACAAGTACGGGCAGGCGCTCTTCGTGCCCGTGGCGGGCACGAAGGAAGACGAGGTCGGCGGAAAAGAGTGAGCGCTAGCCCCGATCGAACGCCCGCTTGATCTCCGTCTCGGCCCACAGCATCGCGTCCTTGGGCTTGGACGCGTTGGTGACCACGCGCGCGAACATGTTCGGGATGACGTAGCTGTTCGTGATCAGCTGAATCTTCTCGTCGGGCGGCGCGGGCCAGCCGTAGAGATGCGAGTACTTTGCGGCGGCCTTGAGCACCTTGTACTTCTTGTCCACGTCCCACACCGGGTGGTTTTCCATGTCGCGCCAGGTGGGATGGTTGTAGTTGTCGCCCGACATGACCCACTCGTGGTACTGCGCGGGCTCGAAGAACCACTTCAAGAAATCGCGCGCGACGTCGACGTTCTTGCTGAACCTCCAGACTCCGAGGCTTCGCGGCACCCCGACGGTGTGACGGCCGGCGGGCCCGGCGGGCGAGGCGTGGAAGCCGGTCTGCTCGGCGACCGCGAGCTTCTCCTGCTTGGCGACGACGTAGTGGCTGATCGGGTTGTGGATCCAGGAGCCCTTCCCGGAGTTCAGGTACTGGTTGTTCGCGGCGTTGTCCCACGAGAGCACCGCCGGATCCATCGCGTCGTTGTAGAGCGTCTGCACGTAGTCGATCGCGGCTTCCGTCGCCTTCCCATTGATCGCGATCGTCTTGCCGTCCTCGGCGACGTCCTTGGCGCCGTAGCACCAGAGGATCGAGTAGAGCGTCGACACCGAGTCGGTGGTCTGGCTGATGGCGAATCCGACCGGGTTGCCGAGCTTCTTGAGCTTCCGGCCGGCCCGGAGAAGATCATCCCAGGTGTCGGGCTCCCGCTCGCCGACTTTCTCGAACAGATCGATCCGATGGCTGCCCGGGAACGAGGTGAACATGAGCGGCACGCCGAGCCACTGGCCTTTGACCAGCGCGTGCTCCTTCAAGAACGGATACCAGTCGCCGTGCTTCTTCGCCAGGTCATTGCAGATGTCGGACACGTCCGCCAGCCCCGGCTGGAAGAGCCACGCGTAGTGCATCTCGAGACTGATGATGTCGTGACCGGACTTGCTCATGACTTCGGCCGAGAGCTTGGCGGGCATCTGGACGCTCTGGATGTGGTCGATGCGCACGTTGACGCCGGAGGCCTTCGTGAACCGCTTGCCGAGCTCGGTCAGCTTCACGTCGGAGGCGGGCGCGTAGTTGACCGCGGTCAATAGACTGAGCTCGCGCGCGGCCCAGGCGGCGGGCGCGCAGCCGGCCGCGAGAATCCCGGCGATCCCCGCGAGGGCCCGGCCCCCGGTTTGCAGGAAAGTGCGCCGTCCGAGTTCTTTACGGCCGGTTTCTAAGCCTCCGAAGTGTCTACGCTCGCTCATCGTCCGTCTCCTCGCGACGGACTCTATGGCGGCGCCGGAGGCCTGTCAATTGTCGAGTGGAGCGGACGGCGAGTGCGTGATCAGCGCGGCTGGCTCTCGCCGGGCTCGAGATAAGCGATCTCGAGATCGATCGCGGCGCGGACTTCCTCGAGCCTGGCGATCAGCTCGGGGTACCCGGCAGCGACCAGCTCTGCCTCGACCTGGCAGAGGTGCGCGGCCGCTCCACTCAATCGGCTGAAGCGACACGAGTCGAACATGCTCCCATGCCGCACGCAAGACGCATGCCGTCTCGTAAAATCCCGTCGTGTTACAGATTGGCGTCCTGACACCTCCAGGTGCGTCGGCGCGGCATCACGCCGGCGCCGACAGCGTCATCGGGTCGACAGACATTCGTGTCACTGGTGTTAGGATGGGCGGCCGCCAGAGGAAGAACCCGGACATGAGCCGCTATTTCGGCCTGACACCTCGCGAGTGGCGCGCGTTCTCTGCGCTCCGTACGCCCGTCGGCATCCAGCGGGCACTCGAGGCGATGCCTTATCACATCGCCAGCAGCGCCTGGTCGCCGCGACGGGTGCTGCGCGAGGGGACGGCGCATTGTCTCGAGGGCGCGATCTTCGCGGCCGCGGCGCTGCGGGTGCTCGGCTTCGCGCCCCTACTCGTCGACCTGGAAGCCGTTCAGGACACCGATCACGTCGTCAGTGTGTTCAGGCTCCGGGGCCATTGGGGCGCGATCGCGAAGTCGAACTTCTCCGGCCTGCGCTACCGCGAGCCGGTCTATCGCAGCGTGCGTGAGCTGGTGATGAGCTACTTCGAGAGCTATATCAACCTGCGCGGGGAGCGCACCCTGCGCGCCTACTCGAGCCCGGTCAATCTGGGCCGGTTCGATCGGAGCCACCCAGGCTGGATGACGTCGGCCGACGACCTGTGGTGGATCGCGGAGCATCTCGTGGGCGTCCGGCACACCCGCCTGCTCAAGCCCTCGATCATGCGGAACCTCTCCCGGGTCGACCGCCGTGCGCTGGCGGCGGGCCTGGTGGGTTACCGCGACCACTGACGACGATTCAGGGCGCAGGGGACGGAGGCGCACCGAGCTCGCCCGGCAGCAGCACGGCGTCGTCGCGGGGGACGCAGACGGTAACCGAGTCGTCACGCCAGACGATCGCCCAGCCCATCGCCCGCAGGCGCTCGTCCACCAGCGCTTGCCGCCGGTCGGTGTGGCGCCGCTCGGGACTGCGCTCCACCTCCTGCAGGCGCCGAGCGCCGAGCCGGCGGTCGATAATGACCGCGACCTCGTCGTTGCCGGCGAACTCCTGCCGGAGGTATTCGTGAAGCTTCGGTCGGAGGCGAGACACGATGAAGACGAGCTGGCCCATGGGTCTCTCCTAGCGTAGCGTCTCGCCGCGGCGCGGGTCAATGAAACGAGGGTCTGATGCGATTTGATCTGTTCGGGAAACCTTCGATATAAACTATTTTGGTGATTCGTGCCCTTCCGGCGGTGGGGCTAGTCCTCTCGCTCGCGGTGATCCTGAACTCGGCAACGGTTTCCGCCCAGACGACCGAGGCCGATGTGTACGTGGCGCAGGCGGTCCTCGACTTCGACGAAAAGCGATACGACGCGGCGCTGGAGAACTTGCGGCGCGCGCTCGTCCTCGAGCCGGATCACGTCGAGGCCCTGTATTTCACCGGCGCGGTGTACGCCGCGCAGAAGCGAGCCGATCTGGCCGCGCCTTATCTCGAGCGCGCCCGCGCCAAGTCGCCCCGGGATCCTTCGATCGCCTACCAGCTCGGCCTCGTCTACTTCGCGCAGCAACAGTACGAGAAGGCTCAGCCGCTCCTCGAGGAGGCGTTCAAGGCGAATCCCGAACTCGACAGCCTCGGGTATTACGTCGGCTTCCTCCGCTACCGCAACAAGGACTATCGCGGCGCGCTGGCTGCGTTTCGCCAGGGCCGCACGAGCGATCCCGAGATCCAGCAGCTGACGGGCTTCTATACCGGCCTGGCGCTGGGCGTGCTCGGTCTGCCGGGCCAGGCCGCGGCGGAGGTCGAGCAGGCGATCCGTCTGGCGCCGGGCTCGCAGCTGACGGGCCCGGCCGAGCGCCTGCGCGACACGATCGTGGCCTCGCGCGACAAGGAGCGGCGGTTGTCGTTCGAAGCGCGCATCGGTCTCACCTGGGACGACAACGTGATCGTGCGCCCCGTTGAGGATTTCGACGAGCCGCTGGTCGCCGAGATCCGGCGCCACAAGCACGAATCCTTGGGCGAGCTCGCCGGATTGAACTTGAACTACGTGTGGTGGCGCACGCAGGACTGGGAGTCCTCCATCGGCTACTCGTTCTTCACGACGTACCAGAACGACATCCCGAAGTTCAGCGTCATCAGCAATCTCGTTACGGCCGGGCTGACCTACAAGACCTCGTTCGCCCAGCTCCCCACGCAGTTCACCTTGCAATACGCGTTCGACCACATGTTCCTGGGCGGGGACGAGTTCCTCAAGCGCCACACGGTGTCGCTGTCCGGCGTCGTGATCGAGAGCGCGCGGAACTTCACCCAGGGCTTCCTGCGCTTCCAGGCCAAGGACTTCGCCGACGTCGATCAGGCGCAGCGGATTGCCAACGACGATCGCAGCGGCAACAACTACATGGCCGGGTTCCTGCACTTCGTGCGGTTCGCCGAGGACCGGCACTACATCAAGTTCGGCTACCAGTTCGACTGGGACGACACCGGCAATGACGACGGCCGCAACTGGATGTACTACGGCAACCGCGTGAGCTTCGGCGGACAGTACACGCTGCCGTGGTGGGCGATCCGGCTGAAGTACGACTTCGACGCGCACTTCCGTGACTACACGTACAAGAACACGGTGCTGCCGACGTACGTGCCGGGGAGCAAGTGGCGCCAGGACCGGGAGCTGTCGAATGTCGTACGCGCCGAGCTGCCGCTGCCGGCGAACTTCACGCTCGCCGCCGAATATCAGGTGACGCGCGTGTCCTCGAACATCGAGGTGTTCGCCTACATCCGTAACGTCGCGTCGCTCAGTCTGATCTGGTCGTACTGATCCGCGCCTGACTCGACCTCGACCGGCGATTGCGCCTCGGCCGGCGGCGTGTCCGTCGGCCGAGGGCGTCTTTGGCGCTACTGACCGACCTTCACCGAGCCGCCGATCGACCTGCACGGCGTCCCCGGCGTCGGCGTGACAGATGGCGTTGACGGCGTCGTGATGCCAGAGTTGATCGCCTGCTCGATCTTCTGCCGTTGCTCCGTCGTCGGTCCTGACTTGTTGCTGCCCGGGAACGGCGTCGGCAGCGGGGTGATTGGCGGCAAGGTCGGCGTCTGCGGCAACGCCGCGAATGGTACCGTCGCGGCCGTGAAGGTCGCGATGGTCGAGTTCATCACCGTCTGCTTGGCGTCGCTCTCGGCGCCGCTCACCGCCGGCAGACCACTCGGCGTGATGCCCGCGATTGCGTCGGCCCGCATCGCCGCGCTCATGACGCCCGAGTTGATGACCCCGCCGGTCACGGACGCGAAGTTGTTGGCGTCGACGTTGACGACCTGCGAGCCGACCGTCAGGGCGATCGAGCCGGTGAGGACATAGTGATTGACGGTCGCGCCGCCCTGAGCGTTATCGGCGCTGGCCGAGGCGCGGATGACCTCGACGATGAACACGGTCCCACGCACGGCGGCAACGGCGTTCGCGCTCTTGACCTCGATCGTCTCGCCCGGTCGCATCTTGTCCTTGGCGACCGCGACGGCCACCTTGCCGGAGTCGAGATCGATCGTGGAGCGCCCGGGAACTTCGGTGATCGTCAAGGCCGAGCGCTCACGCACGGTGACGACCGCCTTGCCGCCCAGCAGGAGACGGGCGAGCGAGCGGTCGCCGGTGACGACGCGGTCGTTGACGAAGACGTCGTCCTTGAACTTGAGCGCGACGGGCTGCGTGACCGACGCGCGGGCCGCGGTGACATTGCCTTCGAGGGTGGTGACGACACCAGCCTTCGTGGCTTGCGCGGCGGCAATGCCGGGCCACATTCCGGCGATCAGTGATAACGCCACGACAATTCGGCCGACACCACTCATAGCCACGTCCTCCCTCGGCTTCAGAGCGTCCGGGGTGGGCACCCGAGACAGAGCACCGCCGCACCGATCCGGACCAATGGCGAACTTTGACCTCCGACTATGTGGTGACCACTCCCGCTTGTCAAGTGCTGAACAAATATAGGGATTTCCGGAAAGGCGGGGCGCCGGGCCCGGCCGTAACGGCCTCTCGCCTGAACCGTGTCGTCAGCGGGCCAAGCTGGCTTAGAGTGCGGAGATGGGGCGATTCTGGACGCGTCTGGCGAGCCAAATCCGCAATTACCTGGTGGGTATCGCGGCGGCGGCCGTGACCCTCGTTCTCGTCGTGTTCGGTCCCGTCGAGAGATGGGAGTTGCTCTGGTTCGATCAGCTCTTCGAATTTCGTGGAATGCGGCAACCGACGGCGCCGGTCGTCATCGTCACCATCGACGAGTCGTCGTTTCAAGAGCTGAACCTCCAGTGGCCGTTCCCGCGCGCGCTGCATGCGAAGGTCATCGACCGCATCAACGCCGATCGGCCGCTGGTCATCGGTCTCGACATCATCTTCGACAGCGATTCGATGTTCGGTCCCAGCGACGATCTCGCTCTCGGCGCGGCGGTGGCGCGGGCCCGCAACGTCGTGCTCGGTCTGGCCCTCGCGCAGGACGATCAGACGCTGTACTCGGACGGCGAGAAGCTCCGAGGAACGGCGCGCGAGGTGGTGAACATGCCGCTGCCGGTCATCCGCGAGGGCGCCCTGGCCGTGGCACCCTTCAACGTGGGTCCGGATGCGGACAGCCACGTACGCCGGGTTCCCGTCCGCATGCGTGTGCCCGATCCGATGAAGGGCTACGAGTGGTGGCTGGCGTTCGACGCGCAGCTGCATCAGCAGGTGAGCAAGCGTGGTCTGGCCACGCGGCCGCTTCCCGAGACCCGGCAGGCGCTGATCAACTTCCGCGGCCGTCTCGAGCAGTTCGACCGGGTGCCCTACTACCGCGTGGTCGCGAACGAGCTTCCCGAGAATCTGTTCCGCGACAAGATCGTCCTCATCGGACCCACGAGCGAGGTGCTGCACGACGTGTTCGCGACGGCCTTTGCCCGGGGCGGCGACATGCCTGGCGTCGTCATTCACGCGAACGCGCTCGAGACCTTCATCCACGGCGACCCGATCCGCGAAGTGCCTCGGCTCGCCTCGACCATGCTCGCCGTCGTGGCGGCGCTCGTCGGATCGGTGCTCGTCGTGCGCCTCCGCGCGGTCCGGGCGCTGGCCGTGACGGTCATCGTCCTGGCCGTTGGCGTCATCCTGGCGAACGTCGCCTTTGCCCTGGGCGATACGTGGATGCGCGGCGTCGGGGTCACCTTCGGCCTGGTGCTCGGCTACGGCGCGACGGTCGTCGAGAACTTCGTGCGCGAGCAGCGCGAGAAGCAGCGGTTGTCGAGGTTCTTCTCGCCCGACGTCCTGCGCGCGGTCGTGCGCGATCGCGACGGACGGAGCCTGCAGCCGCGCCGCCGCCTGGTGACGGTGCTCTTCTCCGACATCCGTGGATTCACGACGATCTCGGAGCGCCTGCAGCCTGAGCAGGTCGACGAGATGCTCCGCGAGTACCTCACCGTCATGACCGAGGTCGTCTTTCGCCACGGCGGGACCGTCGACAAGTACATCGGCGACGGGATCATGGCGCTCTACAACGCGCCCTACGAGGATCCCGACCACGCGCTGAATGCGATCCGCACCGCGCTCGAATTCCAGGAGCGGACCATTTCGTTTTCGGCGCGCTGGGAGGCCAAGCTGGGTGGCTCGATCCGTTGCGGCGTCGGTATCAACTCGGGCGACGCTGTCGTCGGCAGCCTCGGCTCGCGCCAGCGCAACGAGTACACGGCCATCGGCGACACCGTCAACCTGGCCGCGCGGCTCGAGTCGGTCACGAAGGACCACGGTGTGCCCATTATTATCAGCGAGTACACTTACGAGTACGTGAAGGGCCGCTTCCCGACCCGCGAGCTCGACACGGTGACGGTGAAGGGAAAGTCCCAGCCCGTGAAGATCTACGGCGTGATGCCCTCGAGCATGCGCCGTCACCCGCGCGCGGCCCTGGACGCGGCGGCCCAGCTTACCCTCGCCAGCGACGGGCGCGCGTGTCGCGCGCGAACCTTCGACATCAGCGTGAACGGGCTCGGGCTCGTCGGTGTGCCCGACGACTGGGCGGTCGGCAGCGCGATCGAGATCCGGCTGGACGGCGGCGCCGTGGGCCGCCGGATCGTCGCCGAGGGGACGATCGTCTCGCGGCGCGCCGAGAAGGTCGGTGTGCAGTTCACGAGGCTGGACGACGAAGCGGTCTCGGCCGTCGCCGAGTACGTCGCGCGCGGCCGCGATCGGGACGAGATCGACGAAGCGAAGGCGGCCGCGAGCCGCCGGTAGCCCCGCTCCAGGAGGTCCGCGATGAGCAACGGGATCTTCACCGTGCCCATTCCCCGTAACGAGCCCGTTCTCGCCTATACCCCCGGCAGTCCGGAGCGCAAGGCGCTCGGCGCCGAGCTCGATCGTATGGCCGGCGAGGTCATCGAGATCACGCCGCGCATCGGCGGGCGCCGGGTCACCACCGGCCGCACCACGGAAGCTGTCATGCCGCACGACCACCGTCACGTCCTCGCCACCTGGCACAAGGCGGGGGCCGCCGAGGTGCAGCGCGCGATCGACGCGGCGGGCGCGGCGTACCGTGAGTGGTCGCGCCTGCCGTGGCAGGAGCGCGCCGCGATCTTCCTGCGGGCGGCCGATCTGCTGGCCGGCCCGTACCGGATGATGCTCAACGCCGCCACCATGCTCGGACAGTCCAAGACGGCGCACCAGGCGGAGATCGACGCGGCGTGCGAGCTGATCGACTTCTGGCGCTTCAACGTCGCGTGGGCCGAGGAGATCTATCGCCAGCAGCCGCAATCGTCGCCGGGCGCGTGGAATCGGCTCGAGCATCGCGCGCTCGAGGGCTTCGTGTTCGCCGTGACCCCGTTCAACTTCACCTCGATCGCCGGGAACCTGCCGACGGCGCCCGCCATCCTCGGCAACACGGTCGTATGGAAGCCCGCGTCGTCGGCGCTCTATTCGGCGCACTTCATCATGGACGTGCTCGAGGCCGCGGGCCTCCCGCCCGGTGTCATCAACATGGTGCCGGGCGCGGGCGCCGAGGTGGGCGATCCCGTGCTCGCCTCGCCGGCGCTGGCCGGCATTCACTTCACCGGATCGACCGCGACGTTCCAGAGCATGTGGGAGACGGTCGGCCGCAACATCCGCCGCTATCGTTCTTATCCGCGAATCGTCGGCGAGACCGGCGGCAAGGATTTCGTGTTCGCCCACGCATCGGCCGACGTGCTGTCGCTCGTGACGGCGTTGACGCGCGGCGCGTTCGAATATCAGGGCCAGAAGTGCTCGGCAGCGTCGCGTGCGTTCATCCCGTCGTCGCTCTGGCCCGCCGTACGGGATCGGCTGCTCGGCCAGGTGGCGCAGGTCCGCGTCGGCGATCCCGCTGACTTCACCAACTTCATGGGCGCGGTGATCGACGCCAACGCCTTCGCGACGATCAAGGGCTACATCGACTTCGCGCGGCAGTCGCCGGATGCCGAGATCATCGCCGGCGGCGTCGTGGACGACGGCAAGGGCTACTTCATCGAGCCCACCGTCGTGCTCGCCAAGCGGCCCGGTCTCAAGCTCATGCGCGACGAGATCTTCGGCCCCGTGCTGACCGTATGGGTCTACGAGGACCGCGACTTCGCGAGCGCGCTCGAGATCTGCGATAGCGGCTCACCATACGCGCTCACCGGCTCGGTGTTCGCGCGCGACCGGGCGGCGATCGTCGAGATCGCCGGTGCCCTGACCCACGCGGCGGGTAACTTCTACATCAACGACAAGCCGACGGGTGCCGTGGTCGGTCAGCAGCCCTTCGGCGGCGCCCGCGCCTCGGGCACCAACGACAAGGCCGGAAGTATCGTGAATCTCCTGCGCTGGGTGAGCCCGCGCGCCATCAAGGAGACGTTCGTGCCGCCGACCGACTTTCGCTACCCGTTCATGGCGCCGGGCGACTGAACCCCGGGGTTCCGGGCGCGGAACCCCGGCCGCGGTCCCGCGCGTTCCTCCGTCGGGAGGGGCCTATGAAACGAGGAGCGTCGCTGGGGATCGGCCTCTTGCTGCTCGTGATCGCCGCGGCCGGATGCGCCGGCCAGTTGGGCCCGACGCCCGTGGCGTCGGCGCAACAGGAATGCGAGCGGACCGGCGGTATCTGGCGAACGAACTTCTGCGAGCGGGCCACCGGCGGCGGCTACTAGCGGCGTGTCGGGTTCGCGGCGTGCGCGCCTCGCCGTGCCGGCCGCATCGCGTGGGCGTCAGACGCCGGTCGAGCCGAAGCCTCCAGCGCCGCGCTCGCTCGCCGGAAGCTCTCCGACCTCGATCAGCTCGGCGCGCTCGACGCGCTGGATGACCAGCTGCGCGACGCGGTCGCCGCGCCGCACCGTGATGGCCGCGCCGCCGTGGTTGACGAGGAGCACCTTGAGCTCGCCACGATAACCCGCGTCGACCAGGCCCGGCGCGTTGAGCACGGTCACGCCCTGGCCGAGCGCTAGCCCGGAGCGCGGCAGCACGAACCCCGCGAACCCCACGGGGATCGCCACCGCCAGGCCCGTGCCCACGAGGCCGCGCGCGCCGGGCTCGAGGGTCGCGTCGTGAGCGGCACGCAGATCGAGGCCGGCGTCGCCCTCGCGCGCGTAGGAAGGCAGCTCGATCGAGGCGTCGAGCCGCTTCACCGGGAGCTTGATCACGGGATCAGGACCACCTTGCCGTAGCTCTCGCGCCCGGCGATCGCGGCCAGCGCGCGCGAGGCGCGCTCGAGCGGGTAGGTCCTCCAGATCACCGGCGTGAGCTGGCGCGCCTCGGCGAGCCGGAGCAGCTCGACCATCCAGCGCCGCACGCGCGTGGCGTCGCGCTGGCGGTAGAGGCCCCAGTGGACGCCGACCACGCTCACATTCTTCAGGAGCACGCGGTTACTCGCGATCTCGCCGATGCGCCCACCGGCGAATCCCACCACGAGCAGCCGGCCCTCGAAGGCGATGCACCGGGTCGAGCCGTCGAGCACGTCGCCGCCGACCGGATCGAAGATCACGTTGGCGCCCTCGCCGTTGGTCTCACGGCTCACCCGGTCGACCCACGCCTCCGTCCGGTAGTCGATGCAGACGTCGGCGCCGTTGGCGCGCGCGACGTCGAGCTTCGCCGCCGAGCCCGCGGTCGCGATCACGCGGGCGCCGAGCGCACACCCGAGCTGCACCGCCGCGAGGCCGGTCCCACCGGCCGCGGCGTGCACCAGCAGGGTCTCGCCGCGCCGGAGCCCGGCGCGGTGCACGAGGCCGCACCACGCGGTCTGGTAGGCGAGGCCGAACACGGCGCCTTCCTCGAACGTCATGAAGTCGGGCAGCGCGTAAACGTGCCGCTGGTCCACCGCCACGACTTCCGCGTACGCGCCCCACGCCATCGTCGCGAACACGCGCTCGCCGAGCCCGACCTCGGTGACGCCGGCGCCGATGCCGCGCACGATGCCCGCGACCTCGCAGCCCGGGCTGAACGGTGGCTCCGGCCGGTATTGATACGTGCCCTGGACGATCAGAATGTCGGGGAAGTTGCAGCCGATCGCACGGACCTCGATGACGACCTCGCCAGCGTTCGGCTTTGGTGTCGGCGCGTCCGCGTACTCGAGCGTCGACGGATCGCCCCACGCCCGCGCCAGCATCACTTTCATCGCACCCTCGCGGTGACGGGCGCCGCGATTCGCGCCCGAGCCCGCCGAATCGTAGCACGAGCGCGGTAAGATGACCGCCGTGTCCGAGTCCCACCAGGCGCTCTCGGGTGTCACCGTGCTCGATCTCGCGACGTATCTGGCCGCGCCGGTGTGCGCGACCCTGCTCGGCGAGTTCGGCGCCGATGTGATCAAGGTGGAGCAGCCGCGCGTCGGCGACGACCTCAGACGCCTGGGCCGGGCGGCAGCGCCGTCGGCCCGCGGTTCCTACTGGTGGTTCGTCGAGTCGCGCAACAAGAAGTCGATCACATGTAACCTGAGAGATCCCGAGGGCCAGGCGCTGATCCGACGGCTGGTGGCGGGGGCGCACGTGATCACCGAGAACTTCCGTCCTGGCACGCTGGAGCGCTGGCACCTGGGCTGGAGCGAGCTGTCCGCGATCCGGCCCTCGCTCGTCATGGTCCGCATCTCGGCGTTTGGCCAGACCGGGCCCAATCGCGAGCGTCCCGGCTTTGGCCGGATCGCGGCGGCGGTCGGCGGGCTCGCGTATCTCGCGGGCTATCCCGATCGAGCGCCGGTATCACCGGGCACGCCGACGGTGCCGGACTACCTGGCGGGCGTGTTCGGCGCCGTCGGCGCGCTGGTGGCGCTGCGACACGCCGAGCGCACGGGGCAAGGCCAGGTCGTGGATCTGGCGCTTTACGAGCCCGTGCTGCGTGTGCTCGACGACGCGATCGCTGTGTACGGCGGCACCGGCCAGGTGCGCGAGCGGATCGGTTCGGGCACCGAGAGCGCGGTGCCGCACAATCACTACCGGACGCGCGACGAGCGCTGGATCGCGATCGCCTGCACCAACGACCGGATGTTCGGGCGACTGCTCCAGGCGATGGATCGTCCCGATCTCGCGAGCGATGCGCGGATGACGACGACGCCGGCGCGGCTCGAGAACCGCGCGCTGGTCGACGGGCTGGTGGCCGGCTGGGTCGGCGAGCGCGACGCCGCCGAGGCGCTCGCGGCGCTGGAGACGGCCGAGGTGCCGTCGTCACTGGTCGCGAGCGTGCGCGACCTGTTCGAGGATGCCCATGTGCGCGCGCGCGAAAACATCGTCTCGGCGGCGCTGCCGCTGCTCGGGAGGATCTCGATGCCGGGAGTCGTTCCGCGTCTGACCGCGACACCGGGCCGGATCGAGAGTGCCGGGCCGGCGACGCCCGGCGAGCACAACGAGGAGGTCTACTGCGGGCGGCTCGGGCTCTCGAGCGCTGAGCTCCGCGCGCTCGGAGAGCGCGGCGTCATCTGACGCTGGTGGCCTGGGCGCGCTCCTGGTCGGTGGCCACGACCAGGTTCGATAGGTTCTTGAGCAGCTCGAGCGCGAGCTGCGGGCGGTTGCGGACCAGCCACTCCAGCCGCTCTTCCTTGATGACGAGCAGCTCGACGTCGTCCGCCGCGACGGCGCTGGCGGAACGGCGCGCGCTGCCGCGGAAGATCGCCATCTCGCCCAGCGGCTGACCTTCGCCGATCCGGTTCACGACGCGCTCGACCCCGTCGAAGTTCCGGCGGATCTCGACGGTACCGGCGTGGATCACGAACGCCTCGTCGTTGGCCTCGCCGCCTTCCTTGAAGATGGTCTCGCCCTGCTTGAACTGCCGCCGCTCGATGTCGCCGAGCGAGAGGTTCTTGTAGAGCTCGAGCCCGATCGACGGCAGCGCCGATTTCGCCTCGACGGGCAGGCGCGCGTTGGTCCAGCCGCCGAGGCCGCCCTTGAGGATGCGCACGGTCCTGTAGCCGCGCCGGCGGAGGATCTGCGCGACCCGCTCGCTCTGCTGCTCCTCCGGGCTCGTGCAGTAGGTGACGATCATCTGCTCGGGCTCGAAGTTGAGCGGCGCGCGCTCGGCCCCGTCGGGCGCGAGGCGCGTCGAGCCCGGCAGCTTCAGCGGGCTCGTCTCGAAGTCGGTCTTGGTGCGCACGTCGAGCAGCACCGGATTGAGCCCACGCTCGATGAAGCCGATGACCTGCGTCGGCGTGACGCGGAAGCGGTTTTTCCACCACCGCTTGCCCCACATCCCGCCGTAGACGCCGACGCTCACCAACGTCACGCCCAGGGTGGCCAGCGCCCACGGGAACGGCTGCGGCGGCGGGTTCTTGACCTTCTCCTGCGCCTGGCTCAGCGAGTGCTTCACGTCGGTCAGGTTCGGCACGAGCTCGTTGGCCTCGGTGAGCTTCGCGACGGCCATCTTGTAGCGCTGCGCCAGGAGCGCCTCGATGCCCGCCGCCCAGACCGGATTGAACTTGCTCTCGCCGGGCTTGGTGACCTCGGTGCCTCGAAGGAATTTGCCCACGTCCCGGGCCGGGATCAGGAAGTTGAATCCCTGCGTGAGCGCGCCGGTCGACGACAGCGACACGAACTGCATGACGCCGACGAGCGTCGCGTCGTCGGTGATCGCCGGGCCGCCGCTGTTGCCGTGCGCGGCCGGCGCGTCGGTCTGGATCAGGTCCTGATTGATGACGTCCACTTTGAATCCCGAGACGGCGCCGTTGGTGGCCGAGGCCTCGAGGGTGACGCTCTGGTTCAAGAGCTCGTGAGCGAGGACGACACCCGGAAACCCCAGGATGTGCACCGGATCGCCGATCTGCACCTCGCGCATGGTGAGGCCGATCGCCGGATACACGCCGTCCTGCACCCGCAGGAGCGCGAGGTCACGTCCGGAGTCCGGGGTCGGCTTGCCGGTACTGTCGACGGTCGGCGGCGGGCTGAATTTCTGGACCTTGGCCTCGAGCTTCACGCCGTTGGACAGCATCACGGTGATCTGCGGCTGGGTCTCGAGCTTGGCGCCCGCAAGGGCCGAGGCCGCCGCCTGGCGAAGGCTTTCCTCCACGTCGGGACGCTGTCCGTGTATCAGACCTCTGGCCTTGAGCTGCGGCTCGACGCATGCCTGGTCGATCGCCTTTTTCTTCAGCTCGTGGGTCACCCACGGCGGCAGGCGATGGGCGGGGTCGACGACGTGCGCGTTCGTGATGACGTAGCCGCGACCGTCGACGAACCAGCCGGTGCCGGTCTCGATGTACGGGGCGGGGCTTACCGCGATCGGGCCGCGACCGCAGTTCAGGATGACGTCGCCGCGGACCTCGGTCGTGATCAGCACGACGGCCGGCTTGACGCGGAGGATGGCTTCCTGAACGGAGTACGCCGCGGTGCTGGTGGGAGCGCCGAGCCAGGCACCCGTGAGAAGGAGCCCGAGCATCAAGGCTCTCATGACCTTGCAACGTATCACGGAGCCATCGCAGCGTACAATGACGCCCGTGTCTTCCGGATATTCCGGCCACACGCTCCGCCTGTGCGAGGACACGTTGCCGACCGCCGGGCGTGGCGCGCTCGGGCCGCTCAATCGCGTGCTATACGCGCGACGCGGCTCGGCGCGGCTCGTGATCGAGGGGCGTGAGACGCGACTCGGCGAGGACCAGGCCTGGCACGGCGCTCAGGGTTGCGAGATGCACGGAGGCGACACCGGCGCAACCGTGCTGCGCTTCGAGCTGCTGCGCGCCGCGCCGCCGCTCGAGCGCATGTCGACGGGAGCCACGAGGATTCTCCTCGAGCACGCGATCGATCTCGACCCGCGTGCGGAATACCTGATGCGCGCCGATCGCGTGGATTTCGCGCCCGGCGGCGTCGCGCTGCCACACCGCCATCGCGGCGGCGGCATTCGCTGTTTGCTGACGGGCGCCCTGGAGGTCACGGTGGGTGAGGCGCCGGCGCGTCAGGTGACGCCGGGCGGCGCGTGGTTCGAGAGTGGGCGCGAGCCCGTGCTGGCCGTCGCGTCGAAGGACGAGGCAACGAGCTTCGTGCGGGTCGCCGTCTTGCCGCGCGAGATTCGCGGCCGCACGTCCATCGTGTACGTCGACCCGAAAGACGCCGAGCGCGGGCGGCCGCGCACCTACACGGTGTTCGTCGACGAGCCGATCGAGATCGGCTGATCGGGTCGCCGCCGCCGTTGACGGTCGCCCGGCGCGAGCGATGATGGCGACGAGGACGAAGGGCGATGGGGTTCGCCCGAGACCGCTCCGCTCCGGCGGAGCCGATGACCCCTACCGGTGATGCCGGTAGGGGTTTTTTGCTGATTCGGGTCGGCGACGGAGGGCGTGATTCGTGGAGCGCTTCATCTTGATCTGCCTGGGTGGCGCGATCGGCACCGCTCTTCGCTACCTGACCTCCGGCATCGCGGCTCGCTGGCTCGGCGCCGATTTTCCCTACGGCACGCTCATCGTCAACGTCGTCGGCTCGTTCCTGATCGGCCTCATCCAGCAGGTCGGCACCGCGACCTTGCTCATCCCGGACACGACGCGCCTGTTCCTGACGGTCGGCATCATGGGGGGCCTCACGACGTACTCGTCGTTCAGCTATGAGACCGTTCGGCTGGTGCAGATGGGCGCGTGGGGTCAGGCGTGGATCAACGTCCTGGTGACGACGGCGCTCTGCGTAGGCGTGTGCTTCCTCGGCATCGCCGCGGGGCGGCTGGTCGTCGGAGCGCGGGTGTAGTCAGGCGGAGGATCGACGGAGAGCAGATGTTGATGCGTGTGTTCGTCGGCGAGTCGGATCGAGTGGGTCACCGCCCGCTGCACGTGGCGCTGCTCGAGCCGGTGCGCGCCCACGGTCTGGCCGGCGCCACCGTCATGCGGGGCGTCGCGGGCTTCGGCCCCGACTCGGTCATTCACACGTCGGCCATCCTGAGGCTCTCGGAGGACTTGCCGCTCGTCGTCGAGGTCGTGGACACCTCGGAGCATCTGGAGGCGGTGCTGCCGGAGATCGACCGCCTGATGCGAGGCGGCCTGATCACGATGGAGAAGGTCCGCGTGCTCCGCTACGCCCCCGACGACACGACCTAGCGTGCGCCCCAGCGCGCTTCGTGGTAGATCCGGCGCTGGTCTTCCGTGAGAAGGTCGCGCGTCTTGAGATGGGCCAGCAGGTGAACGAGCCGGACCTCGCCGCGCGCGCGCTCGACCTCAGCGACCGCCGCGCGGATCGCCATGTCGTCCGCGGCGCGGTCGGCGAACAGGCGTCGGAGCTTCGCCTCGGCGTCGAGCAGCCGCACGCTTTTGGGCTTGGACTCGGCGAACATCGCGTGCATGAGCGCCCGCGTCCTGGCTTCCTGATCGGCGGTGAGGGCGAGCCGATCCTTCAGCTCGAGCACGTGCATCGGTCCCGGATAACCGTTTTGGTCTGCGGCGAACGCCAGACCGAAGCCCCGGCCCTCGCCAATGACCTTCTCGAACTCCTCCGAGCACGACTGCGCGGCCTGATGTCCGCCCTCGTGCCCGTGACCGTGCTGACCCCATGAGATCGATGAGTCCGCGCCGATCAGCCCGAGACCTGCCACCAGGGTCGTCATCAGCACGCGCGCCCCGCTTCGTTTGTTCATCGATCTCCTCGGTGGTCTCGCTCAGACAAATCGCGCCAGATAGGCCGCGAGCGCCGCGGACTCGCGCTCGCGCAATCGCACTGCGATGCGCAGCTGTTCGAGGTACTGCTCGAGCGTCTTGCCGCCGAACTCGGGACGTCGCGCCTGGAAGAAGGCGTGCACGTCGCGCTCGAGCTCCGGTGTGGCGAGACCGATGACGCCCTCGGCCAGCCGGCGCAGCCCCGCCTTGGGGTACTGACGCTCCATGGTGTCCCAGTTCGTCTTCACGAACTCCCAGGCGAGCTCGCGCGCGTACACGGACGTCAGCAGCGAGCGCACGACGAACGGCGCGTCCTGAGTCCTGAACTCGCCGTTGATCGCGCGCGCCAGGGTCTGCGTCAAGAGCTCGCGCTGACGGAAGGCGGCCAGCGCGTAGAGATAGCGCTGCTCCTCTTGCGGCGTCGCGGCCGACCGGAACTTCTCGGAAAACTCCTCGAAGCGCGCGGCGTCGCCGGCGTGGGCCAGCACGCCGATGATGGCCGGCAGCACGTTGGGATCGATGTCGCCGGCCCCGCCGATGTAGAGCTCGGCGGCGCGCGCCTGCACGGCGCGATCGTCGCCCAGAGCGCCGAGCGCACGCACGAGATCGCCGCGCAGCTGCCGCGTGAGCTCGTCTTCCCCGGCGCGCGGGGTCCAGCCGAGCTCCGCGAAGGCCGGCACCACGCGGTCGCGGACGAGCGCGGCCAGCCGCGGACGGTGCTCGGGGGCAACGATGCGGTTCAGCATCGCGAACGAGGCCAGCAGGACCGACCACACGTTGCGGTCGCGCTCACCGCGGAAGCGCGCGGTCAGCTCGAGATAGTCGGTGAGCGTCATGTGGCCGGCGACGGTCACCGCCCACGCGTCGTTGACGAGGTTGAAGCGCTCGATCCCCGCCAGCTCGCTCAGCCGGCCCAGGAGCCGCTCGAGCAGGTCGCCGCTGTAGCGCACGCGATAGAAGCCGTGGCCGCCCTCGTTGACGAGGACGGAGTCGAGACGCGCGGGTATCGGCAGTCGCGCCTCGGCACCCGCGAGCAACCGCCGCTCGGTCGACGAGCCAGCAGCCGCCGAGACCCGGACCTGCACGGGAACCTGCCAGAGCTGGTTCTTCGGGGTCGGCGCCGATCCCGGCAGCGGCTCGGGTAGGTAGGTGAACCGCTGCTGGCTCAGCGCGAGCTGGCCGCCGTCGAGCCGGGCGCTCACGAGCGGATAGCCCGGCTGGAAGATCCAGGCGTCCATCACCTCGGGGATCGGCTGGTTCGCGGCCCGTCCGAGGGCGGCCCAGAGATCACCGGTCTCGGCGTTGGCGTAGGCGTGGCGACGGAGATATTCGCGAACGCCGTCGCGGAAGACCGTCGGACCGAGATACTGCTCGAGCATGCGCAGCACCGAAGCGCCCTTCTCGTAGGTGAGCACGTCGAACATCGCGTCGGCGTCGCGCGGGGCCTCGACGTGGAACTCGATCGGCCGCGTGGAGTGCAGGCCGTCGACCGAGAGCGCGGCGCCGCGCGAGACGCCGAACGTCGTCCAGCGCTGCCATTCGGGCTTCCAGGCGTCGACCGCGAGGATCTCCATGAACGTGGCGAACGCCTCGTTGAGCCAGATGCCGTTCCACCACGTCATCGTGACCAGGTCGCCGAACCACATGTGGGCGTTCTCGTGCGCCACCACGTCGGCGACTCGCTCGAGCTCGGTGTGCGACGCGGCGCGAGCGTCCACGAGCAGGGCCGTCTCGCGGAACGTGATCGCGCCGAGATTTTCCATGGCCCCGGCCGCGAAGTCGGGGATCGCCAGCAGGTCGAGCTTGTCGCTCGGATACGGCGAGCCGTAGTAGTCCTCGAAGAAGCGCAGCGAGGCGACGCCGATCTCGTGTCCGAAGGCGGCCAGGTGGCGCTTGCCGGGCACGCACCAGACGCGGACCGGCGTGCGGCCGACGAGCACGGCGTCGGTCGACTCGAGCTCACCGACCACGAACGCGACCAGATAGGTCGACATCTTCATGGTGTCGGCGAACGTGACGACCTTGCGCCCGCGCTCGACGCGCTCGCCGACGATCGCCGTGTTCGACACCGCCGTGACCGTGGGATCGATGACGAGCGTCACCGCGAACACGGCCTTGAAGGCCGGCTCGTCCCAGCAGGGAAATGCGCGGCGCGCGTCGGTCGCCTCGAATTGCGTGGCCGCCATGAGCCGCGCCTCGCCGTTCGGGTCCTTGTAGCTCGAGCGGTAGAAGCCGCGGAGCTTGTCGTTGAGCGTGCCGGTGAACGCCAGGTGCAGGCGCCACGTCCCGGGCGTGATGCGCGAGGGAAACGTGATGCGGCAGCGCTCGGCGGCCTCGTCGAGGATCGGCGTTCCGCGCAAGGATTCGCCGCGCGCGTTGCTCACGGTGGCCTCGCCGAACGCGAGGTCGACGGCGTTGAGGACGATTTCGGCGGTCGCTTCCTCGACCTCGAGCGTGACCGTCTCATCGCCCGCGAACGTCAACGTCGTCAGGTCGGGCTCGAGGCGTAGATCGTAGCGGGTCGGCCGGACGTGTCGAGGCAGGCGATACGGATCCACAGCGTTCTCCGGAAGCGATCAGGATGACTGCGGTTCATACTGTACAGCAGTCGGCCCGCGCTATCATGCTTCCGTCGATGCGACTTCGCCTTCGTGCCGCGTGCGCGGCGACGACGGCCGTGCTGCTCGCCGCCGCGGCGGCCGGCGGCGGCGACCCCATTCAAGAGTTCATCCGACGCCATTGGAGCCAGCCGCTGGCTTTACAGGGTCCGCCGCCTGCCCGCTACTCGCCGATCGAGGCGTCGCTGCAGCCCGAGTCGTGCGGCACCTGTCATCCGGCACAGCTGGCCGACTGGCGCGAGAGCGTACACGCCGCCGCCAGTGGACCGGGCGTCGGCGGGCAGCTCGTCGAGATGCGCGAGAGCGATCCATCCTCCGCGCATGCGTGCCTGGTCTGTCATGCGCCGCTCGCCGAGCAGGGGCCGTTCGTCGCCGAGGGACGGCAGCTGAAGCCCAACCCGGACTACGACGAAGCGCTGGCGGGTAAGGGCGTGCCGTGCGCGGGCTGCCACGTGCGGAGCCACGAACGGTTCGGCCCGCCGCGTCGTGACGGCTCGCTCGCGTCGGCCGCACCGCGCCAGAGCCTGCCGCACAACGGCGTCACCCGCACGCCCGCATTTCTCAAGGCCGAGTTCTGCAAGAGCTGCCATCAGTTCGAGCCCGACGGGTTCGCCCTCAACGGCAAGCTGCTCCAGAGCACCTACGACGAGTGGAAGGCCAGTCGCTTCGGGCGGCAGGGCGTGCAGTGCCAGGACTGCCACATGCCCGATCGCCGCCACCGGTGGCGAGGGATTCACGACGCCGAGATGGTCCGCTCAGGGCTGATGATCACGGCCGGCACGGGCGCCGCGCGCTATCGGCCCGGCGACGTCGCGCTCGTGACACTGCGGGTCACGAGCACGCGCGTCGGCCACGCGTTTCCGACCTATGTGACGCCGCGCGTGGTGCTGAGCGCCGAACTGATCGACGGCGCCGGTCAGCGTGTGGCCGGCAGCCGGCGCGAGGTGGTTATCGGGCGCGAGGTCGCCCTCGACCTGTCACGGGAGATTTCCGACACACGCCTGCTGCCCGGAAAGACGGCCGCGCTCGCGTATCGGATGAAGCTCGACTCGCCCGGGCTCCGCGCGCGGGTGTCGGTCGTCGTCGAGCCCGACGCGTTCTATGTCGCGTTCTTCGAGACTTTGCTGCGACAGGGCGCCGGGCGCGGCGAGGCCCAGATCCGCCAGGCCCTCGACGCGGCGCGCCGTTCGCCGTTCACGGTCTTCGAGCGCGATCTTCCGCTGAGCTAGACGCCCAGCGCGCCGCCGTCGGCGCGAGGATCCGAGGCGCCGATGAAGCCGTCGACGTCGACGCGAACCAGCTGCGCGTGCCCCATCAAATCGCTCCAGCCTTCGACGACCTCGACGTCGTGGCCCCGCGCGCGCAACGATTCGCGCACATCGTCGTCAAACCTGTCCTCGAGCCTGAGCGAGCGGGTTTCTTCGCCCCAGGTGCGACCGAAGAGCCAGCGTGGCGCCTCGACCGCCGCCTGTGGGTCGAGCCCGCGATCGACGATGCGCGTGACCAGGGCCGCCTGCGTCTGTGGCTGTCCCTCCCCGCCCATCGTGCCGTAGACGAGGTGCGGGCGGCCCTTGACCAGATACATGGATGGGATCAAGGTGTGCGCCGTCTGTTTTCGGGGCGCCAGGCAGTTGACGTGACCCGGATCGAGAGAGAAGAACGCGCCCCGATTCTGGAGCAGGACGCCGGTGTCGCCGGCGATCACGCCCGAACCGAATTCCCAGTACAGGCTCTGGATCAAGCACACCGCGTTCCCGTCGTGGTCGGCACTGACCACGGCGATCGTGCCACCCGTTGCCGTGGGACCCGCCAGCGGCATCGCGGCCCGTCGTGAGATGCGCCGCCGCCGGTTGGCGAGGCGGCTCGGATCGAGGCAGCGAGCAACTGGGACCGGCGCGAACGTCCCGTCGGTCAGATAGCGGTCGCGGTCTTCGAAGGCGAGCTTCGTCGCCTCGACCACGACATGAACGTAGTCGGCCTCGTCGAGCGAGCGGACGTCAAAACCCTCGAGGAGCGCGAGGATCGCGAGCGCGGCAAACCCCTGGGTCGGCGGAGGAAAGCTGGCGACCTCGCCACCCCGGTAGGGTGCGCGCAATGGCTCTACCCATTCGGGCTGGTGGTGCGCCAGGTCGTCGGCCGTCAGCGGACTGCCGGCGGCGCCAGCCGCGCGCGCGAGCCTGCCAGCCAGCGGTCCGCGATAGAACGCGTCGGCGCCGGCCTCGGCGATCTCGGCGAGAGTCGACGCGAGCTCGGCCTGAACGCAGCGGTCGCGCTCGCGACGTTCGGGATGGAAGACCGGCCACAGCCGGTCCCGAAGGACCGCCGGGGCGGCATCACCAAAGAGATCCGTCGCGTCCGCGGTCTCGCGCTGCTGGCTCGATGACGGTGCGAAGCCGTCGCGGGCGAGCACGATCGCCGCCTCAAGCAGCGTGCGCCACGGGATCGGCGAGCGCATCGTGTCGCGACTCAGCGCGTGGACCGCGCCCCATCCGGACACGACGCCGGGCACGGTCAGCGCGGCCGCCCCACCGCGCACGGGAATCGTCGCGCCGAAGCGCGCGCGATAGGTCGCGAGGTCAGCGGCCGCCGCCGAGCGGCCCGCAGCATTCAATGCTCGCAGCCGGCCATTGCGGCCGTCGTAGATGAGCCAGAAGCTGTCACCGCCGACGCCGTTCATGTGCGGGTAGACGACCGAGATCGCCGCCCCGGCCGCGATGGCGGCGTCCAGCGCGTTCCCGCCCTGCTCGAGCACCGCCAGCCCGGCCCGGGAGGCCAGCACGTGTGGCGTGGCAACGATCCCGCGTGTGGCGCGGGTCTCGCGCCATCGCGTGGGCGTCGTCACGCCTCGGCCACGAGGACAGCGGTGCCGACGTCGCTGCGCACGTTGCGGTTGCAGCGCCACGAGAAGATGAACGAATCAACGCGGCCTGGCAGCTCGACCGCCACGCCCGAAGAGGGAAGGACGATGACACCCCGC
>Ga0114129_10001799_pt1 | contig 29216 bp, 25 predicted proteins | sample RhiMetdeltSRZDD1_FD_80071 | JGI IMG/M metagenome (GOLD analysis project Ga0114129, IMG submission 80071) | Populus rhizosphere microbial communities from Tennessee, USA - Rhizosphere MetaG P. deltoides SRZDD1 (version 2) (version 2) | ecosystem: Host-associated > Plants > Roots > Rhizosphere >... | reverse complement strand
CTCCTTGTTCTGGAGGCCGGCCGCGGCGCCTTTCAAGACCTCGTTCTCCCGCTTGGTGAGCAGCGGGCACGTCGCGGGCGAAGCGGGGCCGCTCTCTCGGATGTGCGAGCCGTCGGGGCGGCTTGGAGTCTGAATGGGTCCGAGGCGCTCGAGCGCCTGGGCCAGGCGCGCCATGTGATCGACTGGCTCCAGGAGGTGCACGAGGAGGCGGTCCTCCGCCCCCGCACCCGGCACCTCCAGGATCGACACGTGGACCGGCTGCTCAATGCGGGGAGTCGAGCCCACCACCATTTCGAAGCCACGGATCGCCTCGCCCCTGCGGCTCATGCAGCGGACCACGCAGTTCTCGTGGCAGAAGCGGTTGCCGAACACGTCTCGTCCGCCGATCAAGTCGAAGCAGTGGCGGCCGAGCGCGTCCTTGCGCGGGCGCTCGAAGAGTTTCTCGATCGCGCGGTTCCAGAACACGACGTGGCCCGCGGCGTCGGTGGCGAAGGCGGGCGTGGCGGTGTTCGCGAGGATCTCGAGGATGTCCGTGCCCGTATCGCCCCCGCGGCGAGCGAGTCGAAGGTGTGAAGGGCCGATATCCGGGGTCCGGTCGTGCATGGGGTCCTCCCTTGGCGACCAAAGTGAGCAATCGGCGTACCAGCGAAGCCCACGTGGGGACGCAAGACGTTCCGCTTCGAGCCCGGAAGCCGAATAGTCTTCCGGCCGTTCGCCGCTTGAGCTGGCCCCGGTGTCTTCTTTGAGGGCTTTTTGGTGCTCTCGAGCGCCCGACCTAGACGGCGCGAGGCTGGCATGCGGATTGTTCCATCTCCTAGTGAGGAGAGGCTCATGGGACACGCGAGCGCGGTCGTCGAAGAGGCCATTGGCCACCCGACCACTGAGGCCATCCACCCACCCCCGCCAATCCGTTTCGTGAGCTTGGAGGGGAGCGAGCCCCAGCGGGCAGTGGCAGGGAGGGGCTTGACTCTCGCGGTGTCGATCGTCTTGCACACGGCGCTGGTCATCGCGATGGTCGTCCTGCCCCTCGTGTTCGATGACTCGATCCCGGGCCCCGGCGGGCTCAAGGCTTTCTTCGTGGCGCCGCTCGAGATCGCTCCTCCTCCTCCACCACCACCACCTCCCGCGCCCAGTCGTCTGGCCACCAAGGCAGAGCCCCGCCCAGAGCCCATCGCGCCCAGCGCGTTCATCGCCCCGATCGAGGTGCCCGAGGAGATCCAGGCCGAAGCAGGCCTCGATCTCGGCGTGGAAGGTGGAGTGCTCGGGGGCGTGGAAGGCGGAGTGCCGGGCGGCGTCGTGGGCGGCGTCGTCGGCGGACTGCCGGCGCCGCCACCGCCGCCTCGCGTCGTGCGTGTCGGAGGGCAGATCGCGGCGCCCAAGCTCGTGCACCGCGTGACGCCCGTCTATCCTCAGCTGGCCGTCGACTCTCGAGTCGCGGGCCTCATCATCCTCGAAGCCCAGGTCGACACTCGCGGTCACGTGAAGGCGCTCCGAGTGCTGAGCGGGAATCCGCTCTTCGAGGAATCGGCGCTCGCGGCCGTGAAGCAGTGGCGCTACCAGCCCCTGCTGCTCAATGGCCAGCCGACCGAGTTCATCATGAACGTGACCGTCGTGTTCAGCCTCCGCACATGACAGCTTCGGCGGCCGATCTGCGCCGCAACCCCGCCCTGCTCAAGCTGGATCTGTACTGCAGCGGGATGCGCCTGGACGATTCGTGCCTGGTGGAGGAGGACGGCGGTCGGAAGCCGATGCGCACCCGTGCCGGACTCGGCAGCGGCCTCGAGTTGATCCTCCCCGGCGGCCTGTGGACCAACGTGCCCGTGGTCGAGAGTTTCGCGGAGCGGTCGCCCTACGTGCTGAAGCGCTCGCCGGCCGGCTACGTCGTCGAGCGCGACGGGGAGGCAGTGGCGCCTGTGCGGCTTTCGCCCCAACCGACGTGGTACGAGAAGCGGACCACCACCGGCAAGCCCATGCGCCGCGTGGGAACGTTGCAGGGAACCTATCTCGGCGTCTACCCGGCCAAGGTCTGCGAGTACTGGACGGAGAAGCCGCAGCGCGCGAACTGCAAGTTCTGCTCGGTGGGCCTGAATCTGGGCGTCGACGACGCGGACGAGAAGTCCGTGAGCGAGGTCCTGGAGGTGGTCCGGGTCGCCCGGCGGGAGTCGGGCATCACCTACGTTGACTTCAACACCGGGCACTACAGCGGCGACACCTATCTGGATATCCTCGAGCCCTACATCCGTCGCATCAAAAGCGAGACAGGCCTGCTCGTGGGCGTGCAGACGCCGCCCCACCACGACCTGCGACGCTACGACGCGCTTCGGGAGATCGGGGTCAATCGCGTCTCCTTCTGCTTCGAGATCTTCGACCCCTGCCTCTTCAAGGAAGTCTGTCCAGGCAAGCACCGCGAGTACGGCCTCGAGCGCTACCTGGAGGCCGTGCGCTACTGCGCCTCACTGGGCGCCAAGGGACCGCGGCAGGAGCCCTGGGTCACGAACGGCGAGATCATTGCCGGGCTGGAGCCTCCCGAGTCTTCGATCCGCGCGATCGACTGGATCACGTCGGTGGGCGCGATCCCCACCGTTTGCGTCTTTCGTCCGCTGGCCGGCACCGACTTCGCCGACGTCCCGCCTCCCGAGGCGGCGCCCCTCGTCCCCGTGTTCCGCCGGCTCTACGAGGCGTGCATGGAGTGTCGCCTGCCCATCGGCTGCGCTCCCAACGTCCACGTGAGCCTGGTTCTCCTACCTGAAGAGGCGCGATGGCTTTCGGATCGCCGCTTTCCGCTGCAGCGCCTCAAGCTGAAGCTGCTGGCGGGGGCGGTGGCCTGGCAGCTCGGCCGTAACGTCCGCGCGGCCGAGGGTCACCACAGTCAAGCGGGTCCTTCGCGCAAGTAGTCTCTGCTCCCACATGGCCGCGGCTCAGGGAAGGAGGGTCCCATGCTCCTTCTCGAGGTGAGCGCGTCCGGACGGAACGAAACGCGCGCTTGCTCCTCCTGAACGCAGTATCTGCAGGCTGCGTGTGCGCCGCTCCCCGCCAATTGCCTCCTTTTCGCCCTCCCGGGGCCTGGCACGGAGCGTGGATCGACCGGGATCAGGAGGCCAGGAATGACTACCGCTATCACCCAACCGGCACGTGCGGAGGCGGCCGCCACCGCGGCGACCATGAGAGCCCTTGTGTTTCACGGGCCGGGACGGCGCGCTTGGGAGGAGAAGCCCCGGCCGCGGTTGCAGCAGGACACGGATGCGATCGTGAGGGTCTCGACCACGACGATCTGCGGAACCGACCTGCACATCCTGAAAGGCGACGTACCCACCGTGACCGAGGGGACCATCCTGGGCCACGAAGCCGTCGGCTACGTCGACGAGGTGGGCTCTGGCGTCCGTTCCTTCGCGAAGCGAGACAAGGTCCTCGTCTCCTGCATCACGTCGTGCGGGCGCTGCGACTTCTGCAGGAAGAGCATGTACTCGCACTGCCGGACCGGGGGCTGGGTCCTCGGCCACAAGATCGACGGCACGCAGGCCGAGTACGTGCGGATTCCCCACGCCGACACGAGTCTCTACGCCCTGCCAAGGGAAGCTGACGAGGAGGCGTGCGTGCTCCTTTCCGACATCTTCCCGACCGGGTTCGAGTGCGGCGTCCAGTTCGGGCAGGTGAAGCCCGGAGATACCGTCGCCATCGTCGGCGCCGGGCCCATCGGCCTGGCGGCTCTGATGACCGCTCAGCTCTACTCCCCGTCAGCGCTGATCATGGTGGATCCCGACCCGAACCGACTTGAAGTCTCGCGCTCCCTCGGGGCGACGGCCACGGTCGCGGCGGTCGGCATCGATGCCTTCGAGGCAGTCCGTGTCTTGACGCGGGGAGAAGGCGTGGACGTCGCCATCGAGGCGGTAGGCGTGCCCGCCTCGTTCGAGCTCTGCCAGGCCATCGTCGCCGCCGGTGGGCACATCGCCAACGTCGGTGTGCATGGCAAGGCCGTGAACCTCCACCTGGAGAGCCTCTGGTCCCACAACGTGACCATCACCACGCGCCTCGTGGACACCGCGACCACTCCCATGCTCCTCAAGCTCCTGCTGTCCGGGCGTCTGCAGCCGAAGTCGCTCGTCACCCATCGCTTCGCGATGCCCGACATCATGAGTGCCTACGACACGTTCGCGAATGCTGCGCAGGAGAAGGCGCTGAAAGTAGCGATCACGGGCCGATGACGCTCGTGTGTCGAGCTGACGGGGGTGCTGGATGGCAATGAGGATCGTCGAGACATGCATCAACTGCGCGGCCTGCGAGCCGGAGTGCCCAAACGGAGCGATCAGCCGCGACGAGGCGGCCGACATCTTCGTGGTCGAGCCCGCACTTTGCACGGAGTGCGTCGGCGCGTACGACAGCCCGCGCTGCGTCGAGGTCTGCCCCGTGGACTGCATCGTCGTGGACGCGGCGCATGCCGAGCCTCGGGCCGAGCTCCAGGCAAAGTACGCGCGCATCCACGGTCTCTAGGGCTGCGGATCATGGTCCCTTCGGGCGGCGGCTTCCCGATCCTGCGCAAGGAGCTGCTGGCGCCGCGGGTGACGCGCTTCCGAGTCTGGGCGCCGGAGGTGGCGCGGGCCTGGCGCCCCGGCCAGTTCGTGATAGTGCGCCCGCGCGAGGACTCGGAGCGCATCCCCCTGACAGTGGCGGACACCGGCGCTGATGCAATCACGCTCGTGGTTCAGGAGGTCGGCAAGACGACCGCGGTCATGTCGGACATGGATGCGGGGGAGGGGCTTGCGGACGTCTTTGGGCCCCTCGGCCAACCAACCGAGATCGCGCGCGTGGGCAGGGTGGTCGTGATCGGGGGCGGGATCGGGATCGCTCCCGCGTGGCCAATCGCACGGGCTCTGCGCGCGGTCGGGAATCAGGTCGTCGGCATCGTGGGCGCGCGCACGGCAGAGGACCTCATCCTCTACGAGGAAATGAGGTGCGCCTGCCACCAGCTCGTCGTGCTGACCGATGACGGCAGCCGCGGAGAGCGCGGCCAAGTGACAACGGTCCTGGCCCGGCTCCTGGACGCGGGCTTCCGGGTCGACCGGGTGGTGGCGATCGGGCCCGCGGTGATGATGCGGGCGGTGGCGGAAAGCACGCGCGGTCTCGGCATTCCGACCACGGTCAGCCTGAGTACGGTGATGCTCGACGGCACCGGGATCTGCGGCGGCTGTCGCGTCGAGGTGGCGGGACGGCAACGGTTTGTCTGCGTAGACGGGCCGGAGTTCGACGGCCAACAGGTGAACTTCGACCTCTTGATCCGCCGGCAACGCATGTACGCGGACCAGAAGCGACAATCACAAGACGAATACCGACAGGCTCGGGCCCGGGCGCAGTACCTCGGCTAGGTTGCAGCGCTCGAGGTAAGGAGGGACGCTGGCCAATCCCGAGCTCGCGAAAAGCGTGCGCCCGTTGGCCGCGGGCCGAGGGCAGAAGTCTCTCCTAGGCGGTCCTTCCAAGACACGGCCGGACCTCTTCGCCGACGCCGAAGCCGTGGAGCCGCTTGCGTATCCGGGCGACCTCGCGCCGCGCCGACTCGTCCACCAACCCGTGCGTCGGGTCGTACGGGGTCATCTGCATAACCAACTCGATCTCGGGCCGCCAGCGGGTCTCGCTCCGGTAGTGAAACGCGGCCGCGAAGGGCTCGGCCGCGTGGTGCCACCCGCCGGGCAGGACCGCGAGGGCTAGCTCCAGAAGGAGCCCGTGCACGCGCTCGCACTCCGCGCAGCTGGGATCGCCTGGGCAGCGCCGTGACCGCAGCGCCAGGAGATCCAGGTCGAAGCCGGTCTGGAGGCAGCGATGGTCGTGGACTTCGTAGTGGGGGAAGACGTCGGCGCTCACCCGATGCGCCTGAACAAAAGCGCGGAGACTCTCCGGGCTGAGCTTGGTCGTCATGCCACGGACACGTTCCGCCGGCTGGCGGCGGCCTTGAGCTCGGCCCGGAAATCGGGATGAGCGACGGCGATCAGCTCCTGCGCCCGCTCGCGCAGGCTCTTGCCGAAGAGGCGCGCGACCCCGTACTCGGTCACGACGTAGTGGACGTCGGCCCGTGTGGTCACGACGCCGGATCCCTCGGCGAGCGTGTCCACGATGCGTGACACCTTCCCGCCGCGCGCCGTGGCGGGCAGGGCGATCACGGGCTTGCCGCCCTTCGACCGCGCGGCGCCACGGACGAAGTCCACCTGGCCGCCGAAGCCGGAGTAGACAGACCGCCCGAGGGAGTCCGCGCAGACCTGTCCCGTAATGTCCACCGCGAGTGCAGAGTTGATGGCCACCATCTTGTCGTTGCGCGCGATCACGAAGGGATCGTTCACGTACTCCGTGGGGTGGAACTCCACGAAAGGGTTGTTGTCCAGGAAATCGAAGGTCTTCTTGGAGCCCAGCACGAAGGAGGCGACGATCTTTCCGCGGTGGAGCGTCTTGGCCTCGTTGGTGATGACCCCGCTCTCGAACAGCTCCACGACACCGTCCGAGAACATCTCGGTGTGGATCCCCAGATGGCGCTTCTCCTTCAGGCACAGAAGAACGGCGTCCGGGATCTCGCCGATCCCCATCTGCAAGGTCGACCCGTCCTCGATGAGCGCGGCCACGTTCCGGCCGATGGCCCGCGCGACCTCTCCTACCTCCTGGACCTGGGGCAGCTCCCGCACGGGCCGGTCTATCTCCACCACATGGGTGAGACGCGAGGCGTGGATGAACGAGTCGCCGAGGGAGCGCGGCATCCGCCGGTTCACGAGGGCGACGACCGTCCCCGCCTGCTCCGCCGCCGCCTTCGTGCACTCGACGCCCACGCCGTAGGAGCAGAAGCCGTGCTCGTCGGGGGGCGCGATCTGGATCAGCGCCACGTCCACGGGGAGCAGGCGCGACTGGATCAGGCGCGGGATTTCGGAGAGGAAAACGGGGACGAAATCGGCGCGACCGGCATTCACCGCCTCCCGGACGTTGGATCCGACGAACAGACCCCGATGCCGAAACGACCCCTCGTAGCGAGGATCCACGTGGTCCGCGCAGCCGAAGGTCATCAGATGGGAGATCTCCACGTCCCGGAGCTCCTGGTGGCGGCCGACCAGGGCCCGGATCAGCTCTTCCGGGTTGTTGCAGCCGGCGTGGATCCAGACGTGGTCGCCGGACTTGACCGAGCGGACGGCCTCTTCGACCGAGGTGATCCGTCGCCGATAAGTCTCCGCCCAGTTCATGGAATCTCCGTGGAGACGGCGAGCGGCTCGTGCCGGAGGCCGAACGTGCGAGCGAGAGACTCCTTCGTGCAGCGGCCCCGGTAGAGATAGGTCCCGCGTCGCAGGTCGGGCGAGCGCTCGAGGGCGCGCTCCGGTCCGTGAGTGCCCAGCTCGAGCAGATAGGGCAAGAGGGCGCTCGTGAGCGCCTGGGTCGAGGAACGGGCTGCCGCCGAGGGGAGGTTGGGGACGCAGAAGTGAAGAATGTCGTCCACCACGTAGGTCGGGTCGGGGAAGGCAGTGGGGCGGGAGGTCTCGAAGCACCCGCCCATGTCGATCGAAAGGTCCATGATCACGCTGCGGGGCTTCATGAGGCGGAGCATCTCGCGAGTCACGAGCCGAGGAGCGCGCTCGCCATGGACGGCCACCGCGCCCAGCACCAAGTCGGCGAATCCGAGGGCCTTCTCGATGTTGGGTCCCGTCGCGAGCAGAGTGGCCACCGGGCTACGCACCTCGAGGGTGGCGTCGCGCAGCCGGTCGAGGCAGCGGTCGAGGACCGTGACCTGCGCCCCCGCCCCGACCGCCGCACGCGCCGCGGCCCGGCCGAGGACACCCGCGCCGAAGACGACGAAGTGGGCGGGGGGGACGCCGGGGGCGCCGCCCAGCAGGATCCCTTTGCCGCCGAACGCGTTCAGGAGCAGGCTCGCGCCCACGGTCACGGCCAGGCTGCCCGCAATCTCCGACATGCCCGTGAGAACGGGGGCCCGCCCCTGCGCGTCCTCGATCGCTTCGGCTCCGATTGCCGTCACTTCGCGGGCCTGCAGGATCCGCAGATCTTCGAGGCGCACGGTCGGAAGGACCCAGAAGGCGACTATGACCTGACCGGGCTGGAGCATCTCGTACTCGGAGGGAGCGGGGGCGTGGACGCCCACCACCAGTGTCGTGCGGGCAAAGAGCTCCATCCGGCCGAAGGCGATCGTGGACCCTGCCGACTCGTAGTCGGCGTCGGTGTGGCCGGCGCCGAGACCCGCCCCCGTCTCCACCCACACGCGATAGCCCCGCTGGACGAGCGTCTTGACGCCGGAGGGCGTGAGGGCCACCCGGCGCTCGTGGGCCTGCGTCTCCCGAGGGATCCCGATGCTCATCATCCCTTGCAGTACTGGGGCAGGAGGAAAGGCTTTTGGTCGCTCGGCCGCTCCAGGCATTCGGACCCTCCGCATCCCGAAGTGCAAACCATTCGCCACTGCGTCCTTGCGGGAAGTCGCCTGGATGGGCAACCTCGCCTGCGGCCGCCGCGCGAATTCTGCGTCCAGCCGGCTCCGATCGGTAAGAGACGCGGCACGGTGGGCGGTCGAAGTCCAGCTCGGTGAGATGCCCCCCGGTTTGACCGTCGCCGTCGTCAATGCTGCGCCTGGACGGCGCCCCAGATCAATCGTCTCATTGCCTCCGAGCGGGCCGAGGCGTACATCCGAGGAGTGGAGGCATTGCATGCCCCTTCCGATGGTGTTTCTTCTCGCGGCGTTCGTCCTCGTCGGGCTGGGGGCGCTCTACGTCTTCGGCCGTCGTCTCGCGACGGCGTGGCTGAAATACCGCGGCGCGCGCGTGGTCGTGTGCCCCGAGAGCCGGGAGCTCGTCGCGGTCGAGGTCGACGCAGGCCACGCAGCGCTCACCGCTTCGCAGGGCCGCATCGACCTGCGCCTCGAAGCCTGCACGCGCTGGCCAAAGATACTGGGCTGCGATCAGGAGTGCCTCGGACAGATCGAGTCCGCACCCGAGATGTGCCTGTTGCGCAACATCCTCGGCGACTGGTATCAGGGCAAGCGTTGCGCACTGTGCGGCCGCGCATTCCATCCGGTCCGCTGGCACGATCACCGCCCCGGGCTTCGCGCGCCGGACGGGGCGGTTCGCGGATGGGACGCTTTCCGGCCCGAGCAGGTGCTCGACGTCCTCGCCACGCACGCACCGGTGTGCTGGAACTGCCGGGTGGCGGAGAGCTTCCGCCGCGAACATCCCGAGCTCGTCACCGACCGCCCGCCTCGTCCTGGGTTGCCGCCGTCGATGGCCTGATTTGGGCGGAGATGAGTCAGGCCGCAGAACTTCAGGGTCCAGGCCCGGGTCCCAACCCCAGGTCCGCCAGGACCTTGGGGTTCGTTTCGTCCTGGGCCAGGATGGTGTGGCACGCGTTGCAGTCCTGCGTGATGGTTCGCCCATCCGTGGCCTTGTGCGACTCGTCGTGGCAGCGGAAGCAGCCCAGGAAGTCCTCGTGTCCGATGTGGTTCGGATGCGTGCCCCAGTTCACCTTCATGCTCGGGAACACGTTGCGAAGGTAGGCCGCCTTCACGGCGACGCTGGCGCTCTCCACCGCCGCCCGGCGCTTTTGGTAGACCTCCGGGTAGCCGGTGCGGTAGAAGTCGAGGAGACCGTCGGCGATTCGCTTCTCCGCGGTCGCCCGATCCGGGTACTCCTGGCGTAGCAGCTCGACCGCCTTCTTCTTGACGAAGGGCAGGTCGCGACTGACGCGGCCCTCGTTGATGGCGCGGTCCACCGCACGCTCCGGCAGCTCGAAAGCGTGGCTCGGACGATTGTGGCAGTCGAGGCAGTCCATCTTGCGCCTCTCGCCCCGGGCGAGGTCGGCGGGCGACACCTTGACGTCCTCCGAAACGTAGTCCACGAGCATCCCGTCGTCGTCGCGGTAGGTGACCTTGGGGATGAGCTCGCGCCGTCCGTCCGTGGAGACGTAGCTGATGCGCTCCTCGGCATCGAGGTGGCGGCCGTGGATTCCGGCGGAGCCGTTCCCGTTGCGGCCGCCGACCTTGAGCACGAGCACGGTCGTGGAGGGCGTGTTTGTCTCGTCGTCCGCGTAACGGGTTCGGACCACGAACTTGTCCCCCACGAACTTCTGCGGCCAATGGCACTGCTCGCAGGTCTCGCGGGCGGGCCGCAGGTCGTGCACGGGGCTCGGAATAGGCCGCGAATAGGTGTCGAGCGCGACCGCGAAGACCTGCCGCACTCCGGACAGCTTGGACTTCACGAACCAGCCAGCGCCCGGCCCGATGTGGCACTGTACGCAGCCCACACGGGAGTGCGAAGAGTCGAGGAAGGCCGTGTACTCAGGAGCCATCACCTGGTGGCAGGTCAGGCCACAGAACCGGTTCGACTCCATGTACTCGACGCCCTTGTAGGTGGCGGTGCCCAGCAAGGTGATGTTCAGGAGGGTGGCGCCGCCCGCGAGGAAGAGAGCGTTGCGTACGGCCGGGGAATGGAGGTCGACGCGAGGGTAATCGGCGGGGACTCGACCCTCGCGCGTCAGCCGCCGTCGCCGCCATAAGATACCTACGGGGATCAGGAGCAGGCCCCCAACGAACAGGGCAGGCAGGATCAGGAAGAGAGCGATGCCGGCATATGGGTGGACGGGATGGGGGCTCGTGATCTCGAGGAACCAGAACCAGAGCAGGGTGAAAGCGGAGGCCGTGGTCAGCGCCGCTCCCAGCACGCTCATCCAGTTGTCGCCCAGATGGAAGACCAGCCGCATTCCCTGGCGGATCCGTTCGAGCGCGTTCATGACAATTGCCCGAGATTACCCGGGCCGGGGATCAGCGACATGATGCAGATGATTCATTGGTCCCTCGTGTTGGAAAAGGGACAATCATCCCGTTTGGTTCGTGCGGGAGGAGGTCCCAGCATGACCGTGGCCGCGCTCGCCGCCTTAACCGTGCTCCTTGCCACAACGTCCGCGGCCCAGGACTCGGCTCCGGTCGAGAAGGGCAAGCACGTATACGACACCACGATGCCGAAATGCAAGGTCTGTCACTCGATCGCCAGTGTTGGGAATTCGAAAGGCGCGCTCGACGGCGTGGGGAGCAAGCTCAAGGCGGACGAGATCAAGGCCTGGCTGCGCACGCCCAAGGAGATGACGGAAAAGGCGAAGGCCACGCGCAAGCCCGCCATGCCCGCCTACGGCGCCGACAAGGTTTCGGACCCCGACCTCGAGGCCTTGACGGCCTACCTGCTGAGCCTGAAGAAGTAGACCGCCGGAGGGCCGAATGACCCGTGTCCAGCAGACCGACGTGCTCGTGGTGGGCGCCGGCCCGACCGGCCTGTTGGCAGCGCTGGCCTTGTCGCAGGCAGGCCTCTCGGTCGAGGTGATCGACGAGGAGTGGCGCCCGGCGGGTCACAGCTACGCGCTCGCCCTGCACCCGCGGTCGCTCCGCTTGCTGGACGAGCTCGGCCTCGCGGGAGACGCGATCGCCAGGGGCCGAAAGCTCGAGTCGCTGACTCTGCAGTCGGGTCAAGAGTCGCAGGCGACCTTGGTGCGCTGCGCGATCGTGGACGAGCGCTTCCCGTTCCTGCTCGCCCTCCCGCAGAGTGCGCTCGAGAGCTTGCTGGCCGAGCGCCTCGCTGCGAAGGGAATCCGCGTGCGCTGGAGCCAGCGCCTGGCCGGACTCGAGACACACGGGGACGGAGTCACGGCGACGGTGCACAAGCTCGAGAAGGAATCGGCCGGCTACGCGGTGGCGCGTACCGAGTGGGCTGTCGGCGAGACACTCTCCGTCCATGCGGGCTTCGTGGTGGGTGCCGACGGTCACCGCTCGCTCGTGAGGCGGGCGCTCGCGACGCGCTTCGAAGAGGTCGGCCCCTCGCAGGTCTTTGCCATCTTCGAGTGCGACGCCCCCGCCGTCGACGACGAGATGCGGCTCGTGCTCGAACGGGGCTTGGTCAATGCACTCTGGCCGCTGACCGAAAACCGCGCACGCTGGAGCCTGGAGCTCCAGGCCCCCGAGGTGAGCGCCGCCGACCGATTCAAGAGCCGGCTTTCGACAATGCTCGGCGAGCACTTCTTCCCGCACCTCGCGGAAGCGCGCACGCGGGAGCTGCTGCGCGAGCGCGCCGCCTGGTTCGAGAAGACGGCCCGCGAGATCGGCTGGTCGGTCGAGGTGCGCTTCGAACGGCGCCTGGCCGACTGCTTCGGCCGCGGCCGGGTCTGGCTTGCCGGCGACGCCGCACACCTCACCGGACCGGCTGGAATGCAGAGCATGAACGCAGGCCTCGGCGAGGCGCACGACCTCGCCTCGCGCGTGTCGCGCATCCGCGCCGGCCAGGCGGGGCTCGACCTGCTCGACGCCTACGGCAGCGAGCGGCTGGCCGAGTGGCGCTTCCTGCTCGGACGCGCGGGCGGGCTCCGGCCGGGGGCGTCGACGTCCCCGTTCGTCGCGGCGAATGCCGATCAGCTGCTGGCGTGTCTCCCGGCGACCGGAGAAGATCTCACCCCGCTCGCCGCACAGCTGGGGCTCGAGGTGGACCGGGTCTGAGCGACGACGAGCAGGCCCCTGGAATCCCGGGCGGCGATTCAGTCCTGCGGGCGCGAGAGGGCTTCGTGAATCCCCTGCAGCAGATCCGCACGCTTGAAGGGCTTCCGTAGCAAGGTCCATTTCGGCAGGTCGTCGCCCTGCCGGGCGATGACGTCCTGCGTGTAGCCGGAGATCAGCAGGGCGCGCATCTCGGGCCGGGTCACGGCCAGGCGCGCCGCAAGCTCGGTGCCGCTCATCTTCGGCATGATCACGTCGCTCACCAGCAAGTGGATCGGCTCCCGCCAGGCCTCGGCGACGGAGAGCGCGGCCGGGCCCGAGGCCGCCGACAGCACACGATAGCCCGCGTCCTCGAGGATCTCGCAGATCAAGTCGCGCAGGCCGTCCTGGTCCTCCACGACCAGGACCGTCTGCGTGCCGGTTGGGGGCGCGGCAGCGAGGGGTGACTCCTTTGCTTCGACGGCGCCGGCGTGCCGGGGCAGCTGGATCGTGAAGCGGGTCGCACGCCCGGGCGCGCTGTCGACCCAAATGTACCCGCCGCTCTGCTTGACGATCCCGTAGACGGTCGAAAGGCTGAGGCCCGAGCCGACGCCGTCGGGCTTGGTGGTGAAGAACGGCTCGAACAGGTGCTCTCGCACGGAGGCTTCCATGCCGCTGCCCTCGTCCGAGACGCTGAGCTCGACGTAGCTGCCGGGCACGAGCGGCACGTGCTCCCGCGCGTAGGCCTCGTCCAGCTCGACGTCGCGGGTCTCGATCGTGAGCGTGCCGCCCTGCGGCATCGCGTCGCGTGCGTTCGACGCGAGGTTTTGCAGCACCTGGCCGATCTGCCCGGGGTCGACGTATACGCGCCCGAGAGTGGGTGAGAGCCGCGTCACCAGGGCGACCTTGTCGCCGATCAGCCGGCGCAGCATCGGCTCGAGCCCGGCGACCTCGGCGCTCAGGTCCAGCACGCGCGGCTCCAGCAGCTGGCGTCTCGAGAAGGCGAGCAGCTGGCGGGTCAGCTGCGCGGCGCTCTGGGCGGCTGCCAGCACCTGGTCGAGCCGTTCTCGCCCGCCGTGATCGTCGGCCGCCTCCGCGCGCGCCAGCTCGGCCTGCCCGATGATCACCCCCAGCAGGTTGTTGAAGTCGTGAGCCACGCCGCCGGCGAGGCGGCCGACCGCCTCGAGCCGCTCCGAGAGCACGAGCTGCAGCTGGGCCCGCCGCGTCTGCTCGGTGGCGCCGTCCCCGCTCTGGCCGAGCGCCGCCTTGGCTTGCGAGCGCTGCCACAGCCCGAAGCCCACGCCCAGCAACGCGACCACCAGGCCAACGCCGCACCAGATCACGCAGTCACCGCCGAGGCCGCCGCCTCCTGCAGCACCGTCATCAGGGCCGTGTGCTCGTGCGCGAGCTGCGCGATCAGCGGCGGCGCCTCGCCGATTGAGCCCTCGCTCGCCATGTGCTCGAGGCGCCGGCAAAGCTCTGCGATCCCGCGCGCACCGAAGATCCCGGCGCTGCCCTTGAGGCAGTGCGCCGCGCCATGCAGGCCTTCGCCGTCTCCGGCTCGCGCCGCGAGCTGCATGTCGCCCAGGCGCTGGCGCGCGCCCTCGTCGAACTCGCGGACGATGGTCACCAGGAAGCCCGGACCATCCCGCTCCAGCATCCTGAGGTTGGCCAGGGCTTGCGGGTCGACGAGCGTCGCCTCAGGCGCCTTCAACTCGACCTCTGGCGCGTCGGGCTGGGCGACGTAGCGCCCCAGGACACGACCGAGCGACGCGAGGTCGATCGGCTTGGGCAGGTAGTCGGTCATACCCGCCGCCAGGCAGCGCTCGCGGTCGCCGCGCAAGGTGTTGGCAGTCAGGGCCACGATCGGAACGTGCGGCCCCGATCCTTCGCGGCGGCGGATCTCGCGCGTCGCTTCGTAGCCGCTCATCCCCGGCATGCGGCAATCCATGAACACGACGTCGTAGCGGTTTTTTGCGAACGCCTCGAGCGCCTGAGCCCCGTCGCTCGCCACGTCCACGCTGCAGTCGAGGCGCGCCAGAAGACTGCTCGTGACGCGCTGGTTGACGAGGTTGTCCTCGACCAGCAGCACGTGGCAGGGGCGGTTTCCGAGGCCCTGGAGCGCCGAGCCGGGGGCCTCGACCTCGTCGCCGGCGAGGGCCTCGCCGAGTCGCAAGCTGCAGCTGAATTCGCTGCCTTGTCCCGGCGTGCTCGCGACCTCGATCGTGCCGCCCATCAGCTCGACGAGCCTTCGCGTGAGCGCCAGACCGAGGCCGGCGCCCGCGCGGCCCGGAGACGTCTCGGTTTCAGTGAAGGGCTCGAAGAGACGGGGCAGCTGCTCCGCGGCGATGCCCACTCCTGAGTCCTGGACGCGCAGCCGCAGCAGCAGGCCGTGGCGGTCGCGCCGCGCGAGCTCGACCTTCGCGCGGATGAATCCGCGCTCGGTGAGCTCGACCGCGTTGGCGAGCAGGTTGAGCAGCACCTGCCGCAGCCGGCCGGGGTCTCCGGTCACACAGCGCGGCACGCCGTCTTCGATCACCAGGCTCAGTTCCAGCCCCTTGTCACGCGCCTTTTGAGCCACGAGCGCGAGCGTATCCTCGCACAGCCTGCGCATGTCGAAGCCGATTCGGTCGAGGTCGAGGCGACCGGCCTCGATCCGCGAGAAGTCGAGCAGGTCGTCGATCAGATCCAGGAGCGCTCGCCCGGCCGTGCCGATCATCGTGACCTGCTCGCTCTGCTGGCCGTCGAGCGGGCTCTCCGCGAGCAGCGCCGTCCCGCCGAGCACGGCGTGGAGCGGCGTGCGCATCTCGTGGCTCATCATCGCCAGGAAATCGGACTTGGCGCGCGTGCCCGCCTCGGCCGCATCCTTGGCGACGTGGAGCGCCTCCAGGCTGCGGCGCAGCTCCCGCTCGGCGGCCTTGCGGCCGGTGATGTCGAGGAACGCGGCGGTCAGCCCGGCGACCTTGCCTTCCTCATCCCGCACCGGCGCCTTCGAGATCAGCAGGTCGCGCACGCGCCCGTCGGGTCCGGCGAGCTGCGCCTCGTACTCGAGCGCGACACCGTCGCTCAGGATGTCGCGGTCGGCCTGCTCGTGCAGGCGGGTCGTGCCCTCGGGCAGAAGCGCCCGGACGTCGCGCCCGAGGATGTCGCCACGCAAGCGACCCACCAACGTCTCGAACGCCGCGTTGCAGCCCAGGTAACGACCCTCGACGTCCTTCAAGAAGATCGGCGTGGGAACGTTGTCGCTCACGCGCTGGAAGAGAGCGAGCTGGCGGCGCGCTTCGGCTTCTGCGCGGCGGCGTGCTTCGCCGGCGCGCGCGAGGGCGATCGCCCCGGCCGCGCTCGCGAGCAGCAGCAGCACGGACACGGTCGCGTTGCGGCGGCGAGAGGACGTCGCTTGTTTCAGCGCCTGGTCGTCCGGGGCGTAGGCGATGTGCCAGGTGCCGGCGGACGGACCGCTCCACGCGCTCACCGGGAATGGCCGAAGCTCCAGGGAACGCGACTTGGAGTCGGGAATCACGAGCCACTGCCCCTGCGGGTCGCGGAGGAAGACGCCTCCTCCCCCGGGGCCGAGCAGCGGCAGCTCCGGAAACAGGGCCTGCGGATCCGCCTCCGCCATCAAGACGGCCGGCTTGCCGTCCGGGCCGGTTCCGAGCGGGACCCCCATGCACAGCTGGGGAGTGCCGGAGACCCTCACCACGGCAAGCAGCGCTTCGCTCGAGGGAAAGGCCGCCGCCACTTCGCCGAGCGCGTCGCACGCCGGGGCGCCCGGCCGCCGCTCGCCGGCGACGCGTGCCAGCCCGGCCTTCACGACCACGCGCTGGCACCAGTCGCGGGTCGCCATGAAGCCGAACAGGTCACGTGACAGCGCCGCGCGTCGGGCCGGGTCGGGGGCGCGCACGAAGTCCCCGACCACACCCATCGACGCCAACAGGTGCAGGTCGGCCCGCGCTTCGCCGAGCGCACTCCGCACGGTACGCTGCGCGAGCTCGACGCGCGGGATCGAGGCGGCCTCGGTGGCGTCGCGCTCTTCCCGCTCCTCGCTCCACTGCTGCGTCGCGAGCGTGACGCACACGATCGCGGCTGCGACGGCCCAGTAGGCGAAGGCGCGGCCGAGCACGCGCGCCCAACGCGCGCGCGCTCGACCGATGAGCCCGTTCAGCATGGCCGCTCGCTCCTCAGTTCGCGCTCAGAAGACTGCGGACGGCCAGGAGCACCTCGTCGGGGGTGCCGGGCTTGGGGATGAACGAAACGCCTGGCCCGGACGGCACCAGGTCGTCGACGCGGTCTTTCGACAGTCCCGAGTAGATGAGCACGGGAACGTCCCTGGTTCCCTGCATCAGGCGCAGCCGATCGAGCACCGCCGGTCCGCCGCCACCCGGCATGGCCAGGTCGAGAACCACCAGGTCCGGCTTGGCCTGCCGCGCCACCATCGGCCCGTGCAGGGCATCGAGTGCCGTAAAGACGCGATAGCCCTCGCGCCCAAGCACTGCCTTCAGGTACGTCAGCACGGCGCGGTCGTCGTCGATCACCAGGATACTTTCGTTTGCGGATCCCATATCAACCTCCATCCTCGCCCACCAGCATGGGCAAGAACGGCGCCAGGGGACCGTGCCAGGCCTAAGTCGCTGAACAGCAAGCGACAAGCCATTTGGAGCGGTCGCGCGAAGGCCGTCAAAAGCGGGCGAACGACCCTCTCCTCGGGAGAAACGCCCACCAGCGGCCCGAACCGGGAGAAACGCCGACCGATCGGGAGCGGCTCCCGCACCCATCCGAGCCTGATGGAGCGCCCAGTCCGGCATCGGGCGTCTTCTGCTCAATCACTTGCGTGCCGAGAACGCGAGCCGGCACGGCAGCTGCAGTACGAGGGGGGCGACGAGCACCGAACGCTCGGCAAAGGGCCAAGGCGGGTCGGCGTACTGGAGGCAGGAGATGCGGCAGCGGTCGACGGCAACGAGGATGCGCGGAGTAACGGAGAGGGCGGGCGAACGTCCTCGTCGCAGCACACGTCCGCGCTGGTGCCGCGTCAGGGTCGAAACCGATGCGGGTGCGTACGTCGCCAGCCTGGAGCTCGGCGCCGTTGGACTGCGGGAGCTCGTGGACGACGAGCGCACCTACCTCGGCTTGTGGAACGCGCAGCAGGAGGGGACGCCGGGGGTCGAGGAGTTCCTTGCGCTGCACAAGGGAAGCATCTGTTCGGTGATCGTGGTGGGCGAAGACCACAACGGCCCACTCCAGCAGGAGGCTTGAGCGATGGCCACGGCAGTATTCATGAACGACCGGTCGCCAGCTTGGCGCCGGCGCGAGATCGAGGAGTGGCATGCGTCTCTCGCGACGCGCACGGACGCGGAGATGCTGGAGCTCCAGCCCGGCGCCACACCGGCGCAGGTCAAGGAGGCGTTCGCCAATATGGCGCGGCGCTTCCACCCGGATGCGGTCGCCGGCAGTCCGGACGACATGCGGCGGCAGCTGCAGTCGATCTTCATCCGCATCATCGAGGCCCATCGCAACCTGAGCCGCAGCGCGTCGTGGGCGTGCGGCTCCAAAGCCTCGGAAGGCCGGCCCGAACACGCCCCGAGAACCATGCGCACGCCGACTCCCGCAGCGCCTCATCCGGTGAAGCGTCCGGGTCCGGATGACTCGGCCGTTCGCAGGGCGCGCGTCGAGGAAGCGCTGGCGACGGCCGAGGGGCTGCTGCAGCAGCAGCAGGCCGAGGAAGCCGTGTCGGTGTTGCACGAGGTGCTCACCCAGGCCGACGAGCCCAGACGCCGGCGCATAAAGCTGCTGCTCGCTCGCGCCTACGCCGTCGACGCCCGCTGGCGGCGCAATGCGGTCGCGCTCCTGCGCGAGCTCGTCGAGCAGAACCCGAACGATGCCGAGGCGCTCGCCGTGCTCGGCGGCCTGTACCGGCGCGATGGCCTGCTCTCCCGAGCCGAATCCATGTTCGCCCGAGCGGTGAGCCTGGATCCGGGTCTCGCCGAAGCACGCCAGGGCCTGCGCTCGGTGCGCGCCGCGCTCATCGCCAGGCAGGTCCCGTCAACGAAGCCTGCCCCGCGGCAGGGCCTGATGTCCCGCTTGTTCTTGGTCAGCCGATAAGGAGACGCGCCATGTCCCAGAGTTCATCCGTCCCGATGCCCGCCTCGAAGCCGCCGCTGCAGCAACCGCCCATCTGCCATAACGTGCTGGTTGTGGACGACGACAACGCCTTCGCGCAGAGCATCGCCGATGCGCTCGTCGACCGCGACATCGAGGCGGTCGCCGTGACCGATCCCCGCGAGGCTCTCGAGCTGGCGCGCCGGACACCCTTCGCGGCAGCCGTGGTGGACCTGATCATGCCCGACATGGACGGGCTCGAGCTGGCCCGCGAGCTGCGCCGCGGGAACCCGGCGACCGAGGTCGTGATGCTCACCGGCCACGCCGACATGCGCACTGCGATCGAGGGGATCCGAAACGAGCTGTTCGACTACCTGCAGAAGGATTCGCTGCAGACGATTCGGCTCCGCCGCGCCGTGCGCGCTGCAATCGCCCGCAGCGAGCTTGCGGCCGAGAACCGGCGCCTGGTAGCGGGGCTCCAGGAGTCGACCAGCCGCTTGCGGATCCTGAGCGAGGTGAGCGCCCGGCTCGCGTCGCAGCACCACCTCGACGAACTCATCGGCGAGCTGCTCGCGGCCGCGCGCGAACTCGTGGGCGCGGAGTCGGCCCGGCTGCTATTGATGGAGCCGAACGACCTCGGCGACATGACGATCCGCGCTGCGCACGGCGACGGCGAGGTTTCGCTCGGCGGCCCCTTCGGTCGCGGGGACGGGATCGCCACCCAGGTGGCTGAGACCGGAGCCGCAGTGATCATCAGCGCCGCCCAGGACCACCCGAACTACTCCCCGCGCTGCGACAACATGGGTGCGACCCTGCCCGGGTTCCTGTGTGTGCCGATAAGGCGCCCGAACCTGCTCGGCGTCTTGCTGGTGGCCGGCCGAACGCGGCCGTTCACCGACGAGGACGTCTCGCTCGTCGCCTCGCTGGCCCGCCAGGGCGCGATCGCGATCGAGAACGCCACGATCCACGAGGGCTTCCAGAACTTCTTCACGCACGCCTCGGACATGCTGGTCTCCCTGCTCGACGCCCAGGACCCGCACTACGACGGCCACTCGCGCATGGTGGCGGCGCTCGTCGACATGGTGACCCGGCGTCTGGAGCTGCCCGACCAGGAGCGGCGCACGATCCACTTCGCCGCGCTGCTGCACGACGTGGGCAAGCTGCGCCTGAGCAAGGGCCTGCTCAGCGCGGACCGCGCCCTCACCGCTGAGGAGCGGGCCGAGGTGCGGCAGCACCCGGAGCTCGGGGTCGAGATCCTGCGGCCGATCTCGGTGTGGAGGCCGCTCGCGCCGATGATCCACACCCATCATGAGCGCTGGGACGGCCAGGGCTACCCTCGTGGCCTGAAGCAGAGCGAGATCCCGCTCGGCGGGCGCATCATCGCCGTGGCTGAGGCGTTCGAGGCCATGACGCGCCCGCGGCCCTATGGCCGCACGCGGAGCGTCGACGAGGCGCTCGCGGAGGTCGAAGCCTGTGCCGGGACCCAGTTCGACCCGAACGTGGCGCAGATCTTCGTCGAGGAATATCGCGCCAACCAGGAGCGGCTTCCCGCCCGCAGCTGAGCGAAATCCGTTGCGCCCTGTTACACTCCCGGGCATGCCGGAGCTTCAGCTTTCCGGCGAGGAGGCGCGCGAACGCCTGCTCGAGGCCGCGAGGCTCGCAAATGTGGGCCGGATCGTGCCTGCGGTGGCTCACGAGATGAGCACTCCTCTCGCGGCGATCGCCTTGCGGGCGGAGAGCCTCGAGGGAGCGCTCGCTGATCCGCAGCGCCCGGCTCCGGCCGAGAAGCTGGCCCGCTACCTGCGGGTGATCGGCGAGGAGACGCAGCGCTGCAAGCTGCTGCTGTCCACGTTGCAGGAGTTCGCCCGCCGGCCCGAAACGACGCCCGACTTGATCGATCTGGCGCCGCTCAGTCGAGCCGTGCTCCGGCTGGTCCACCACGAGGCGATGCGACGGCAGGTGGAGCTGAAGCTCGAGCTGCAGGAGCCTTTGCCCGCGATCAGCGGGTATTCGGTGCGCGTCGCCCACGCCCTCGTGTCGCTGCTGCTGAACGCGATCGACGCCAGCCCCTCGGGCGCAGCCGTGGTGTTGGCTGCGGCGGCCGACGCGAGCGGCGTCGTCTTCTCCGTGACCGACGAAGGCAAAGGTCTCGCCGAGGAAGCGCGGGAGCACCTGTTCGAGCCGCTCGCCTCGACGCACCCTCCCGACCGCGCAGCGGGCCTTGGCCTGATGGCCTCCCGCGCGATCGCCGAGGCGCAAGGCGGAACGATCGCGTTCGCGCCAGCCGGCGCTCGCGGCTGTCGGGTCGAGCTGCGGCTGCCGTCGCGACAGATGCAGGGGAGTGGCCATGCCCGGTCCGCCTGAGCGGATTTCGGTCCTGGTGCTCGAGGACGACCCGGCGTTCGCGAGCGTGCTGCAGGAGGAGCTCAGCAGCCGGGGGCACTCGGTCGAGACCACGCGCTCGGTGGCCGAAGCCATCGAGCAGCTCGGCGACGCCACCTTCGACGTCGCCCTCCTCGACCTCCAGCTGCCCGACGGCAGCGGGCTCGACGTGCTGCGCGTGATCGGGACGGAGTCGTACCCGGTCGAAGCCCTGGTGCTGACCGGGAACGCCGAGGTGCCGACCGCGCTCGAGGCGATGAAGCTCGGCGCCTACGATTACCTCTCCAAACCGCCGCGTCTCGAGGAGCTGTTCGTGCTCGTCAGCAAGGCCGCCGAGAAAGCGCGCCTGCGGCGAGAGAACGTCGTACTGCGCACGCGGCTGCGCCGGCACGAGTCGGTCATCGGCTTCGTGACCGACGACGCGGCGACCAAGCAGGTGCTCGCAACGCTCGAGCGCGCGGCGGGCGCCGTGCTGCCGGTGCTGATCCACGGCGAGACGGGTACCGGCAAGGAGCTCCTGGCTCGAGCGATTCACGAGCGCAGCCCGCGCAGCGCGTTCCCGTTCGTGCCGATCAACTGCGCGGCGCTGCCGGAGAACTTGATCGAGAGCGAGCTCTTCGGCCACGAGCGCGGCGCCTTCACGGGTGCGATCGATCGCAAGACCGGGCTGTTCGAGGTCGCGCACCGCGGCACGGCGTTCCTGGACGAAATCGGCGAGCTGAACCTCCCGCTGCAGTCGCGTCTGCTGCGAGTGCTCGAATCCCAGGAGTTCTTCCGCGTCGGAGGGACAAGGCCCGTCAAGGTGGACGTACGCGTGGTCTCGGCCACCAACCGCGACCTGCCAGTCGAGGTCGAGGCCGGACGCTTCCGCGGCGACCTCTACTACCGACTGAACGGGGTCACCTTGCGGGTGCCTCCGCTGCGGGAGCGCCGCGGCGACATCCCGATCTTGGCGCACCACTTCCTCGACCGGGCTGCTAGCACTCGCTCGCTCGACCCCGATGCCGTCGAAGTGCTCAAGAACTACGACTGGCCCGGAAACGTGCGCGAGCTCGAGATGGTGATCGGGCGCGCGGCGCTGCTTTGCTCCGGCCCGTCGATCGGCGCCAAGGATCTGCCGCTGGAGATCCGCCCGCGCGTGGCGCCGCGCGTGCTGCGCACCGATCTGACGCTCGCCGACATGGAGAAGGAATTCATCCTGTCCGTCCTCGAGAAGAACCGGCGCCACCGCGGCCGCACGGCCGAGGCCCTCGGGATCGACCCCAAGACCCTCTACAACAAGCTCCGCACCTGGGGCATCGCCGACGAAGACTAAAGGGCCCGGGAATCCCACCCACCCGTCGGGCGGGTAACATTCCCGGATCGTCACTTTCGCCACCTAGCCGAAACGGCTTAATAGATTAAGAATCAATAAGTTACAAGGAGAGCCTCTCAACGGCCCGAAGCTTGCAACTTGGCCTGTCGGGAGTGAGGCGTGATGGAAGAGCACGAGCCGCAAAGAACGCAGGTGCTGGTGGTCGACGACACGACGCTCGTCCGTAAGCTCATCGTCGCCCGCCTGCGAGCCGCGGGATACCGGGTTGCGGAGGCGAAGGACGGCCAGGAGGCGCTGGAGCTGTTTCGCACGCAGGCGAGCCCGGTCGTGATCACCGACCTCAACATGCCCCGGCTGGGGGGACTCGGCCTGCTCTCTGCCCTCCGGGAGCACCCGCTCGCGCCCGAGGTGATCCTGCTGAGCGCCAGCGGCGCGCCCGACGCCGAGGCGGCGGCGGAAGCGTTGCGCCTAGGCGCCCACGATTACATCGCCAAGGACGCCTCCGCGGGAGACGCGGTGGTGCTGGCGGTCCAGCGCGCGGCGGAGAAGTGGCGCCTGCGCGAGGAGAACGCGCGGCTCGCCAACGACCTGCGCCGGCTGCCGCTCATCGACTCGCTCACGAACGTCGCCAACCGCCGCGCGTTCGACGAGGCGCTGCGCGCCGAGATCGCCCGGGCCCACCGCCACCAGCGCGATCTCGCCCTGGTGCTCTTCGACCTCGACCACCTCAAGCGCATCAACGACACGCTCGGGCATCAAACGGGCGACCACGCCCTTAGCGCTTTCGCGGCCCGGCTCGGCTCGCTGATGCGCGCGAGCGACAGGCTCTTCCGTTACGGAGGCGAGGAGTTCGCGCTGCTCCTGCCCGACGCGGGGCCGCTCTCCGGCCTTGAGGCGGCGCGCCGTCTCGTCCGCGGGATCGCGGAGCAGCCACTCGCCGCGAACGGAAGTCCGCTAGCGATGACGTGTAGCGCCGGCGTTGCCTCCTTGCACGCGTCGGACGCAGCGGAGGGGGCGGACCTGATCGCGCGTGCAGGCGCCGCGCTCGAGGCGGCGAAGCACGCCGGACGCAATCGCGCGCTTCTGGCCGATGAGCCACGCGCTGCTGCGCGCATCGGCGCGCCCGCGAGCCTGGCGGTGAAGCCATGCTGATCACCGACGCCGGCAGGCCGCGCGCGCTACGCGCGCCGCTCGGCCTCGGGCGCGCGGCGTCGGCGTCCCCCCGCGTGCTGATCGTGGAGGACGACCGCGCTCAGCTCGAGGCCTACACGGACATGCTGCGCGAGCGGGGCTTCGACGTGGCCGCCGCGGGCGACGCGGCCGCCGCGCTCAGGGCGCTCGAGGCGGGCCCCTTCGACGCCGTGCTCAGCGACGTGGTGCTGCCCGGCGCCTCCGGGGTCGAAATCCTGCGCGCGGTCCGCGAACGCGACCTCGACGTCCCCGTCGTGCTCGTGACCGGCAGCCCGACGCTCGAGAGCGCCGTGGCGGCGCTGCAGCTGGGCGCCCTGCACTACCTCACCAAGCCCGTCGCCAGCGCGGAGCTGGTTCGCTGCGTCGAGCACGCCGCCGAGCTGCACAAGCTGGCCGCGGTCAAGCGCGAGGCGTTTCGCCAGCTTGGACAGAGCGGCGCCCTGATGGGAGACCGGATCGGCCTCGAGCTGTTGTTCAGCCGTAGCCTCGCGGCAATGTTCATGGCCTATCAGCCGATCGTGAGGACACGCGACGGCTCGGTCTTTGGCTGGGAGGCGCTGCTGCGGACGCAGGAAGCTTCGGTCGCCGGCCCGCTCGCCTTCATCGACATGGCGGAGCGCCTCGACCGGGTCCGCGAGCTGGGACGAGCGATCCGAAACAGCGTGGCGGTGACGGCCGGCCATACCCGCGGCGTGATGTTCTTCGTCAACCTGCACGCCGAGGACCTCAAGGACGAGTCGCTTTACGATCCAAGGTCGCCGCTTTCCGCCCTCGCGCCCGAGATCGTGCTCGAGATTACCGAGCGCAACCCGCTCGATGGAGTGCCTGAAGTGCGCGAGCGGGTGAAGCGCTTGCGCTCGCTCGGCTTCCGTCTGGCCGTGGACGACCTCGGCTCCGGTTATTCGGGGCTCGCGAGCCTCGCCTCGCTCGAGCCTGACTTCGTCAAGCTCGACCGGGGCCTGATTCACGGCCTCGACCGCGAGCCCTTGAAGAAGCGGATCGTCGGATCGATGGTTTCGGTGTGCCGCGACCTGGGCATCAGCGTCATTGCCGAGGGGATCGACACAGCCGCGGAGCGTGACGCCGCTGCGGAAGCCGGGGCCGATCTGCTGCAAGGCTTCTTCTTCCGGCGACCCGACGAGCTCCGAGCGGCCGTCAGCTTCAACGTGGGCGAGGTCCCGGCGCACTGACGCCAGGCGAAGCGCTCCGGAGAACGACAATCCCCACGCGGTAGCCGCGAGGGGCCGCGTCTTGGCCGCCGTGCGGCACGGCGTCTTTTCCATCGCTTGCCGAAGCCAAAAAGTTCATGACCGCTGCCGTGTCGTTGTGCGCGAGCGCGGGGGATTCGCGAAAGTATGAGTCGGGCGAGCATCGAGCATCTCGGTGGCGAGGCTCACCGGCAAGATCTCCTGAAAACACACCGTGACCCGATCAACCGCTGCCGTCCGCTTTTGCTAACCTATTGTTGATGCGTCACTTACGGAGATTGCTGCGGCGGCAGCGCACTTGCCCTCTATCGGGGCGTGCGTGCCCTGGTTCTGACGATCGCGCTCTTCGGTTCGGTCCTGCCGGCGACGGCCGGGACCGTGCGCTCCACCGATTTCAAGGAGGTCGAGCGAACCTCCCGCGTGACCTATTACGCTGCCAAGGGGCACTCCGTCGACGTCAAGCGCACCGAAGCCTTCCTGGACCGCCTGGTGGCCCTCCTGGGCCCCACACCTGCGGGCTGGCGCGTCAAGTACTACCTCCACGACGCGAAGCACGTCGTCCACCCCGAGCTGGGCGCTTCGGCGTACGGCGTCACGGATCTCGACACATTGCGGATCGACTCCGTCCGCGCCTATCACCCGCACGAGCTGGTGCATGCCATGGCCGGGCGACTGGGGCGCCCGCCGCTCGTGTTCGCCGAAGGGCTCGCGGTAGCGCTCACGAGCGCGGGAGACTGGCGCGGAGGCGACCTCGACCAGGTGGCGCTCGCGGCGCTTCATGCGAGCCGCAGCGCCATGCCCTTCATCGACCGATTCTCGGAGCAGGACCCCGATGCTGCCTACGCCGTGGCCGGCTCGCTGGTCGGCTACCTGCTCGACCGCTACGGCATCGATCCGTTCCTGGAGTTCCTTCGCGGCTGCGGCGACTCCGGCCGCCACGAGGCCGCCTTTCGCCGCAGCTACGGCCGCAGCTTGGCTCGCGCGACGATCGAGTGGGAACAGTCTTTGCGCGAACCGTCGCGTACGGCTCGGGAATGGTACGACCCGGCCTCGTGGCCGCGCTCGCTGCAGCGCAATGGGACGGCGCTCGCGGCTGGGTCTCAGCCGGCGAGCGTGGCTACCGGCGCTGTCTTGGCTGATGCCCAGCCGAGCGGACGGCAACCAGAGGCTTCAAGCCTCGGCCGCGTTCTCGACATCCAGCCGCCGTCCAGCGAAGCCGAACTGCCGGCTGCGGCGAGCGCTTCGCTCGACTCGCTCGCGTCTCGGTAGCTCAGCTCCGAGCCTCGAGCGGGGGGAGAGCCGCCGGACGGCCGAACAAGTGGCCCTGGAGCAGGTCGCAACCCACCTGCAGCAGCACGTCGCGCTCGGCCGCAGTCTCGACGCCTTCGGCGACGACGAGAATCCCCAGGTCGCGGCAGAGCTCGACGATCGAGGTCACCAGCTTGCGCTTGGTCGGCTGCTGGTCGAGCCCGCGGATCAGCGACATGTCGATCTTGACCAGGTCGGGCTCGAGCGAGGCGAAGCTCGAGAGGGCGGCGTAGCCGGCCCCGAGGTCGTCGATGGCGAGGCGGAATCCCCGGGCACGCAGGCGCCGACCCGTTTCCCTGAGGTCACCCAGGTCTTCGAGCGGCGCCCGCTCGGTGATCTCGAGCACCACACGGTCCGAGAACACGGAGAGCGGATCGGAGCCCGACGCCAGATCCGGATCCATCAGCTCCAGCGGGTGCAGGTTGACGAACACGGCTTCGGGCAGGGCCGCCAGGTTCAGGGCGATCTGCTGCCTGATGGCGCGCCCCAGCTCCGCGATCTGGTCGAGCCGCTCGGCGACGTCCAGGAACGCGCTCGCCGAGCTGAGCTCCGGATCCGTCGTGCGCAGGAGCGCTTCATGTCCGAAGATCTTCCCGGTCTCGGCCCAGATCACCGGCTGATAGGCCATCCACAGCCCCGAGCGAGCCCGGGCAAAGGCCGTCTCCAGGCCTGCGCGGTCCGCCATCAGCTTCCCGCCTCCCAGCGCGGCGACGGCCTGGCGCCGCAGGTCGGCGAGCCGCGAGAGCCCGAGCGCCTCGCTCAAGGTTGCGAGCAGGGTCGCTTCGGTCACGGGCTTCACCAGGTAGCTCAAGGCTCCGAGCGAGAGCGCCTCGACGGCCGTCGGCACGCTCGGGTTTCCCGTCATCAGGATCACTGGCGTGTCGAGGTGGCGTTCCCGCGCGGCGCGCAGCACGTCGACACCGTTTGCATCGGGCATCACGATGTCCGTGAGCACGATGTCGACGTTCGTCGAGCGCAGCTTTGCGATGGCGTCGCGCCCGCTCGCGGCCGGGAGCACCTCGTAGCCGGATTCGGTGAGCAGCGTGGTCAGGACCTCGAGCAGGCCGGTATCGTCCTCGGCGACGAGGACTCGAGGCTTGTGGGTGGTGCCGATGGCGGTCATCTACCCCTCCCGTCTCCCGCGCTGGAGCGGCGGCTTCGGATCACGAACCTTGAGGTCCCGCGAGGCCCAGCGCCTCGGGCGATGCGGGCCGGCCGATCAGGAATCCCTGCAGCAGCTCGCAGCCGGCGCGCACCGCTTCATCCTTCTCGCTCGCCGTCTCGATCCCCTCCGCCACGACGGGAATCCCGAGCTCGCTGCAGACGCGAGCGATCGAGGCGACGAGCCGAGCCCGCAATGGGTGCTTGTCGAGGCCCTTCACCAGCTCGCCGTCGATCTTGACGAAGTCGGGGACGAGCGCGGCGAAGCTGGTGAGGCCCGCGTAGCCGCCGCCCAGATCGTCGAGGGCGATGCGGAAGCCCAGCTCCCGCAGGCGCGCGACGCGACCCGTCACGTTGCGCACGTTGTCGAGGTGGGCGCGCTCCGTCACCTCCAGGATGACGCTGGGAGCAAAGCGGGAGAGCGGAGCATCGGGATCGAGCAGGGCATCGTCGTTGAGCTCCAGCGGGTGCACGTTGACGAAGGCGACCCCGGGAACATTCTGCGCCAGGGTGGTGCCTACGGACACGCGGATCGCACGCCCGAGCTCGAACAGACGGCCGAGCCGTTCCGCCGCAACGAACAGCGCTTCCGGGTGCGGGAAGAGCGGCTCGCCGCAGCGCACGAGAGCCTCGCAGCCAAAGCTCGAGCCATCGGAGTGCACGATCGGCTGATACACCATGTGCAACGTCTTGAGGGCCCGCCCGAAGGCCGCTTCGAGCCCGATGCGATCCCCGATCAGGCGATCGCTCTCCCCCTGCGCGCTCAGGGCGTCCCGCTTGAGGCGCGCGAGCAGGCCCAGCCGGACCGCTCGCCGCGCGGTTTCTACCAGCTTCTCGAGCGGTACCGGCTTGATCAAATAATGGAGCGCGCCCTGGTCGAGCGCCTTGCTGACGCCCTCGAGCGACGGATCGCCGGTGGTCAGGACCACGGGCAGATCTGCGTCGTGCTCCCGCACCGCCCGAAGCACACCCAGGCCGTCGAGTCCCGGCATTCGGATGTCGGAGATCACCGCGTCGAACGTGCCTGAGGCGAGCGCCGCGATCGCGTCGCGCCCGCTAGTGCACGCCGTCACTTCGAAGCCGGCGCTCGTCAGGATCTCGCTGCTGGCGTCGAGCAGGTCGGGCTCGTCGTCGACCAGCAGGATCCGGGTCTTCGTCTCAGGCATCGGGGCGGCGCCCTATCTCCGCCGGGGTCCGCGTTGACCCGACCCGGTCGCTGGCCGGACGGATTTTGTTTTCGATCTCGCCGCCGAGTATACGCTCAAGTGCCCTCGTGCCTGATGCTTAAGCGCGGGGCTCGCCGGGACAGCAAACCCCCATTAGAGAAAACGTCGGTTCAGCCGAAAGCGAACCAACGAAAGGCATCTCCGGGGAAGGACTCCTCGTCCCGTGGGCCGCGGCGGTCAGGCCGGCGGGGGGGCTAGAGCCCTGAGCTCGGCCTGCAGTGCGCTCGCCGTTGCGGGTCGATTCTTCGTGTCGCGGTGCAACGCCCGCACGAAGAAGGCCGCCACGGGCTCCGGGCAGTCCGGCGCCCACTTCCTGATGTCGTCGAGCCGCGCGTGGCGAACGTTGTCGAGGGTTCGTTGCAATCCCTGAGCCCGGAAGGGATGGGCGCCCGCGATCAGCTCGAACAGAACGAGCGTCAATCCCCACAGGTCCTGAAGTGGGCAGGGCGCGGCGCCCGCGAGCAGCTCGGGCGAGATGTAGAGGGGCGTTCCCGCGGGCCCCCAGCTCCGCGTGGACGCGTCCGCGAACTGAAGCCACTGCCTGTCGCCGCCCTGGACGGCGCTTTCTGCGGCCGCAGGCTCGACCAACCGTGCGAGGCCGAAATCGAGCAGCTTCGGGTGAGCCTCGCCGTCGAAGCCGATGTTGCTGGGCTTGACGTCGCGGTGCAACAGCCCGCGACGGTGGATGGCGTCGAGCGCGTCGGCGAGATCGATTCCGAGGCGCAGCGCCTGATCGACCGGCCATGGAGACCTTAGCCTTCGTGCGAGCGTGCCGCCGGCGAGGTGCTCCACCACCAGGAACGGAAGCCCCTGCCAGCTCTCGACGCCGTAGATCACGGCGACCACCGGGTGGCTGACGGCGG
>Ga0114129_10001798_pt1 | contig 29219 bp, 30 predicted proteins | sample RhiMetdeltSRZDD1_FD_80071 | JGI IMG/M metagenome (GOLD analysis project Ga0114129, IMG submission 80071) | Populus rhizosphere microbial communities from Tennessee, USA - Rhizosphere MetaG P. deltoides SRZDD1 (version 2) (version 2) | ecosystem: Host-associated > Plants > Roots > Rhizosphere >... | reverse complement strand
GTGGCCCAGGCCAAAGCCGGTGATCCAGCCGGCTTTGAGGCGCTGTATCGCGCTTTCGAAATCCCCGTGTACAACCTCTGCCGGCGCATCTGCCGGACGGCCGAAGACGCTGAAGACGTCCTCCAGGAAACCTTCCTGGAGATCTGCCGCAGCATCGGCCAGTTCCGGGAAGACGGAAGCCTCTGGGGCTGGATCCGCACGATCGCGGCGAGCAAGGCTCTCATGCGGCTCCGGCGAAACAAGTATCGCGACACCGACGAGCTGCACGACGAGGTCGTCGGTCAGCGGCGCGAGGATACCCATCTGCGGATGGATCTCGAGGCTGCGCTCGAGCGTCTGTCGGAGACGTCACGGGCGGTCGTTTGGCTGCATGATGTCGAGGGATATACCCACGAAGAAATTGCTGCGATGATGGGAAAGACGCCGAGCTTTTCGAAGTCGCAGCTTGCACGCGCCCACGCCCGGTTACGGCGCTGGTTGGGCGAGGAGGTGGCCGCGTGACGCACCTCTCGATGGAGCAACTGGTCTCTCTACGGGAGCCCGGAGCAGAGCCGGGAGCGCAGGCGGCTCGGGCGCACCTGGATACATGCGAAATCTGTCGTGCTGAATTCGATCGATTGCATCAGCGCATCGCCCGGCTCAAGGCGCTGCCGGCGCTCCGGCCCACCCGCGACCGTTGGCCGGGTGTGCGAGCCCGGTTCGAGGCAGAGCGCCGAGCCCGCCGTCTTCGGCAGGCTGGTCTGGTTGGCCTCGCTGCCGCGGCGAGCATCGCTTTACTGCTTAGTCTGCGCGGCACCTACCATGCTCCAACCCCCGCCGCCGTTCCCGCTGAACTCGCCGAGGCGAAGGCGACCTCTCAAGCGCTCGAGGCCGCGATCGACCAATATCATCCCGAGAGCCGCGTGCTCGATGGACGAACGGCCCGAATCGCGCAGGAGCTCGAGGATCGGATCGCAGCCGTTGATAGCGAGCTGCAAATGACCGATCTGGCTGATCCCGGTCGCCGTGAGACTAAAGAGCTCAATCTGTGGCGGGAGCGTGTCGGGCTGCTCGATGCGCTGGTCGATGTGCACCTCACCCGTGCCAGCCACGCAGGGTTGTGAAATGCCGTCGCTGCGGAGTGGCAACCTGGTAGCGGCATGGCTGACGGTTGGCCTAGGCTTCATCAGCCTGCCGGCCGGTGGTCGGGCTCAGGCTCCGGTTCGCCTCGAACCGGCTCGGGATGAGATGTTCAATCTGGTAGTGAATCGCCGGGCCCGGCTCGGGCTGAAAGTGAACCTCCAGGCCCAAGAGACCGACTCGATCGGCGCGCGGGTAGACGCCGTTACGCCTGGCGGGCCGGCGGCAAAGGCCGGCATCCGTTCGGGCGACGTGATCACCCGGTTGGACGGGAATTCGGTTCTCACCGCCCCTGAGCTGCCTGGCATGCCGGGTCGATCGCTGCCGGGACTGCGATTGATCGAGCTCGCGGCTCGACTCGGTCCAAACGATACTATTCCAGTCGAGTTCCGTCGGGGCGCGGAGCGCAAGACCGTCTCCCTCATCACCGCGGGCGATTCCAAGTCATTCGAGATGGGAAGCCGGGTCGTCTTGCCGCGTGACTTGGGGCAACAGAACTACGATGCCATGCGGGCGATGGGCTCGGATCCAGACATCGGTGATCTTGATATCCGGCTCCCTCGCCTTGCGATGCTTTATGGCGGAGAGCTCTCTGAGCTCGAGCTCGCGCCGCTCAATCCCGACCTTGGCCAGTATTTCGGGACCAGCGAGGGCATTCTGGTGATCAGCGCGCCCCGCAAGTCCTCGCTGGGCCTCAGGGGCGGTGACGTCGTTCTCGCGGTGGATCAGAGAAAACCCGCGAGTCCGTCCCACCTGCTACGAATCCTGCGAAGCTACGATCGCGACGAAAGCTTCAAGATCGACATCATGCGCAACCGGAAACACGAGACCGTCACCGCCAAGCGGGACGACTCCAACCGCCCGGACGACTCGAAGTAGTAGCCTCAAGCGGTTACTTGCACTTTCGCCTTCTGCGACCTTTCCGGATGTACCTGCCGGGCCAGCGCTGCGAACTGGCTCGGATCGAGGCTTTGCGGCCCGTCGCTCAGCGCGGTTGCCGGTGAGGGGTGGACCTCCACGATCAGTCCGCTGGCGCCGGCCGCCAGCGCGGCCATGCCCAACGGTGCGACCAGTGAGCTGATACCGGCCGCATGACTGGGATCGACCACGACGGGCAGGTGGGTGCGCTCCCGAACCAATGCAACCGCATTCAGATCGAGGGTATGACGAGTGGCCCGCTCGAACGTGCGGATGCCGCGTTCGCAGAGCACCACGTTGGGATTGCCCTCGGCGAGCACGTACTCCGCGGCCATCAGCCATTCCTCGATGGTTGCGCCTGCCCCGCGCTTGAGCAGGATCGGCTTTCCGCTCCGGCTCGCCGCTCGCAATAACGAGAAATTCTGCATGTTTCGAGCGCCGATCTGCAGCATATCGGCGAAGTGGGCTACGAGGGGGACTTCTTCCCAACTCAACACTTCGGTGACGACCGGAAGTCCGGTGGCCTCCCGCGCTTGCGCCAGGTACCGAAGGCCTTTCACGCCGAGGCCCTGAAAATCATAGGGTGACGTGCGCGGCTTGTAGGCCCCGCCTCGAAGCATGTCTCCCCCGGCGTTGGCCACTACCATGGCGGTCTCCAGGATCATCGCTTCGGTTTCGACCGAGCATGGCCCGCCGATCAGGATCGGCGCCTCCGCCCCGAAGGACAGATCGCCTACGGTCACAACGGTTCCATTCGGATTGCGCCGACGATCCACGAGAGGGACCTCCGGCTTCCGAACGTAGTGCGCTGGCGTGGGGACCGGTAACGCAAAACGGAGCGCCCCATCCGGCCACGCTTCGTAGCTGCCGAGAATCACCAGCTCGACCGCGAGCGCCTCGATTTCTTCTAGGGCCTCGGCTACTCGAGGATCCGACGAGGCACCGGCGACGTCTACGTAGAACCGGTACGTCCACGGCTTGGAGCGCTCCGGCCGAGACTGGAGCGCCGTCACGTTTACCCCTCGAACACCGAACGCTTGCAGGGTGAGCGCCAGGCTCCCCGGCTTATGATCGACGCAGACAATCAGCGAGGTCTTGAAGGGTCCGCTCGGGCTCTGCGGAATCGCGGCGTCGGCCCGAGTGAATGTCAGGAACCGGGTCTGGTTGGACGGATCATCCTCGATCCGCTCGGCCAGCGGCACCAGTCCGTGCGCGTCCGCGGCGTGGCGGGCAGCAATGGCGGCGAGTGCCGGATTGCGCTCCCGGGCCACGATCTCGGCGCTCCCCGCCGTGTCCCACGCGCTCACCAGCTCCGCGCCGGGCAGATGTTTTCCTAACCAGATCCGGCATTGTCCCAGCGCCACCGAATGGGACAGGACCCGCCGGATCCGGCTCAGGTCTGCGCCAGGGAGGCCCATGAGCGTGTGGTGAACGGGGAGCATGATCTCGTGAGTGAGACGGAGATCCCCATCGCCGAAGGCTTCCTGGAGCAGGTCGTAGGTGGACGTGACCGAGCCGATCAGGGAGTTCTCGATGGGCAGAATCCCCGCATCGGCGGAACCGTCCCGGACCGCGGTCACGACGTCTTGAACCTCGCGGCACGCGGCCGGCTCGAGCTCGGGCCATCGACGGCGGCCGGCAGCCTCGCTGAAGGAGCCTACGGTCCCCTGAATCGCTACTCGCATGTCGTCGACTCCTTCGAGACACAGGAAAAAAAAGCCCGCCGTCTCGGCGGGGCATCGATCGGTCCGTTCTGGCCTGAGCGTCAGTGCACGCTGGTGCCGGAACCGGACGGCCGTTGCGCCGCGCCGGTGCGAGCAAAGTAGAAATACCAGAATGCACGCTGCATGATCATGCGATGAGTCTACGATCCGGTCGGCCGGTCTGTCAAGCAGGGTTCGCGGCTCGGGTTGGAATCGGGATCGCTTATGTTTCGCCGACCCGACTGACCGCCCGCCCTCGCTTTTGGGAGCTCGGCCTTGGGACTCGGATCCGCGGCCCTGAACACTGGTGCGTGCCTCCCAGGCTATTGCACCCGGCTCCTTTACGCGATCGGCCTCTCATGGGCCGGCTTTGCCGTGCCTGCTCCGGCCCAGAGCCTGCCGCAATACGCGCCGATCAATCCGGTTGCCCTGTCTCGGAGCGGCGTGTACTTCCAGCCGTACCGCAACCCTCGACTGGGTCACTTGGGCTTCGACGTTCGCCTCGATTACGGCAGCGCGATCGAATACAACATTCCCTCGCCGCGACCGAGCTACTTGCTCGATGGCGAATTCCTGCGTCTCGATGTGACTGCGACGCGGGATCTGAATGAGCGGATCTTTCTGTTCGGAACCGTCGGTGTCGGGGGCGGGTACGCTGGTTTCCTCGATGGGTTTCTCAACTGGTACCACAACCTGCTCGGCCTCGAACTTCCGGAGCGGACCAGTCGCCCGAACAACTCGTTCGCCTACCAGCTCGCCTTGAACGACGGCCTCACCGTCAACCGATCGCCCTCCGATCTCTTCTTGAACGATCTCCGCCTCGGGGCTGGCTACCGGCCCACGCCGTGGTATCAGGTTGTGTTGACCATGACCTTGCCCACGTCGACTGCCCCGGTCGGCTACGGGCGAGGCACGGTTTCGATCAGTGCGTTGAACACCTTCCACGCGCCTTTCAGCTCGCGATTTGTGTACGAAGGTGCGCTCGGACTTGGGTGGACTCCGACGCACGGTGACCTCTCGCCCTACCAGAAAACGACGTTTGCCTCCCTCGCCTCTGGGCTCAGATTCCGATTCTGGGGCAGGCAATCCCTGTTCGCGACTGTGTTCCACCACTCGTCCTACTACCACGACACCATGCTCCCCGCTCTCGATCGACGCGAGCTGTCGCTCGACTTCGGGTGGCTGTTGGCGACGAAAGGGGGAAGCGAGTGGAAGATCGGTATGACCGAGGATCTGGAGCCGAGCGGACCGGCGATCGACATCATGTTCCGCTTCGGTGCAAGTTTCTGAGGCCGGTCAGGTCGTCTTGGCGCCGAAAAGAAACTGCTCCATGTTGCCGAACAGAAAGTCCTTCGCTTGCTGGTCCCGGAGATTGAGACCGTAATGATTGATGAGCTGTTGTTGGTTCTTGAGCCACTCCGCCCAGCAGGCTCCGCAGATCTGCTGGTAGACGCGGAGCCCAAGCTCGTTGGGAAAGGGTCGAAAACCCATCTGATCGCGGTCCTGGCCGCAACGGACGCAGTGAACGGTTGGCATGGCCTGCAAGATAGTCGCCTCCGGCAAGCTCAAGGGATCAAGCGTCGCTGCACCATTTCGCCGCGTCTGATGTCTCGGGCACCTCGTGCGGTCCCCAAGCCGATCCCGAGACCGAACACCAGCGCGGTTGTGGAGCCGATCAGGGGTAAGAGCGCAAGGGGCGAGGCCAGAACGGCTGCCACGGCACCCGCAAGCCACGGTGCCCAAGGCGCCTGGACAGTGTCGACGAAACGCAGCCGGCGACTCACGAATCGCTTGGCGATGACATATCCTCCGAAGCCGGCGACTGAAGCAATGAGAAGAGCGAGGAGCGGGTACATGGCGGAACTCGGATCAGGTTAAGGTCCGTTCCACTACGGAACGGTGGGCTCGAAGGATTCGGGGATTGCGCCGGAGCAAACGAATGCCGAAGCATCCGAAAATAGTAGTACCCAATGTGGGTCCGATGGACCACGCCTGGGACGTTCTGGGCGAGTGGCAAGTCGAGCTGGAACCACCCGACGGCGATGAGCCGTTACGCGGCACCGTGACGTTCCGGTCCTGGGCGGAGGGGGAGCTCAAGCTCGAGCCTTCTGCGGCTGCCGCGATCGGCGTCCCCGGCAAGATCACGCTCGAGCGAACCAGCGATGTACACCGGACTGATGCCGGCGGAGGGGCGCTGCAGTGGGTACTGCTGGCCCCGGCGCCCAAGTGGTCGCTGCAGGCCACGATGTGGCCCGGCGCGCTCCATCTGTTCGTGCACAACGCCGATGACGAGGAGCAACAGTTGTATCGCGCTCGGGGCACGCGGGCGCCGGAGTATTACGCCCGCAAGTATCCCATCGACGACACAGACTGAGCGCTGGCAAAATTCTATGGGCCCCCATAGAATTACATCATGCAAGCCCGCGTACTCGAGCTACCGCTTCGGGGGACCGGAGCCGCTCCTCAGACCGCCAACGTCGAGGTCGCCGAACTCGACCCGGCGGATCGCCTCAAGCGGGCCGTTATGGGGTTGGTTGCAGGGCTCACTATCGCTCTCGTCGCCCTCCCGATTCCGATCGTGCATCTCGTACTGGTGCCCGGGGGACTGATTATCGGCGTCGTCCTGGCGCTCCGGCGTCTGGGCCAGGGCCGGACATTCCGTGGCGCGGCGGGACGTTGCCCCTATTGCGGGACGGAGCAGCGGTTCACCCTGGTCGGTCGGTTTCATCTGCCCAAGACCCTGTACTGCTCATCCTGCCAGCGGGAGCTGTACCTCGACGAGGCGGCAGCGTAGGACGCTTACCAGCGGACTGCCGCGCTGCCCCACATGAATCCCGACCCGAACGCCGTCAGGACCAGCAGGTCGCCCCGGCGCAGGCGGCCGGCCCTCACGCATTCATCCAGTGCAATCGGAATCGTGGCCGCCGTGGTATTTCCGTAACGCTGAATGTTGTTATAGACCTGATCGTCCCGGAGCTGGAGATCGCGCTGGACCATTTCCGAAATGCGGAGGTTGGCCTGGTGCGCCAGCAGCAGCCTTATGTCGGCAGGTTGGGCTCCGATCTGCTCTAACACGGCGCGGACCGATTGCGGCATGCGAACCACCGCGTGGCGAAACACCTCGCGCCCGTCCATCTCGAGAAAGTGCTTGCCGGCACTGAGGTGCTCAGGGGTAACTCGGGGATGGTACATGGAGCCGGGCACGTCCACCCATAGCTTGTCGGCGCAACCGCCATCGCTGTGAAGATCGAACGCCATGATGCCGCGGGTCGAATCGTGTGCCGGGCCTAGTACGACGGCGCCGGCGCCGTCGGCGAAAATCACCGCGGTGCTTCGGCCGCGACTGGTCACGTCCATCCCGGTCGACTGAATCTCAGCGCCCACCACGAGGATGCGCCGGTACAGGCCGATCTGAATCCACGCATCGGCCACGGACAGCGCGTAGATGAAGCCGCTGCATTGCGCGCGCACATCCAGCGCCGGGATCGGGCCGAGGCCGAGATCGTGCTGGAGGTATACACCGTTGCCGGGGGCAAAGTGATCTGGCGTTGACGTCGCGTAGACGATCGCATCGAGCTCACCGGCCTGCATGCCTGCCGTCTCGAGAGCCCGCTTCGAGGCACAGAGGGCGAGTTGGGCGCCGGTCTCACCTTCCCCGACCCACCGCCGCTCCTCGATGCCGGTGCGAGCCCGAATCCATTCGTCGGTCGTGTCCATGACCAACGAGAGGTCCTGGTTGGTGACCACCCGATCGGGCACGGCGAAGCCGGTCCCCAGTATGCTGGCTCGTGGCATGTCACCTTCCATGTGCCGGGCGTCGGAAAGGCTGGGCGGGGAGGATATCTTGACTCGAGCAGACTCCATGCGCAAGTGCATCCATCACGATCTGGAACGCTATGATGTCAGCACCGTACGATCCTTTGGATGAAGATTTTCCCCTCGGTGATGGTACCGCAGACATGGGAGCCGTGGTCGCCTGTCCCTACTGCGGCGAGCTCAACGAGATCGGCCTCGATCCGGGAAGCGGTGAGGAACAGGAGTACATCGAGGACTGTCAGGTGTGCTGCCGTCCATGGCGCGTTGTGGTTCGCTATGGTACCGAGGGATCGGCCAACGTGAGGCTGTTTCCTGACAACGAGGAGTGACAGGGGTGACGACGTCGTTCAAGGATCATTTCTCGGGGCACGCCGCGACGTATGCGACGTATCGCCCAAGCTATCCTCCCCGACTGTTTGCTTGGCTGGCCACTGTGGTTGCCCAGCGCCGGCAGGCCTGGGATGCAGGGACAGGTAGCGGACAAGCGGCGATCGGGCTGGCCGATCATTTCGAGCGGGTCATTGCCACCGACGCGAGCGCAGCCCAGCTGGCCCATGCGGCCACGCATCGGCGGGTGGAGTATCGGGTGGCGGCGGCGGAGGCCAGCAGCCTTCCGGCGCAATCGGTCGACCTGGTGACCGTTGCACAGGCACTCCATTGGTTCGACATCCCCGCGTTCTTCACCGAGGTGCGTCGGGTGTTGGCGCCCGGCGGCGTGCTCGCGGTCTGGTGCTACGGCGATCCGACGCTGGATCATCCCGAGCTCGACGACATCCTGCGCCGCTACAACCGGGGCACCGTTGAAGAGTACTGGCCGCCCGAGCGGAACCTCGTGCTCGACGAGTACCGTGCGGTTCACTTTCCCTTCGACGAGATGGTCTCGCCGCCCTTCTCGCTCGAGGCAGCGTGGTCACTGCCCGAGCTGATGGGTTACCTTCGGAGCTGGTCGGCCACCAATCGATATGTCAAGGCCCACGTTGTTGATCCAGTGCTTGCCGTGGAGGCGGCAATGCGGAGCACATGGGGCGCACCGGAAACGAGGCATACCATTCGCTGGCCGGTCACCCTGCGCGTCGGACGGGATTGACGATCTAGATCCCCCCCAGCCACGGATAGCCCTGATCTTCCCAGTAGCCGCCCGGACGTTCGGAGGTAAAGGTCATTCGGGTGAGATACTTCGTCATCTTGTAGCCTAGTTTGATAGGAGAGTAGAGCCGAAGCGGAGCCCCGTGATCGGGGCGGAGCGGAAGGTCGTTGAACGCATATGCCAGAATGGTCTGCGGGTGCATTGCGCTGGTGAGATCCCACCCGTTGAAGTAGTTGCGGTCGAAAGAATCGAACCTCAGGTAACGAGCTGTCGGCAGCGGCTCAACCAGCGCAGCGACCGTTGCGACCGCCACGCCAACCCAGCTTGCGATCGCCGTCCACCCCTCCACGCAGTGATGTTTCACCGTGTAGCTCACCCGGGGCAGCGCCTCCAGCATGGGACGCGTCAGCCGCATGGGCTTTCGCACCAGTCCTCCTACCTCGAGGGCCCACCCGTCCGGATTCGGCGGCAATGGGGTACGGTCGCTGATGAAATACGAGGGCATGCTCCCGCTGCGCCGGACGGTGTCGTACGTAGGCGCCAGCCGAGAGGGCGACAGCAGAACGTGCTCCCCCACCCAATCGTTGATTCTCGACACCGTGGCGAGCTGCGGCCTGATCAGCCGTCCCCCATCCCACCCGCATGCGGCAACCAGAGACGCCGGTCCCGCTACGAGGCCCAGCCGAAGGAAGTCGCGCCGGTCGAGTTGCCGATCAGCCATGACTGGGGAACCTTCCCTTGTACCACCCGGTCACGATGCCACGGAGCGACGCCGGATCGACCAGCAGCACCAGCGCGACATGGACCAGCGTGAACCCGATGAACAGCCAGACGGCTATGAAGTGCCAGTAACGCGCCAGCTCGTAGCCGCCGAACAAAGCAGTCAGCCAGGCAAGCTGCACCGGCTTATAGATGGCGAAGCCGCTCAGCGCTGAAACCGCCCCCAGAATCACAATGAAGGTGTAGGCAGCCTTTTGCAGGGCGTTGTGTTTGCCCTGAGGCGGGTGGTCGCGGCGGAGCCGGAGATAGTAGAGCTGCATCTGGATTGCTGGTCGGACATCGCGCAGCCGGAACAGTAGCGCGCGCCACTCACCTGATCCGATCAGGAACCCGATGTACACGATGCCGGTAATGACGAAGGGCCACGCTAGGGCGAAATGCCAATTGAGCCCGCCGGCAAGCCAACCGCCGAGCCGCGACCATTCGGGAAACCCATCCGGGTAGTGGTTCGAATCGAAGGGATTCGGGACCGGGTACACTCCACCCTTCATTCCGATGTGAGGGAACGCCGCATAGATCTGCAATCCGCTGGCGATCATACCCACCAGAACGAAAGCATTGAGCCAGTGCGCCGCCCGGACCACCCAGTGATGGCGCTTCACCGCGGGCCGCTCTCTTGGGGCGTCAACCACCTCGAGCGGCGGAGATGGGAAAGCGGACGAGGTCATGCCGGATCTCCGAAGCCTTGCTGGATCGCAACTCTAACGCCACCGGCGGGGAACCGGTTCCTTTCTGACGGGATACTATTCCGGCTTCTTGGGAGTACCGAAGTCGCTTTCGATCCGGCCGTCCTTCAAGTGGATCTGCCGCAGCGCGTATTCGGCGATATCGGGCTCGTGCGTGACGACGATGATGGTCTGGCCTTCCCGGTGGAGGGTGCGGAACAGTTCCATGATGTCGTAGCTGGTGGCCGAATCCAGGTTCCCCGTCGGCTCATCAGCCAGGAGGATGCTGGGCCGGTTTACCAAGGCCCGGGCAATGGCGACCCGCTGCTTCTGGCCGCCGGACAGCTCGTTCGGCTTGTGCTGAATCCGGTCGCTGAGCCCGACCCGGGCCAGGGCGTCGGTCGCCTGCGTCCGACGCTCCTTACTTGCAATCCCTGCGTAGACCAGAGGCAGCTCAACATTGTGGAGCGCAGTCGCGCGGGCGAGCAGGTTGAACGTCTGGAACACGAAGCCAATTTCCCGATTGCGGATTCGGGCAAGCTCGTCGTCGACCAGTTCAGAGACCCGATAACCGTTGAGCCAGTATTCGCCGCCGGTGGGGCTGTCGAGACATCCGATGAGGTTCATGAGCGTGGACTTGCCGGAGCCCGACGGGCCCATGATGGTGACGAACTCGTTCTTCTGGATGGTGATGTCGACGCCGCGGAGAGCGTGCACGACCTCGCCGCCCATGTCGTAATCGCGCTGAAGATTGCGCGTCACGATGACAGCATCGGCAGGCACGTCGGGCGGCAGCCGCGCCATCCGCTCCGCAGTGGTTTCCAGACTGGCTGCCATCTCCTCACCTCGATGCGGAAGCGGTGGTAACGGTCGCAGCGTGCTGCTGAAAACTAGTCACCCCTGTTGGTGCGATCACGTTGGCTGATGAGGCCGCTCACTGGTCTCGTTCCCGCCGGGCAAACGTTTCCAAGCCCGCCGACACTGCGAGCCACACGCATACTGCCCCAAAGGCGTAGGCCATCGCAGCCGGAAGAATGAGAAACAGGAGGCCCAGCACGATCAAGAAAACGCTGGCCGGTCCATAGATGGATCGGCGGGCGCCGCTGATGAGCGTCCGGGCGGCCACGGCCGCGCGTACCCGGAGCTCTCGCCGAGCGCGACGGCGCTTGGGGTGAGTAGGGGCCGGTTCGTCTCGCTCGAGTCCGGTCGGAAGAACCGGCTGAAGGCTCTTGGGGGCCCGGTAGGGACGCCGTCGAACCTCGAGGCTTTGCTCCATATCCCGCCGGTACTGCGCTTCCATCTCCCGGGCGAAGGCTTCCTCCTCGATGAGCACGTCGATCTCGAAATTACCGAGCAAGCTGGACGCGTTCAGGTTGCTCGTTCCGATCCGTGCCCAGCGGCCGTCCGCTACCATCGTCTTGGCGTGCAGCATCGGCCCATCCCACTCGTAAATACGTATGCCGGCCTGGAGCAGTCTTCGGTACCCGACTCGAGTGAAGTTCCGGGCGATGGGGACGTCGCTGCTGCCGGGAACCAGTAATCGGATATCGGCCCCATCCCGCGCCGCATCCACCAGGGCCTGAAAGAGGCGCGGCGGAGGAACCAGATACGCGTCTGTTATCCATAGCCGCTCCACACTTCCCGCCGTCAGATACTCGAGCGACCGGTAGGCCCGTTCGCGCCCGGGTTCACCCGCGACGACCCGTACTTCGGCGTCGCCGGCGGCGGGAGGGTCCGGCGGTCTTTGCTCCGGCCCGACCGGCGGGCCGGCCAACCCCCAGGTAACCCCGAAGGCACTGTCCAGCGCATACGCGGCGGGGCCGTGGATCTCGACGCCGGTGTCGCGCCAGGGCGCCACTCCTCGGTCCGGGTCGCCCGACCATTCATCGCCGATGCACTGACCCCCGATGACGGCTCGAGCGCCGTCGCAGACCAGTACCTTGCGGTGATCGCGGCTCAGATTGGCGAAAACCCGGAACAGGTGAGGCGGATTGAAACACCGCACCTCGACCCCGGCGGAACGAAGAAACTTCCAGAAGCGCCGTCGGGTCGAGATTGACCCCAGCCAGTCATAGAGCACCCGAACCTTCACACCCGTGCGGGCCTGTGCGGCAAGGGCTTCCGCAAAGCGCCAACCCGTCCGGTCTGCGCGGATGATGTAATTCTCGAGGTGGATGCAACGCCGGGCTGTCCCGATGAGATCGAGCATGACCCCATAGGTGTCGGGGCCGTCGATCAGGAGCCGGACTCTGTTGCCGGGAATCGGGCGGCTGCCGGCCGCGCGGTTGAGCGCGGCTTCGATTGCCCGCGCCGCCCGCGAGGGCCCGGGCGCAGTCACGTTTGGCCGAGGCCGAGGAGTCGTTCGTGCGGACGAAGAGAGGCGAGCAGGAAGCTGATATGCGAGTCCAGCGGCACGCCGATCTCCTCAGCACCGCGCTGGATGTCTTCCCGGCTGACGCCCCGCGCGAACGCCTTGTCCTTGAGCTTCTTCTTGACGCTGGACACTTCAAGGTCGGACAGGCTGCGCGAGGGCCGCACCAGGGCGCACGCGACCAGAAATCCGGAGAGCTCATCAACCGCGAACAATGCCCGGGCCATGGGGGTGTCTCGGCTGACGCCCGTGTAGCTGGCATGGCCCAGAATCGCCCGCTGCATCGGCTCGGGGAACCCGGCCGCGGCCAGCATTCGGACCCCTTCGCTCGGGTGCTCAGCCGTCGGCGAATGCGCGTCGTTGGGGAACCGCTCGTAATCGAAATCGTGGAGCAACCCGACCAGACCCCACTCGTCCGGGTTCTCCCCTGTCTGCTCTGCCATGGCGCGCATGGCGATCTCGACGGCGTACATGTGCCGCCGGAGCGCCTCTGAGGCGGTGTACTCGTGCATCAGGGTGAGGGCTTGGTCGCGAGTCCAGCCGTTCAGGCCCATCGTGTCCGTCCGATCGGCACAGCAGCCCGTGTCTGCCTCACGCGCTCACGGTGCCAACGTCGGGATCGTCGTCCCGTAGTTCTCGTTGACGGCATCGATGACCAGATTGGTGATGACTCGATGGGCGGCCGCGCTCGGATGAACTCCGTCTAGAGAAAAGTACTGTCCGAAGACAACGTTCGGTGTTGCGTTGACCGTGCCGCCGCACGGGCCGCCGGGAAGGCACGGAAAGACGGCGATCTTCGGCTGCTGCCCGGGAGTAGGCGTCTCAGCCTTTGCTGCCAGTAAAGCGGCGGTGATGTCGACAAAGGCCCATCCCCGCGCCTGCGCCTGGCTCGAGATGAACGCGTTATAACCTGCGACGGCCTCCCGCATGGCTTTGAACTCGGCTGGGAGCACCACCTCGTTGTCCACGGAACAATCCAGCGTCGCGGGTCCGGCCTGAGCTGCGAACAGCTTCGAAACTCCAACCGTCCAAGGTACCAGGACGGAGTCGCCGTTCGAGGTGGGAAACACGGCCTTCGGAGCACAGTTGGCATTAACCGAGAATTGCGGAGGGAAGCCTGCGGCTGGAACCGGCGGGCAACCCCCGGTCTTGAGACACCAATATAGGGCGCCTGTGCTGGCGAACGGGATCGACGCAACGTCTACCACCCCGAGCAGAACAGCCTTGGCTCCAATCCGCTCAATACTGTCGAGGATTGGCCCGTAGTTGGCTTCGAACGCTGGCACAGGGGTGATCAACGTGGGGTCGCCCGGGTTGGTACCGTTTGTCAGGGCTCCCAGCATGTCGTTATTCCCCACCCAGACGGACACAAACGTGGGCTGGGCGGCCAGCATCGCCTGGACTTGAGTCCGTCCGCCCAGAATGAACTGGGTGAGCGCATTTGTGCCGCCGAACGGGCTCGAATTACTCTCGATGCCGAACGATGTCACCCCAGGAACCGCAACATTGCTGACATAGGGCAGGGCCGTCCCCTCTCGCAGTGAGCAATCAGTCGCGCTTCCGCCCCCCAGTCGAGTGGGTGGGTTCGTGGTGTTGATGGTGAATGGTGGGGGGCATCCGGGCTTGTTGAGCAGCGGCACGAAGAACGGTGCGCCCGCCTGCTGAGCAAAGAGCACCCCGTACGATTGCATTTGAGTGCTGTCATTGATGCCGGCCGACTGAAATCCCGCTGTGATGCTGTTGCCCATCGAGACGTATCGCTCGAGCAGGCCGCCGTTGTTCGACAGGTTCGGCGAGTTCAGCGCCTCATCAGCGCGGCAGCCGGACAGGAGCGGGAGCGCAAGGCCAAGAACTGCGGCCGCGAGATGGCGAAGCTTCATAGCTCGGCTCTCCCGGTCAGAACTCGTACGAGAAGGTCGCACCGAAGAGGTGCGCGTGGAACTGATAGAGGCCGTTGTTCTGGTTCACGAGGGCGGGGCAAGGAGTCCCGCCGGGGCACACTGAAAGGTCAAGCGGCACCGTTCGGCCTCGTCGGTCGCCCTGATCGATGTACTGATATGCCGCGTCGATCCGGAATCCGGTTCCAACTCGGGTGCCCAATCCTACGGTGAATGAGCTGCGATCACCTTCGGGAAGGTTTGGGACAACGGCGTAATCCGCAGATGCACCATCATGGATGTACCAGCCTCCCCGGAGCGTGAGTCCTGGCGTGGCGGCAAACTCTCCGCCGAGTCTGAAACCCCACACATCGTGATTGTCCTGATGAAGCACTTCGGTCGGCAGCTTCTCGAACGCGATGCTGACGGAATCGAACAGCTTCCAGTGGGTGTATTGCACATCGCTCAACAGAGTGAGCCGCTGCACCGGACGGACCGCAACACCGGCCACGAACTGATCGGGAAGCGTGATCTTCGTAGAAGCGCTTTGATCGGTAAGCACTCCGTTGGTGAACTGGGGTGCCAACAGGTTGTCCACCGGCGTCCCGGCGGGAATGCCGGGCAGCGCGGTGGGGACCACCAGCCCGGTGGGAACCTGAGCGATCTTCACCGAGCCGTCATCGAACGAGACGCTCTGGCGCGACAGATACCGGGCCCCGACATCGAGCCAGTCAGTGACCTGGACCCCGAGGCCGACGTGAAAGCCCACGTGAGTCTTGTTGGCGCTCAGGTCGGCATCGGCGAAATCGGTTCCGGTCGCGACACCCAGATTCCCGAACGTGATGCCCGGCGCCGCTACCTGAGTAGAGAGATCGGCCCGCTGCTTCAGCTCGAGATGGGCGAAGTTGATGTCGAGTCCCGCGCCCACCGAAAACCGCTGGCCAAATCGAATAGCGGCAGTGGGCTGCACATAGACCGCGCGGACATCCGTGCGGTATCCAAGGAAGCGGGCTTCGGATGTGTCCGGCCATTCGGTGGTCAGGCCGTAGGGAAGGAAAACTCCGATTCCAACGCCAAGGTGATCCAACCCGCCCTCGAGCGGAAACCCCTTTACGAAGTACAGATTCGGAACCGGTCGGACTTTGTCCAGCATGTCGCTGCGTAGGCCCGTCAGGTCATTCGTGAAGCCGCCCCGTGGCGCGATGAGCGTTCCGCCCCCGCTGATGACGTCAGGGGTTCGGGTCAGGTTGGCCGGATTGAAGAAGATGGTGGATCCGTCGGAGCAGGGGGACGCTACGCCCGTGCCTGCTCGGCCCATCACACATGCGCCCTGCTCGTACACTCCAAACCCCTGCGCGTTCGCGGACGGAACCAGGAGGACCGTCGCTGCGGCGAGAAGCGCGCCGCCCCTCATTAATGAACGCGTCATCGGACGGACTCCGAGAAGGCTGGACGACCGGTTGGCTCAGTTCTCCTCGTTGAACGGCTGGGCATAGCCGGCCGTCAACGGCACCCGAACGGCCGGCTCGCCATCGAGAGCGATTTCGAAAGCGAAAGGACCGGGGCGCGGAAGCGGGACATCGAAGACGAGCACGGCACCGGCCTCGACGTCCACGACGCCTGCGGGAGGCTCCCCGAAATGCACCGTGCCCTCGCCTCCCAACAGCTCGGTTCCGGCCTCGTCGACAAACCGGATTCGGATCGCGTGCACGCCGATTTCCGTGCGGCGCCCCCGCACCCGAAGCACCAGGTGGGTCCGGGGATGCACCGCCGGAAACCCACCGACCCACACGTGCTGGAAAATGCCGAGGACCGAAAGCTTGCCCTGCTGGTCGATCAAGGCGTAGTCAGCCAGGACCGCGAAGTCGACCTGCAGCTCAGGACACCCGGATCGAGGTGACGACGTCGTTCCGCTCGATCCGATTCACGACATCCATACCCTGGGTCACCTGACCGAACACCGTGTGCTGGCCGTCGAGATGCCGTTGCGGCGAGTGACAGATAAAAAACTGGCTTCCGCCAGTGTCTTTCCCCGCATGGGCCATGGAGAGTGTCCCGGCGACATGCTTGTGCGTGTTGAGGTGAGTCTCGCACTTGATCCGGTACCCTGGGCCGCCGGTACCTACTCTCGGATTGCCGGCATCGCGGGAGAGCGGATCCCCTCCTTGGATCATGAAGTTCGCGATGACACGGTGAAAGCGCGTTCCGTCGTAGAACTCGCTGTTGGCAAGCTTCTCAAAGTTGGCGACCGTCGACGGGACCTCAGTATCGAACAGGTCAGCGACGATCGTACCCTTGCTCGTCTCTATTTTGGCCGTCTTGGACACGATGATCTCGGCTGGGAAAGTCAGGGGGCAGATAATCTAACCTCTGGCCGGACGGAGAGTAACGTTTCTTCCCAGGCCGATTCAGTCATCGCCGGGACCTTGCACGCCGCCCCCAGGCAGGCGTATCCGGCAGGGACGCGAGACCGATCCAGCATGGCAACCATCGCTGCCGGTAGTGCTCGATCGTTGGACGTTCCGGCAGTAATCCTTTGAGCAACTCGACGCGGCGCGTACGTAGCCAAGGCAGTGCTGTGCATGCGAGCAGCGAGCGGGTCGCCTTCTTCGCCGACGACAACGAACTGCACTGCCGGGCTCAAATGCCAATCCAGAGCCGACAGGTAGGTAGCGACATGAAGTCCGAGCGTCCCCGCTTCCGCCGCGAATGCACGCAGAAGCTCCGCGGCCCGCTCACGCCAGATGGGCTCACCGGTCAGCTCCGCCAACCGACCCAGGACGATTCCAGCGACGCCGTTCGGTGAAGGCGTGGGGGCATCTTCAACCGGTTTGAGGCGGGCCGGAAGCAGCCCCTTAGAAGCGGGCTCGTCAGTGCGATCGAACAACCCTCCGTGCGCTTGGTCCCGATAGTCCCGCCAGACTCTGGTCATGATTCCCTCGGCCCAATGCAGCCAACTTGCATCGCCGGTGGCCTCGTAGGCGTCGACTGCTGCCGCCGCGACCAGCACCTGGTCTTCCAGGAGCCCTGCAGGCCCCGATGCCGTGTGGGGCACGCTATCTGGCTCCGGGCAGTCCGCCTGCACCCTGCCCAGCGTGAGCAGCGCATGGGACACCGCCCACGAATCGCGTAAGACGGCTCCTGCGTTCAGCAGAGCGGAAGCCATCATCGCATTCCAGCTTGCATATCGGGTACGATCGACGAAGGGTGCCGTACGGGTGGCGCGCACGGCGAGCATCTTTCTCTGGGCCGAGTCGAGCAGTTCGGCGGCTCGCTCTGGCGAGAGTCCCATCTGCTTGCTGATGGCTTCGATGGTTCGGGCGGCGTACAGCACGTTCTTGGCTGGGTTGTGGTGCATTTCTCCGGCAGTCCCGATGTCGTAATACTCCGCCGTCAGCGCAAGCTCTTCGGCCGTGAGAGCGGCCGCAGCCTCTTCACGCGTCCACGTGAAGTAATCGCCGTCATCGTTCAGACCCACGTCTGCATCCTGGCTTGCAGCGTAGCCACCTTCCGGATCGGAGGCGACGTCACGAACCCAGCGAATTATCCCCCGAGCGACTTCGGCGTATTCCTGCGTTCCGAAGGCAGCGTATGCCTCGCTGTACGCCCGCAGCAACTCGGCGTTGTCGTACGCCATCTTCTCGAAATGGGGGACGATCCATTCAGCATCGACGCTGTAGCGGTGGAACCCTCCACCCAGATGATCGCGGATGCCTCCTCTCGCCATTCCGGCCAGAGTGAGATCGATCATGGTTCGAATGTCCGGCCGTGGGTCGTCCCACCAACGCGCTAACAGAAACCGGATGGCTCCAGGATGGGGAAACTTGGGTTGACTCCCGAACCCACCATGTACCGGATCGAATGCGCGAAGCATCAGCTCGACGGCCTCATCGAGCACGGCAGTGTTGAGCTCGCCGATAGCGGATTCACGTTCATGCTGCACGACCGCCTCTCTGATTGCGGCCGCCTGGTTCTCGACCTGGCCTCGGCGGTTGCGCCACGCGTCGAGCACACTCCCGAGCACGGTTCGCATTCCGGGTCGCCCATACTTTCCGTCGGGCGGGAAGTAAGTACCCCCGTAAAACACCTGGCCTTCCGGAGTCAGGAACGCGGTCAGTGGCCATCCGCCCTGGCGCGTTAGGACCTGCACAGCGCGCTGATAACGGGCGTCTACGTCGGGGCGTTCATCCCGATCGACCTTGATACAGACGAAATTCGCGTTCAGGTATTCGGCGACCGACGGATCTTCGTACGACTCGCCGTCCATCACGTGGCACCAATGGCACCACACGGCACCGATGTCGAGAAGGACAGGCTTGTCCGCCGCGGCCGCCGCAGCGAAGGCCTCGTCGCTCCAGGGATACCAATGGATCGGCTGGTGGGCCGCCGAGCGCAGATAGGCGGAGTTGGTGGCACCCAGACGATTCGTCATTGGCGAACGCCGCGAATGCACATCGCTTCCCGCGGCCAGTAGATCCGGCCGGAGGCATCCCGGAACCGCTCGAAGAACTCGACCATTTCCGCATCGAGCCGCTGCTGAGTGGGAGGGTCGAGCCCTGCGTATCCAGCCGCGATTCGTCCCATCGCTGTTCTTAGAACGTGCCAGGCCGCGAGTGCGGACTCGGCGTAATACGGCACCTCGATCGGAGTGACCTCGACCTGCCGCAAGCCTTTGAGCCAGACACTGGCCTGGACCGGTTCCCCCCAGCGAAGTGGATCGTGGACACCGGGACGGGTCTCGAGGTACCGAAACGCAATGCGCTGGTAGGCCGCGACTGTACCCTCCGGCTGCCAGGCAAGCAATCCCAGGCGGCCTCCGGTTTTGAGGACCCGGGCCGCTTCAGCGCCGGCCCGAATCGGTTCGGGCGCGAAGATCAGTCCGAAGCTCGAGATCACGGCGTCGAAGCGCTGGTTGGGAAATGGCAGGGCCGAGGCCTCTGCGGCCAGGAATCGAGTCGTCTTGCGGTGCCCGCGTTGCCGCTGTGCGACGACAAGCATCCTTCGCGCGAAATCAATTCCGATTACGGGGGCGGCGCCGAATTCCTCGGCTACGAACGCGGCGGTTCCAGGGCCGCACGCAACGTCCAGTACAGCGTCGCCCGGGCGGATCCCGATCGACCCACAAAGCGTTCGAGCGGCGGGAGTAAAATCGGGAACAACGTGCCGTTGATATTCCTCGGCGACCTGGCTCCAGACCTCCGGAATGCCGGTCAGTGGGCTTGGCATGCTGAACGGTAATGAAAAAGGGGGCGACTTGCGTCGCCCCCCTTTTTTTCAGTCTGCCGGTGCCTACTTCTTGTGACTCAACGACCAGACGTACGCCGCGACCTGATTGACCTGATCGTCAGTGATGTTGGAACCACCCCGCGGCGGCATCGGAATCCCGCTCTTCGACTCCTCCTTGGTCACGCCTTTCTTGATATAGGCGGAGATGCCGGCATAGCTGCCGTCGCTATGAAGCCAGGTGTGATTCACGAGATTTGTGGTCGGCCCGAGCATCCCTTCTGCGTTCTGACCGTGGCAGGCGTAACAATTCCCGGCGCCGGTAAAAATGGCCTTGCCCTTGTCCACCATCTCCTGGGTGACGCCGCTCGGAAGTCCCTGCGCTCGCGCCGGCGCTGCGGCGGCGAGGAGGCCGAGGGTGACGAGCAAGCCGAACCGAGTGCGCATATCCATCTTGCGAGCTCCCTCTCGAGTTGTCGTAAACTGGCAGCCGGTCCACGGCGCGCGCGGCCGAACGGGTAAGTATACGAGCCGCCGCAGGCAGTACAAGCGATTACGTGGATGGGTCGAATGCCTGGGGAGCAAAGAGCAACTTGCGGACCTGCCTCGTCCTATGATCGCAAGCTATTGTATTATAATACTTTACCTACACTCTACTCTGGCCGATTGAGGTGAAAGGGCGTCTCACCGGTGGGCCACATTGTCGACGCTAGTTGGGGGCGGCTTCGCCCGGCTTGGCTACTTCCGTTGGCTTCGCAGCGCTCAGCGCCGATGTCTTGCTCCTGAAAATTCCGGGATCGTACGCGCTTCGAGGATTCCAAAGAACCCACGACTCGATCCCCAACTCCTGGGCGGCTCGGATCTGAGCCCTGACCTCTGCAGGTGAGTACCGCGGCGGACCGAGCGTGAATGCCTGCAGGTAGGGGCGGATCTCGGCCGTCTTGCCCAGAGGCCCTGAACGTCTGAGGCCATCCTCCAGCGCTCGCCTGACCATGTGATAGGGTTGACTGTTGGGATAACGAACGTTGTAGACGCCGGCGTAATAGTGGCTGGGATATACCATCGGTAGAACCACGTCGGCGGTGCGCACCAAGTCTTCCCACATTTGCCCGATGCCCATGTCGTCGGTTGCCGTCGTGGTGAGACCGAAGACGTCTATGGTGAACGGCACGCCCAGCTGCTTGGTACGCTCGCGAAGCAGCGCCAATCCTCGAGCAACCCCCTGACGCTTGGTTTCCCCGGAGTCACGGGCAGTGAAGACGGCGGTTGCCATCCGCTGCGCCGGCTCATCCGGAAAGCGCACGTAATCATACTGAACTTCGGCAAAGCCCTTCCGGACTGCTTCCTCCGCGAGCTGCGACGCATAGATCCAAATCGAGTCGTTGAATGCATCTACCCAGGCGAAGTTCAGCCGATCACGCCAGAGGCCGCCGTTCACGTGCTGGACCGACCAGCCAGGTTTCCGAGCCGCAAGCAGAGGATCCTTGGCCACCACGATGCGTGCGATCGGGTAGATGCCATGCTCGCTCAGCACCCGGAGCCGGCGTTCGGTGTCATGAGTCCGCTTTTGATCGTTGGCGCCGATCTCGACGGCGGTCGGCACGGAAGAGCGGTAGGTCAGGTAACCGGTGTCGTCCTTTACATCAATTACAAACGCATTGATTTCAGTCGTGTCGGCGAGCTTCACCAGTTGGTCGAAGCGACGTCCGCCAAAGGCCCACGCGTTGACGTAAATGGCGCGAATCGACTTCGGTGGATCGACCAGCGGTGGCGCGGGCCATTCGTGAGACTCACTTGCTGCGCCCGGAAGAGAATTGATCGGCGGCAGTGGAGGGCTGCCAAGCTCGTCACCCCAGTGAGAAGGAGCTTGAGCGACGAGTGCAGAGATCTGCAACGCGGTCGCAAGCGCGGCCGTGCAGAACACCGATCGAAGCATGCCTGGTTCCGTACGTGATCAGGGGTGGTCACGCGTTCCAACTCATGCTCGCCGACGGAGTTGGCACGCACTACGTGCCCGCGAACGAACCGGGATGCCAGTGACTACAGCAATTCAAGGGCCTGCGACGGGAGTGATTTCTATGCGGCGATTGATGGCCCGACCCGTGGCGCTCGTGTCAGCCGTGAGCGGCTGCGACGAGCCGTAGTTCTTCGGGACCAGGCGTTGAGGTTGGATTTTCTTGTTGATGAGATAGGAGCGCACGGCTTCAACGCGCAGATTTGCAAATTGGCGTGAATCCGACTCGGCGCGCGACCCCGCAGTGTGCGCGCCGATTTCGACGCGGAGCGACGCGTTGGCGGTCAGCGCAGCAGCGACCGAATCGAGCGTAGTGTGGGCTGAAGCCCGAAGTCGCGCGCTGCCTGGAGAGAACGCGTTATCCCGCAAGACAAAAACATGTGACTCGTCGGCGGTTTTTGCCGCCGCTCCTGCCGCCGCCCCAGCGGCCGGGGCTAGCGCGCCCGAGGGCGGGGTCGATGGAGGCGGTCCCGTGCGCCGGGGTGGCGCCTGGCCGCCGGGCGGAGCCCGTCGTTGTTCCGCCTGGCCAGTAGGACAGCCATAGGCATCCACCGGCGTTCTTGGGGGCGTGCCCGGGCATCGGTCGATTCCGTCGAGGACGCCGTCGCCGTCTGTGTCGCTCGGACATCCGAGGGCGTCGACCGTCGCCCCCTTGGGTGTGTCCGGGCACCGATCCAGTCCGTCGTACACCCCGTCACCATCGCTATCAATGGGGCATCCCGTGGCGTCGACTGCGGCTGCCAGTGGGGTATCAGGGCACTTGTCGAGCCCGTCGGGAACCCCATCGCGGTCGCTGTCGAGCGGACAACCTTCGGCGTTGACGGTCGCCCCACGCTGGGTCCGAGGACAACGATCGAGTCCATCGGGTACGCCGTCGCCATCGCTATCCACGGGACAACCGTTCTTGTCGACGAGCGCGCCTCTCGGCGTGCCGGGGCACTTGTCCTTATCGTCGCGAACTCCATCGCTGTCAGCGTCGGTGAGCGAATGGCTTCCGAGCATGACGCTGAGACCCAGATTGCCACCGAAGTTCGAAAACTTGATGTCGCCGCCGACGTTGCGGTTGAGGGCCGCCTCGCCACGAACCATGAAGGTTGGGCTGATTCCAATGCGGAACCCGCCGCCTCCGAGCCAGGCGGTTCCGGTCCCGCAAATAATTCCTATGGTGGGACAGTTGCTGCCGTACGTGGTCGATCCAATGCCCGCCTTGAGGTACACCGAGTTGTTTCGCCCGGCTATGAAGTTGTAGAGCACCGAGCCTGTGATCGACTTCACGTCCACGCCGACCGATCCAGTCTTGGTTTTCGGCTTGAGGAGCGAGCCCTCTACTTCGAGCGACAGGCGGATCGGTAACCAGAGGCCCAGGCGAAGCAAGCCACCGGGCCCGGTACCCAAATCAGTGGAGTCGCTGAAGCTCATCACCGAGCCTGCGGCGCCGAGCTCGAACAGGTATCTCCGTTGGGCATTCGCGGTGTGGGGCAGCGCCAGGCAGGCGAGCACGGTGAGCGCCGCACCCCGAAGGGAAATCATGGTCAAAATAAATATGCCCGCCCGGACGCCCTGACAAGCGGCGCCAGATCTTGCATCGCATTCGGATGCAACCCTTGGCAAGTCTGCGAGCCCGCCGCTACGATTCGATTCCCCCGAGCCCGAGTCAGCCGAGGAGAGCGAGCGTGCACGTCGCCATCGAGTACTGCGTCGTTTGAAATTACCAGCCCAGAGCCGCCGGTCTGGCGGCCGAGCTCGCGCGGGAGTTCCCCAACGCGACCGTTCAGCTAGTCCCCTCCTCCGGCGGCCGGTTTGAGGTGACGGCCAACGACCGGTTGGTCTATTCCAAGGCGGCGACGCGCCGTCACGCCGAGCCGGGGGAAGTAGTCCGACTGATCCGGGAGAGCAAGGTCACCGAGTGACCGACGTCACACTGTAGCCATGAGAATCGCGATCTCGACCGGGGGTGGAGACGCCCCGGGATTGAACGCCGTCATCAGGGCCGTGGTGCTTTCCGCCGAGAATCGGGGGTGGAAGTGCTACGGCATTCAACGCGGCTACGACGGGCTTCTCACCTTCAATGGGGTGGTGCCGCTCGGCCCGGAGCAAGTTCGCGGGATAACCCACCTGGGCGGGACCATTCTGGGCACGAGCAATCGAGGCAATCCCTTCCGCTTCGTCACTCGCAGCGCCGATGGCACGGAGCAGGAAAGCGACCGCTCAGCAGAGCTGGTGGCGGCATTCCAGGCGAGTGGGTTCGATGCCCTGGTGGCGATCGGTGGTGACGGCAGCCTGGCGATTGCCTATGAGCTCTGGAGACAGGGCATACCGGTGGTCTGCGTGCCGAAGACGATCGACAACGATGTAAGTGGAACACTGCGGACTTTCGGGTTCGATACCGCCGTGCGAACGGCCACCGAAGCCATGGATAAGCTCCACTCCACCGCCGAAAGTCACGAGCGTGTGATGGTGGTGGAAGTGATGGGACGCTACGCCGGGTGGATAGCGCTATCGAGCGGCGCGTCCGGCAGCGCGGATGTCATTCTGCTTCCCGAAATTCCCTTCGACATCGAAAAGGTGTGCGACAAGATCCGCAGCCGCGAGGCAATGGGGCGCCACTTCAGTATCGTGGTCGTCGCCGAGGGGGCGCGGGCCAAAGACGGAAACATCGTACTCGTTGAGCGGCGCGGCCTCGGCACCTCCGATCGGCTTGGCGGGATCGGGAATCAGGTGGCACGCGCGATCCAGGAGCGGACCGGCAAGGAAGTGCGCACCATGGTCCTGGGACACCTCCAGCGGGGCGGTACTCCGACCACATATGACCGGCTGCTGGCATTGCGCTTCGGTGCCGCGGCAGTACGGGCTATCGCCGACCGATGCTTCGGCGTGATGGTCGGTCTCAACGGCCCGACGATCTCACGGGTGCCATTGGCCGAAGTCGTCGGCCGGCCCAAAAATGTTCCCCTGGATTCCGACATCGTGGCAACGGTGCGCGATCTGGGAATCAGCCTGGGAGACTAAGCCGCCCGATGAGCTCGACCGCACAGTCCGCCATCCCTTCCAGCCGACCGGCAAGCAGGCGAGATGACGTCGTCGAGATCATGCACGGCGAGTCGATTCTCGACCCATACCGCTGGCTCGAAGACGGCGACAGCGCCGAAACCCAGACGTGGACAGCAGAGCAGAATGCCCGCACTGCTGCCTATCTCTCGGGAGTTCGCTTCAGACCGACCATCCGGGCGCGGCTCGAGGAGCTGCTGGCTATCGGAAGCCTGAGTGCGCCAACGCCGGCCCGGAACCGCTACTTTTACCAGTATCGTGACGGACGCCAGAACCAGCCCATCCTGTATGTACGCGATGGTGTGCAGGGCCCAGATCGAGTCCTGATCGACCCCAACGCCCTCAACCCCGAAGGCACAACGGCTCTCGATTGGTATCACCCGAGCGAGGATGGCGCGTTCCTCGCCTACGGACTGTCCGAAGACGGCAACGAAGAGAGCGTCCTGCACGTAATGGACGTGGCGACCGGGCAGCAGCTTCCGGACCGCATTCCTCACACGCGCGCAGCCGATGTCGGGTGGCTTCCCGATGACAGCGGATTCTATTACACCCGCTACCCTGCGCCTGGTGAGGTTCCGGGAGGCGAGGAGCATTATCATCGTGCTCTGTTCTTTCACCGGCTCGGTGCCGATCCGGCGGAGGATCGCCTGGTACATCGTCCGGCCGTGAAGGAGTACTGGCCGGGAGTCAGCCTCTCACCGGATGGCCGGTGGCTCATAATCGGCGTGGCGAGAACGTTCGAGCAGACCGATCTGTACCTGCAGGACCTTCGTGAAAACACGCCGCCCATTGCCGTGGCCAAGGACCTGCCGGCCCTGTTCGAAGGCGTGGTCGTGGAAGACCGCCTCTACATTCGAACCAACCTTCATGCTCCGACCTACGGGCTGTACTCGCTGCCTGCTGAGCGGCCTCACCTTGATCAGGCCCGCGAGCTGGTGGCGCCCCGCTCCGATGCAGTACTGGACAGCTTCTCGGTGGTAGGGAAGTCTCTGGTTCTCACCTACCTCGAGCGCGCGACGTCCCGCTTGCGCATTGCATCCCTGGATGGATCCGGCGTCCGCGACCACGAGCTTCCCGGGATTGGCAGTCTGTTTGGCCTGGGTTCGGAGTGGGATGGGATCGAGTTGTTCTATGGCTTCTCGTCATACACGGTGCCGCCGAGCGTATATCGGATCGATCTCAGTACTGGAGAGCAGTCGCTGTGGCGCACGGTGAATGCGGATTTCGATTCCAGCCGCTACGTGGTACGCCAGGTCACCTATTCATCGCGGGACGCAACGTCGATCACGATGTTCGTAGTCGAACCTCGCGACGTCCGATACGATGGCACCAATCCGGTCTATCTCACCGGATACGGCGGGTTCAATATCAGCATGACGCCCGGATTTTCCCGGTCGTTGATGCTGTGGCTGGAGCATGGTGGTTTGGTTGCTGTGCCCAATCTGCGGGGTGGGGGAGAGTATGGCGAAACCTGGCACCAGAACGGAATGCTGGGCAACAAACAGAACACTTTTGACGACTTCATCGCCGCAGCCGAGTGGCTTATCGCCGAGGGGTACACGACGTCGGAACGCCTGGCGATTGCCGGTGGCTCTAATGGGGGCCTCCTGATGGGGGCCGCCCTCACTCAACGGCCAGATCTCTTCCGCGCGGTAGTGGTGCAGGTGCCGCTCCTGGACATGCTCCGGTACCACCGGTTTCTAATCGCCCGCCTGTGGATTCCCGAGTACGGCTCTCCTGACGATCCAGCCCAGTTCGCCTGGCTCAAAGCGTACAGCCCCTACCATCGGGTGCAGGACGGAGTAGTTTATCCCGCCGTTCTCCTCGCGACGGCTGAGAGCGATACACGGGTCGATCCGATGCACGCGCGCAAGATGACGGCGCGATTACAGGCAGCGACCAGCTCTGCTCATCCGGTTCTTCTCAGGCTCGAGTCCAAGGCCGGCCACGGCGCCGGCAAGCCGATAGCGAAGGTGCTGGACGAGCTCACCGATACCTGGAGCTTCGTGTTCCAGGAACTCGCGGTAGACTGATTCTCGAGGAGTCTGCGATGCCGGATCGCCCAGTCGATATGACGCGACCGTCCGAATGGCTCGCTGTTCTGCGGATCCTTGTGGGACTCTACTTCGTCAAGTCGCTCGTGACCAAGATGACGGTCGTGCTTGCCGGTGGGGTGTTACCGGTGCCCACGGTTTCGGAACGGTGGCTCGGGGTGATGCCCAAGATCGTCGCCAAACAAGCGTCGGAAAACCCGATCGCGTTCTACAAAGACTTCCTCGAGCATACCGTCCTGACCCACGCCGGCCTTTTCGCGCATCTCACCGCCTGGGGCGAAACCGTTGCCGGTCTCGGCCTGACGCTCGGGTTCTGCACCGGCCTCGCGGCTATAGTGGCTTTGGTTCTGGTCACCAACTACGGCCTGGCCACCCAATGGATGTCGTCCGGGCAGCAAGGATTTCATCTGGTCCTGTTCGCTTTGATGGTGGCGTTCTTCTTTGCCCGGGCCGGGCGTCGGTGGGGGCTGGATGCACTGATCGTTGCGCGCCGACCGGGGAGTTTTCTCACCCGCCGGCCGATCTCCTAGCAGGACTCGTTCGCTAGTAGGAGACCCTCGTACCGGGCCCAGCAATGAGGCTGGCAGACGTGCTCTGCAGCTCGCAGTGGGCTTCCCTCGAGCTGTACAACACGCAGAAGACTCCGTCGGCAGTCCAGCGCCGCCACCACAACATCATGACCCCCCGGTCGGCCCCGGAAAAGTTCGGATAGGGGTGCTGGCCATCATACAGCGCGATATGGGTGTGCGCCGTCCCGAACCATCGGGGGGGCGCGCAGCGGTCGATCGACGCCGACGCGGAGATGCCGAGCGAATCCGCGTCTCCCGGTTCGAGCAGCAGCACGCGGCTGATGTGACCGACCCCGTCTGTTATGTCACCTCCGATACAGGCCACCCGCTCGGCTCCCGCAGCGTTGCTGTTCTCCCAGAGTGTCCGCAGCGGTTGGTGGGCTTCGGTGTCGACCTCGAACCGCGTTGCGGTCACCCGAGAGGGACTTTCATAGTGCAGCTGCTGCGCCGGAGCCACTGGTGCGGCGGCGGTGTGAGCCAGTAACGCCGCGGCCACCCAGGCCCAGGCGCCCTTCTTCGGGCAGGTATGGCGGCCAGGTCGAGACTGACCGATCAGCTTGCCGGCGTTGCTCTCGGTGCCGGGGCCACCGCTACTCCCCATGGAACTTCTCCTACCGGAATACGGGCGATCACCTTGAGCGTTTGCGTATCCACGACTGCGACGTCGTTCGAGGGTCCGTTGGCAGTGAAGAGTTTGCGGCCGTCCGCCGTCAGCGCAATGCCCCAGGGGCGTTTTCCAACTTCCACAGCTCCCACAATTTCATTGGTGCCTGTATCGATGGCCTGAACGGTGCCGCCCCGTCCGGTGGACACGTAGACCCGGCTCCCGTCAGGTGAGACCGCAACGCCCATCGGCTTCGAACCGGTCGGCATCGTGAGTGTCTTCAAGACCTTCCTTGCGTGTGCATCGATGACCCAGACCGTGCCATCCACCTCGCAGGTGACGTAAGCTCGCTTCCCATCGGGTGTGAACGCGATGCCGCGGGGTCGCTTGCCTACTGAGACCGCGCTGAGTCGCTTGCCGGTCGCCGCATCCAGAATGGTGACGTTGTGGTCGGTTTCTCCTGTCACCCAGACTGCCTTTCCATCGGGCTGCACCCGAACGCCTTCGGGCTCGCGTCCCACGCGAACGCTCGAGACGATCTTTCCCGAGGCGATATCGACCACCGACGCAACGCCGGCGTCCTCGTTGGACACGAACAGGCGAGTAGCATCCGCGGAGATGTCGAAGTTCTCCGGATCGGATCCCCCGGGCAGCACGCGTGTGACCTTCCGAGTCGCGGCGTCGACCACCGCGATGCCGTCCTTGCTCTTGTCGGCCTGAAGCTTCTCACATTCCGCATCGGGCATGGTGGGCGGACACTTGGGCGACCCACTGAGCGCGACGAAGATGGTGCGCCCATCAGGCGTCGCGTGAACGCCTCGCGGCCGAGTCCCCACCTCGATCGTAGCGACAACACGATCGGTGCCGGCATCCACGATGCTCAGGTTGCGTGAGTCTTCGTTGGTGACATACGCCAGCTCGCTGCCGGAAGCTGCCGCTTCGGAAAACGAGCTCTTTGGCGCCGCCGCCGAAGAGGCCGAATCCGCAGAGGGCTGCGTGTCCGGCTTGCGATCGGCGCCGGAGCTACATGCGGCGGTAGCAAACAATGCGGCCGCCAGAAAAATTCTACTGCGCATCAAAGATTGCCTTGTCACGATTGCGGGCCTGATCGAATCCTTTGGCTTGGGCTCGCCCTACGACGCCGCGGAAGATGGCCCCGTTGATATCAGCCCTCGCGAAATTGGCGCCCGTAATATCTGCGCCGGAGAAATCCGTCTGGACCAGGTCGGTTGTGCCGAGATCGGCGCCCGCCAGTCTGGCGCCGGTCAGGTTGGCGAATGAGAAGTCCGCCTTGTACAGGTTGGCGCTGGACAGATCGGCGCCGCTCAAGTCCGCGCCTACGAACGTCGCTCGCATCACGCCCATCGACTG
>Ga0114129_10001797_pt1 | contig 29229 bp, 22 predicted proteins | sample RhiMetdeltSRZDD1_FD_80071 | JGI IMG/M metagenome (GOLD analysis project Ga0114129, IMG submission 80071) | Populus rhizosphere microbial communities from Tennessee, USA - Rhizosphere MetaG P. deltoides SRZDD1 (version 2) (version 2) | ecosystem: Host-associated > Plants > Roots > Rhizosphere >... | reverse complement strand
GGGCATCGGTCGCGCGTGCCAGCTCACCAATCTGTTCCCGCGGCTGACCGTGCTGGAGAACGTGCGGCTCGCGGTGCAGGCGTGGGCAGGGGTCGGGATGAACCTTCTCTCCATGTGGAGCCGGCATGTGGAGCTGATCGAGCGCGCCGAGCACTTCCTGCAACGCGTCGCGCTCGCCGACAAGCGAGATGTGATCGCCGCCACGCTGCCGCACGGTGATCAGCGAAAGCTCGAGGTGGCGATTCTGCTCGCGCTGGAGCCGGCCATCTTCATGTTCGACGAGCCGACCGCGGGCATGAGCGTGGACGAGTCGCCGGTCGTGCTCGACCTCATCCACGACATCAAGGGGCGGGGAGACAAGACGATTCTGCTCGTCGAGCACAAGATGGACGTGGTGCGCTCGCTCGCCGACCGCATCATCGTGCTGCACCAGGGACGACTCGTCGCCGATGGCGAGCCAGCGGAGGTGATTGCCTCGCCGATCGTGCAGGAGGCGTACCTGGGAGTAGGTCGGCATGCCTGAGACGTTGCTTTCGCTCTCGGGCGTGAACACGCACATCGGGCAGTACCACATTTTGCAGGGCGTCGACTTCGCGGTGCCGCGCGGCGGCTTGACGATGCTCCTTGGCCGCAACGGGGCTGGCAAAACGACCTGTCTGCGCACGATCATGGGACTGTGGCGTGCCTCGGCCGGCGCCATCCGCTACGACGGCCGGGACATCACGCGCACGGCGACTCCGGAGCTCGCGCGGCTCGGCATCGCCTACGTCCCTGAGAACATGGGCATCTTCGCGGGACTCACGGTGCGCGAGAACCTCGTGCTCGCGGCCCGCGACGGGGAGTTCGACCCGGGCCGCCTCGCCTGGATTTTCGGTCTCTTCCCGGCGATCCAGAAGTTCTGGAACACCCTGGCCGGCAACCTTTCCGGCGGTCAGAAGCAGATGCTTGCGATCTCCCGTGCCATCGTCGAGCCGAGAAGGCTGCTGCTGGTGGATGAGCCGACCAAGGGGCTCGCACCGGCGATCATCTCGAACATGATCGAGGCATTCAAGGAGCTGAAGCGCACCGACACGACGCTCCTCGTGGTCGAGCAGAACTTTCACTTCGCGCGATCCTTGGGCGACACGGTGGCGGTGATGGACTCCGGTCGCATCGCGCACACCGGCCGCATGGACGTGATCGCCTCGGACGAGGGGCTGCAGACCCGGCTGCTCGGTTTGTCGCTGGACTCGCAGCGGTGAGACACCCGTGACGCAAGCCACCCCCACCGTCCCGGATCCTGGTGCCGCGCTTCCAGCGACCCGTCTGGATTGGATTCCGCTGGCGCTGGTGCCAGCGGTCGCGCTCGGCGCACTTCCGTTCATCCAGAGCGCGCCGACATGGATCACGCTGACCGTCGCGGGCCTCGCGATGGGCACGATGATCTTCGTGATGGCGTCAGGGCTGACGCTCGTGTTCGGCCTGATGGACGTGATGAACTTCGCACACGGTGCGTTCATTTCGATCGGTGCCTACGCCGCGGCCTCGGTGTTGGCGGCGATGACGGCCTCGATGCAGGCGCCGAGCGTCGCGGCCAATCTCTCCGCGATGGGGCTCGCCGTGGCCACGGCGATCGCACTGGCCGCCGCTCTCGGCCTGTTCTTCGAGCGCGTGGTGATCCGGCCGGTGTACGGCGACCACCTGAAGCAGATTCTGGTGACGATGGGCGGCCTCATCGTCTGCGAGCAGCTGATCCACGTCGTGTGGGGTCCGGACATCATCCCGCTGCCGCGCCCGGCGACCTTCAGCGGCGCGCTCACCTTCGGCGATGCCGCAATCGAGCGATACCGACTGCTGGCCGTCCTGGTCGGGTGCGCGGTGTTTGGCGCGATGTGGCTGGTACTCAATCGCACCCGGCTGGGGCTGCTGATCCGCGCCGGGGTGGAAAACCCCGAGATGGTCGAGTCGCTTGGCTACCGGATCAGGCGGCTCTTCGTCGGGGTGTTCATCGGCGGTTGCGGCCTCGCGGGCCTGGGCGGCGTCATGTGGGCAATGTATCAGGAGTCGGTGAACGCCCAGATGGGCATGCAGGTGATGGTGGTGATCTTCATCGTCATCATCGTCGGCGGTCTCGGCTCGGTTGGAGGGTGCTTCGTGGGCGCGCTTCTCGTGGGACTGGTGGCGAACTATACGGGTTACGTCGTGCCGAAGCTGGCGCTCGGCTCGAACATCCTGCTGATGGTGCTGGTGCTGCTGTGGCGACCGCGCGGCCTGTATCCGGTCGGAAAGGCGTAACGACACCCAAATGCTGAACGGATGCTGAACACCCTCCTTTCTGGCGACTACCCGCGCAGCCGGCTGCTCGCGGCGCTCCTGCTGGCGATCCTCGTCGGCCTTGTGGTCGCGCCGTTCGCCTTTCCCGGGACCCGCTCCCTCAACGTGGCGGCGAAGGTGCTGGTGTTCGTCCTGCTCGTCGCGAGCTACGACCTGCTGCTGGGCTATACGGGCGTCGTGTCGTTCGCGCACACCATGTTCTTCGGTATCGGCGGCTACGGCATCGGCATCGCGTCGACGAAGCTGGGCGCCACCGCGGGGACCTTCGCGCGCGGTGCGGCGCTGGCGCTGGCGCTGTCGGCGGCGCTCGCTTTCGCGATCGGCCTGCTCTCGCTCCGTGTGAAGGCGATCTTCTTCGCCATGATCACGTTGGCGGTTGCGTCGTTCTTCATGATCCTGGCCTCGCAGCTGTCGTGGCTCACCGGCGGTGAGGACGGGCTCAACTACAAGCTGCCGGGGCTGCTGTTGCCCGGCACGCGCCTGCTGGAGACGCCGGTGTTCGGCGTGGACGTGAACGGCCGCCTTCTCAGCTACTACCTCGTGTTCGGCGCCTCGCTGGTGCTGTTCCTGGCTCTGTTGCGCATCGTGAACTCGCCGTTCGGGCGCGTGCTACTCTCGATCCGCGAGAACGAGTTCCGTTCCGAAGCGCTCGGCAACCGCACGGTCACCTATCGCACGGTCGCGAACTGCGTCGGCGCGCTCGTGGCAACGGCGGCGGGGATCCTGTATGCGATCTGGCTACGCTACACCGGCCCCGACACGACGCTCTCGTTCAGCATCATGATTGACATTCTGCTCATGGTCGTGATCGGCGGCATGGGTACGATGTACGGCGCGGTGGTGGGCGCGACTCTGTTCGTCGTGGCGCAGAACTACCTGCAGGATCTGATGAAGCTGGCGAGCGGTGCCACGCAGGGCGTACCCGTACTGCCGAGGTTGCTGCACCCGGACCGCTGGCTGCTCTGGCTCGGCGTGCTCTTCATCGTGTGCGTCTATTACTTCCCCTTCGGGATCGTCGGCAAGCTGCGACAGCGCGCCACGCGGGCCTGACCCCGGGACCGCGATGGGATTCGCGTCGAGCTAGCGGGAGGACTGACCTGGTCTGGCGCCTCGCCTTGACAGTGCCGACGAGGCCCTGCTAGCGTCCGGAAAGGTCGCCTCTATCATAGGCGAGCACAAGCGAGCCCCGCATCGACGGGCTCTGAACCAGAGAGGAGCGTGCCGATGCGATTCGTGATGCTCGGTGCGGGCGCCATCGGCGGCGTGGTGGGCGGCCAGCTCGCCAAGTCGGGGTTCGACGTCCTCTTGGTGGACCCGCTGCACGACCACGTGGAGGCGATCAACCGGGACGGCCTCCACCTCCGCGGCGTCCACGGCCAGCACGTCCTCCGGGTGCGTGCGGTGACGGACATCGCTGCCGCCGCGCTCCGTGAGGATGACGTCGTCGTCTGCTCGGTCAAGTCCTACCACATGGAGACCGCGATGCAGACCCTCCGCCGGGCGACGCCGCTGGAGATCCCGGTCTTCTGCGCCCAGAACGGCATCCGGAACGAGGAGGTGGCGGGGCGCTCCTTCCGGGACGTGCACGGGGTGATGGTGCTGTTCGGCGCCAAGCGTCTCCGTCCCGGCGAGGTGGTGCACACGAACGCCGGGCCCCTCGGCTTCGGCCGCTGGCCCTCGGGCCTGTCGGAGATCGCGCGCGAGGTCACCCAGGCGGTCGCCAAGACTGACATTCCCGCCTACTCCACCGCGGAGATCGCCGTCCACAAGTGGAACAAGATGGCGATCAATCTGAACAACGCGACCTTCGGGCTCTTGGGACTGTCGGGCCAGGAGGCCCAGGTCGATCCGGAGGTCCGCGCGTTCATGGCCGACGTGTACGAGGAGGGGGTGCGGGTCCTGCAGGCGGCCGGAATCCGCTTCGAGGGTCCCCCGGGTAGCTCGATCGAGGACCGGATCCGGAGCCTGCGCGGTCCGGTGGCGGGCGTGGCCCTCCCCCTGGACGAGGAGCCGCGGCACCGTCCGTCGCTCTGGCAGGACCTCTACCACGGGGGCGGCCAGGTCGAGGCGGACTGGTTCAACGGTGAGATCGTGCGGCTCGGAGACGCGCAAGGCGTGCCCACGCCGTACAGCCAGCTCCTGCTCGAGCTCATCACCGACATGGCTCGAGCGCGCGAGCGCCCCGGCCGCTACACGGTGCGCGATCTGCGCGCGCGGCTGACGAAATAGGCGCCACGACTCGTGGCGCGACCGAATCGACTCCGCGAGAAGTTCGCCGGCGGCCGGACGTGCGTCGGGCCGCTCTTCCAGGAGTTCTGGTCCCCGGAGCTCTTCGAGTTCTGCGCGCTTGCGGGCTTCGACTTCCTGATCGCCGACGGGGAGCACGCCGGCGTCGACCCCCAGGCCGTGCGCAATCTGGCCCGCGCCGCTCAGGGCGTGGGGGCGACGGCGCTGCTGCGCGTGCCGAACGGCGAGGCCTCGCTCGTCCTCCGCTACTTGGACGCCGGTGTCGAGGGGCTGATCCTGCCGCACTGCAACAGCGCGGCTGACGCGGAAGGGCTCGTGCGCGCCTGCCGCTACCCGCCCCGGGGGATTCGTGGCGCGGCGAGCTCGAGCCGGGCGGCGGGCTACGGCTTCACCCAGACGCCGCTCGAGCACCTCGCGCAGTCGGATCGCGAGGTGCTGTGCCTCGGGCTCATCGAGGAGCCGCGCGCCGTCGAGGCCCTGCCGGAGATCCTCCGAGTCGACGGCCTGGACGGCTGCTTCGTCGGGGCCGGGGACATGGCGCTCACCCTTGGACGCCAGTACTTCGGCGGTGCCGCAATGCATCCCGAGGTGCGACGGCTCGTCGACCGGGCCATCGACCTCACGCTCGAAGCGGGGAAGGTCGTGATGTACCCGGCGGCGACCGGAGCCGAGGCGCGGACCATGAGCCAGCGCGGCGTGCGGCTGATCACCATGAACTTCGGAGCGCTCGCCCGACGGGCCATCGCGGAGTACCTCGGGACGCTCCGGGGGGAGGCGGACTCCCGGTAAGGGTACCGCTCCGCCGAACAGCGGGGATCTCGCCGGTCGGACGCCGTGGCCCATTTGATCGCGCTCCGATCGGTGGTCATAATGAAGGGACAGCGCGGCCGAGACCTCGGCTGACCCTTCCCCGGAGGAACCGAATGGAGTATGTAATCCCTGTCCAGTCCGTCCCGTCCCTGGCCGTGGAAGGGGCCGCCGGCCGCTTCCCGGTCCATCGGATCTACTGTGTGGGCCGGAACTACGCGGAGCACGCGCGCGAGATGGGCCACGACCCCGACCGGGAGCCGCCGTTCTTCTTCATGAAGCCCGCGGACGCCATCGTCACCGACGGGAAGGACTTCGCCTATCCGTCCCACAGCACCGACGTCCACCACGAGCTGGAGCTCGTGGTCGCCCTCGGCTCGGGAGGGGCGGGGATCCCCGCCGCGCGCGCCCTGGACCTCGTGTACGGATACGCGGTGGGGCTCGACATGACCCGACGGGACCTGCAGGCCGAGGCCAAGAAGATGGGCCGGCCGTGGGACACCGGCAAGGGGTTCGACGGCTCCGCGCCCTGCTCCGGCGTTCGCCGCGCCTCGGAGATCGGTCACCCGACGAAGGGTGCGGTGTGGCTTGAGGTGAACGGCGCGGCCCGTCAGCGGGGTGACCTGAGCCAGCTCATCTGGAAGATCCCGGAGATGATCGCGTACCTCTCCACGCTCTTCACCCTGGCGCCGGGCGACCTGATCTTCACGGGCACGCCGGCCGGCGTCGGGCCGGTCGAGCGGGGCGACGTTTTGAAGGGCGCCGTAGAAGGCGTCGGGACGCTCACGGTGCGAGTCGTCTAGGAAGGCCACACACGGGCGGCCGCGCGATCGTGCGGGCGGCGCCACGGATCCACACGTCATGAGGAGGGGAGCCATGCGAGTGCGGGGCCGCCGGTTGTCCATCGCCCTCATCGCCCTGGCCGGGGCGCTTGGCATCATGGCCGGGAGCGCCTTTGGTCAGGGGACGACGAAAATCCGCTACGCGCTGGGCGACGTCGTCGGGATCGACGACCTGCCCCTCCTGATCGCGGCGGAGCGGGCGAAGGCCCGCGGGGTCGAGGTGGAGATCACGCCCTTCAAGAGCGAGGAGATCGCCACCCAGGCCGTCATCAACGGGCAGGCGGACGTCGGGCAGGGGACGCCGTACGCGGCCCTGCAGAAGGTCAGCGTGCCGATCCGGTTCTTCTACCAACTCAGCACCCTCCAGTTCTTTCCGATCGTCAGCAAGGAGCACTACAAGGGCTGGAAGGACCTCGACGGCCAGGACATCGCCGTGCAGGGCCGTGGCTCTGGCACCGAGGCGATCATGATCCTGGCTGCCAAGCAGCACGGCATCAAGTACAAGACCGTGAGCTACGTCCCCGGCTCGCAGGTCCGCGCGCTGGCTCTCTTGAAGGGGACCATCAGGGCGTCGATCCTCGATGCGCCGAACAAGAGCTACATCATGAAGGAGGCGCCCGACCGGTTTGTGATCCTGCCGCTCGGCGAGCTCAAGGCGAGCGACGAGGCGCTCTTCGCGACCACGGCCTTCCTCGAGAAGAACCAGGCAGCGGTCGCGGTGCTGGTGGAGGAGCTGCTCAAGGCGACGCGCGCGATCAATGCGAATCCAAGCTTCGCTGTCGAGGAGCGCAAGCGGCTCGGGCTCCTCAAGGACCTGCCGGACAAGATGGAGGCGGAGGTCCTGCCCTTCTACCAGGAAGGCGTGCAGGGCGGCATCTTCCCGGGTGACGGCGGCGGCGAGCGGGCCGCCGCCAACGACCTCGAGTTCTTCGCCCTGGCCGGCCAGATCAAGGGCGACGGCGTGAAGGCCACGGACTTCTGGCACTTCGGGCCGCTCAAGGCGGCGCTGGGGCGCCTGGGGTCCTGATCCGCGCGTGACGGACTGGACGGCGCGCCGGGCCTTCTGGCTCGGCGCGTCGTTTGTGCTCGCCTTCACGGTCTGGGAGTGGGCGGGACGGTGGCCGGTGAGCCCCGCCTTCCCCCCGTTCAGCCGGACCGCGCTGGCGCTCGGACGGATGGTCCTGGACGGCTCGCTCGTTCGCGCGTACGCGTCCACGCTCCAGCCGCTGGTGATCGGTGTGGCCATCTCGGCGGCGCTCGGGGTCGGGGCCGGGGTGGCGATGGGTCTGAGCCGCTCGGTGGAGTGGCTGACCTTGCCACTGTTCGTGATCGCCCAGGCGGCTCCGATGGCCGCGATCATCCCCATGATCACGTACGTGTACGGCATCGGCCTGACCGCCAAGGTCCTGGCGGTGACCGTCCTTGCCGTTCCCGTGATCGCGATGAACTCGTACAAGGGGATCCGCAACACGTCGCCGTCGCTGCTCGAGATGTGCCGGGCGTTCCTGGGGTCGCGGCGTCAGGCCGTGCTCAAGATCGTTCTGCCGCACGCGGGGGGTCTCATCTTCGTGGGGCTGCGCCTCGGGGTGGCGATGGGGTTCATCGGGGTCGTGATCGCGGAGCTCCTGATCACGCCCACCGGTGTGGGCGACCTGATCACCTATCACCTCTCGGTGGCCGACTACCCCGAGATGTTCGCGGCGATCACCTCGATCATCGCGCTCGGGGCGCTGACGATCTATGGCCTGGAGTGCGTCGAGCGGCGGATCTTCCCGCCCGAGATCCGGGGATGACGGCATGACCCCGCAGGCCGCCCCAGGCCGCCACAAGCCGAAGGCCGTCGGATCAAGGCCGTCGCATCAAGGCCGTCGCATCAAGGCCGTCGGATCAAGACCGTCCGATCAACTCCCGTGGAGGCACCTAGCCCGGTGAGCAACGCGGTGGTCGAAGTCCGCCGCGTAAGCAAGCGATACGCGACGGGCGTCGAGGCCCTCCGGGACGTCAGCCTCGCCTTCCCGCGAGGGCGGCTGACCACGCTCCTGGGCCCTAGCGGGTGTGGGAAGACCACGCTGCTGAAGGTCGTCGCGGGTCTGGTCCAGCCGACGACCGGGGAGGTCCGGGTCGAGGGGCGGCGCGTCGAGGGCCCGGGCCCGGAGCGGGCGTTCGTCTTCCAGGACTTCGCCCTCCTGCCGTGGGCGACCGTCCTCCGGAACGTGGCGTTCGGCCTGGAGCTGCGCGGCCTGCCGCGCGAGGCGCGTGAGGAGACGGCACGCCGGTGGATCGCCGAGGTCGGCCTCGGCGGATTCGAGCAGAGCTACCCGCACCAGCTGTCCGGGGGGATGCGGCAGCGCGTGGGGCTTGCGCGGGCCTTGGCGGTGGACGCCGAGATCATCCTGATGGACGAGCCGTTCTCGGCGGTGGACGAGCAGACCCGGCGGAAATTCCAGGAGGACCTCCTGGTCCTCCTCCGAGACCGGGGGAAGACCGTGATCTTCGTGACCCACAGCATCGAGGAGGCCGTCTACCTGTCCGACCAGATCGTGCTTCTGACGCCCCGCCCCGGGACGGTCCACCGCGTGGTCCAGCCGAGCATGGAGCGGAGGGGCCGGAGCCCGGACGAGATCCGCCGCGACAAGGGCTACCTGGACGCCGTGGACGACATCTGGCAGGTGCTCAAGCAGTATGTGGGATGAGGCGCCGGAGACCGCGGGTCGCTCCCCCCTCCTGACGGCCGCGTCGCTGGCCATCTGGTGCCTCGTGTGGGAGGCGGTCGGGCGGGCCGGCGTCGCGTCCATCGTGCCGCCATTGAGCCGCGTGGTGGCGAGTGGGGCGGCCGTGGTGACGTCGGGCAAATTCGCCGTGGCGGCATGGGTCTCGCTGCGGGCGTTCGCGCTGGGTATGGCGTGCGCCGTCGCCGTCGGCATCCCGGTGGGGGTCCTGATGGCCCGCTCCGAGAGCGTGGGCCGCATTCTCCGAGTCTGGGTCAACGTGTTCGTGAGCGCGCCGGTCTCGGCGCTGGTCCCGATGCTGATGGCCGTCGTGGGCATCGGGGAGACGACGGTCGTCGTGACCGTCTTCCTCTTCTCCGTGTTTGTGATCGTGCTCGACACGGAAGTGGGCGTCCGGCAGGTGAGCCGCTCGCTCGTAGACATGGCCGCGTGCTTCGGCGCCGGGCGTCGTGACCTCTACCGGAAGATCCTGCTTCCGGCCGCACTGCCGGAGATCCTCGCCGGGGTTCGCCTGGCCGCCATCCGCGGCGTGAAGGGCGTCGTCATCGGGCAGCTCTTGATCGCGATCCTCGGCGTGGGAGAGCTCTTCGAGGTGTACTCGCAGAACTTCCTGTTCGAGGAGTTCTGGGCGCTCGTGATCGTCGTGTTCGCCTTCGCCTACGCCGTGTCGGAAGGGGTCGCCCGCCTGGAACGGCGCGTCGAGCACTACGCGAGGGCTCGCTAGCCGCCCATGACGGCGTCTGGAACGCGCGCGCGAGTCGTGCTGGCGACTGCCGCGTGCGTCATTGTTGCGTTCCCCTTCCTGATTGTCCGTTTCCCCCCCATCACGGACCTGCCCCAGCACGTGGCCCAGATCCGCTTGCTTCTCGAGACGGTCGGCCACCCCCACAGTCCCTACACGGTCCAATGGTTGACTCCCTATGCTCTTGTCTACGGGCTCGTGGGTGCGGCCTGGGCCGTCGTCGGGCCTGGGGACGCGGGGCGAGTCGCCATGCTCGCGATCGGCGTCCTGTGGGTGGTCGCGATCCACCTCCTGGCGGCCACGCGCGGCCGCTCGCCCGCCGCCGCCACGCTGGCGTCCTCGCTCTTCTTCAGCCACATCGTCCTGTGGGGGTTCTACAACTTCGTCTTTACGTGGCCGATTTTCGTCCTGTGGCTGGTCCTGACGACCGGCGAACGAGCCCGGCGCACGGGGTGGACGGACCTCGTCCTGCTCATGGGATGCGCCGCTCTCCTCTACGCGAGCCACATCCTGTGGCTGGCGGTGGCCGTCCTGTGGCTTGTCGCAAGCGGTCTCGTGTTCCGCTTGCCGTTCGGGACCCTCGCGCTCCGCGTAGCCTGCGTGACGCCCGTTCTTCTCGGGGCAGCGTTGTGGTTCCCCCGCCTCGCCGAGCGCGGCTTCCGCTCGGCGACGGTGTGGGGACCGTCCCCGCTGGCGCGTCTGAGGCCGGGGTGGCTCTTAGACGCCAGCTTCGGCGCCGTCGCCGGGCCGGCCGAGTCGATCGTTCTTGGCGGGATCGTAATCTGGCTCGTCATGGCGGTTTGGGGGGCTTGGCTCCGTCGGGCCGAGACAGGCGGTGCCACCGATCGGGAGTGCCTCCTCGCGGCCGGACTCTTCCTGGTCCTGGCGCTATTCCTCCCGATCAAGCACACCAACACGATCCAGTTCGCTGAGCGCTGGGCTCCATTCGCGATCATCCTGGCCCTCCTGGCCCTGCCGACCCCGCCGATCCGCCCGTTGCTCGAGCGCGCAGCGGCGCTCGGGCTTCTCGCTTTTCTAGCGCTCTCAACGGCCGTGGCGTGGCATGCCTTCGAGCGGGCCAACCTGGCGGGCCTCCCGGCGGCGCTGGACGCCCTGCCAACTCGGCCTCGGGTCATTGGGCTCGACTACGTGGGATCCACGCCGCTCCTCAAGACGCGACCCTTCATCCAGACGTTCGCGTATGCGCAGGTCATCCACGGTGGCACGCTCAACTTCTCCTTCGCCGAGTTCGCACCGAGCCTCGTCGTGTACGCCGACCGCCAGAGGCTGCCCTGGACTCCAGGCCTCGAGTGGTTCCCGCAGAGGGTCCGCGGCGATGACTTCCTGCACTTCGACTACGCCCTCATCAACGGCGGCCCGGATCTCCACCGGACCGTGGTCGAGCGGTTCCCGCTCGTCCCGGTCACGACCGGCGGCACCTGGCGCCTCTACGCGATCCGGGGAGCGAGGCCACCAGGCTGAGCCGCGGGCCGTGTGGCCGCTTGGCCGCCCGCCCCGAGCGAGAAGGAACCTGTCGCGGACACCGCAGTATTCTGGGCGCCCTTGCCGAAACGGGGGTCTCCGGTCTTCCTTAGCCCGGCGCGTCAGGCGACGCGCCGCGTCGAGCGGCCTGGGGCAGGAGAAATGCCCGCCAGGGGACATTTTCCGTCAGGTCCCTTTTTCCAATTTGAGTCAGGAGCGACCAGGATCGACGTGATCACCGGGATGCGGGCCATCGGCGCCCGGCCGGAGCGCGGGGAACGCGCCCTCCGCTGGCGCCAGGCAGGCCTACCCTCTTGAAAGCTGCCCGTCTCGCGTTGGCAGGATATTTGCGCTAGGATACCGGGCCCGTGTGTCCAGGGGCGGGAGACGGGTCCGGGCAGACTCGGCGCAGCGCGTCAACGTAGTCGATCGTGGGCGTGGAAGGAGCTCTCCATGAGACACGGGGGTGGATCACGGCTGGCTCTCCTCGCGACGTGGGCGCTGATCCTCGGGGTGGAGGCGGCGGCCCTGCACCCAGGCCCGAGTGCCGCGGAGCGTGGACTCGTCCCGCAACAGGTCCGCGACGGCGTTCAGCGTGACGGCCGGGCTCGGGTGATCGTGGAGCTCCGCCTCCCGGCGGGGCGTCACGTGGCGGAGGGTCGCCTTCCGAGCCTCGCCGCACGGGCGGCCCAGCGTCGAGAGATCGCCTCCGCCCGGGCGCAGCTCCTCGCCCGGCTCCAGGCGACGAGCCATCGGGTGATCCACCGGTACGACTCCGTCCCCCTGGTAGCCTTGGAGATCGGACCGGATGCCCTGCGTGAGCTGGAGGCGTCCACGCTTCACGTGACGCGGGTCGTCGCGGACGAGCTCAAGCGCCCATCTCTGGCCCAGAGCGTCCCCCTGGTCGAAGCGGACCAGGTGTGGGTCCAGGGCTACGATGGTACGGGCACGGTCGTGGCGATCCTGGACACCGGGGTCGACTCGAGCCACCCGTTCCTGGCGGGCCGCGTCGTCGAGGAGGCGTGCTACTCCAGCACGGTCGGGAGCCGTAGCAGCACCCTCTGCCCGAACGGTCAGGACGAGCAGACCGGGCCGGGCGCTGGCATCAACTGCGACCCCGACATCCTCTTCGGGTGCGAGCACGGTACCCACGTGGCGGGCATCGCCGCCGGCAGCGGCGCCTCCGCGGGGGCATCGTTCTCCGGGGTGGCCAAGGGCGCCGGGATCATGGCCGTCCAGGTGTTCTCGCAATTCAACGGGTTCTTCGATTGTGGTGGCTTTCCGCCGTGCGTCGCCGCCTGGGACTCCGACATCATTGCCGCGCTGGAGCGGGTCTACGTACTCCGCACGACCCACACCTTCGCGGCGGTGAACATGAGCCTCGGCGGCGGGTCATTCACGTCCCCGTGCGATGCGGAGCCCTACAAGCCGATCATTGACAACCTCCGGTCGGTCGGGATCGCAACCGTAGTGGCCTCGGGCAACGACGGCGAAACGGACGCCCTCGCATCCCCGGCCTGCATCTCGTCGGTGGTCAGCGTCGCCTCGACCGACAAGAACGACGATGTCTCCTACTTCTCCAACGTCGCGACGTTTCTCTCGCTGTTCGCTCCCGGTGACTCGATCGTCTCGTCGATTCCCGGCGGAGATTACGCGGAGCTCAGTGGCACGTCGATGGCCGCACCGCACGTGGCAGGTGGCTTCGCGCTTCTCAAGGCGGCGCGCCCCGACGCGACCGTCGACCAACTCCTCACGGCGCTCCAGGTGAGCGGTCTCCCGATCACGGACACGCGCGGCGCAGTACCGGTGACCAAGCCCCGAATCCGGCTGTTGCAGGCGCTGGCGGCTCTCTCCCCGGATAAGCCGCTCATCGGCACCATTGCCCCGGCCAGCGGTAGCACCGGTACCACGATGGACGTGACGATCGGCGGAGCCAACTTCCAGTCTGGAGCGACGGCCACGTTCGGCGCGGGAATCACCGTCAACAGCACGATCGTCAATGCGGCAAACGAGCTCATCGCCAACATCACGATCGCTGCCGCGGCCACGCTAGGATCCCGAGACGTGACGGTGTCCAACCCCGGCGGCCAGAGTGCGACGCGCTCCGGTGGCTTCCGGGTCCTGCCGCCGCCTCCCACGCTGACGCTGAGCTACCTGGGCAAGCTGCGCGACAAGGTGGGAGCGGGTAATACTGCGTTGGGCGCGAACGGCGCTCCGGACGGAACCTTCCGTGTGACCCTGCAGGCGAACGGCTTCGCCCGTACGGTAACTGAGCTCGAGCTGCGCCGGAGCGACACCTACGGTGTTTATGACACCGTCCCGGCCACAGGCTACTGGATCCTCGGGGTTGCGAATGGCCTGGACACCCCTCTCCTGAACAGCGCGTCGGGTACGGTGACCTTCCCGGTCGCCGATGGCGGGACCTTCCATCTCTTCGCCGCGGACGCCTCCCCCTCGCCATTCACCCCCGGCGCCGTTTTCACGGTGACCGCGCGCTTCGCCGATGGGTCGACGGCCTTGGTCACGACTGTTGTCCCGGCGGCCCCGACGCTCACCCTGGGCTACGTCGGTAGCCCGCGTGACCGAGTCGGGCAGGCGAATGCCGCCTTTGCTCCCGACGGCGCGGCCGATGGTGCCTTCCTCGTCACGGTCCAGTCTACGAATGGCCTTACCCGCGACGTGGTCCAGCTCGACCTCCGTCGCAGCGACAGCTACGGCATCTACGACACTGTCTCCACCACGAGCTACTGGGCTCTCGGAGCGGCTAACGACCTCGACGCGCCACTACTCAACGCGCCAAGCGGCAGCGTCAATTTCTCCGTGATCACGGGTCAGACCTTCCATGTCTTCGCCGCGGATGCCGCCCCGAGCCCGTTCGTCCAGGGCGCCACGTTCACGCTGACCGCGCTCTTCGCCGACGGGTCGACCTCAACCGCGACGACGACGATCCAGCTTCCAGCCGCGCCGACACTCGCGTTGAGTTACTCAGGGCTATTGCGCGACAAGGTGGGACCCAGTAACACGGCTTACGGCGCAGACGGCGCGCTGGATGGGACATTCGTAGTCACCCTTCAAGCCAACGGCCTGAGCCGCACCGTCACGGGGCTGGAGTTGCGCCGGAGCGACGGGTATGTCAGCTACGATACGCTGGCGTCCACCACCACCTACTGGGCCCTGGGGGCGGCTAGCAGCCTGGACGGTTCGCTTCTCAACAGCTCCAACGGTACGGTCAATTTCCCGGTCGCCAACGGCGGTAGCTTCTACCTGTTCGCCGGCGACGTGTCACCCAGCGCCTTCACCCAGGGCAAGAGCTTCACCCTGACGGCCCGCTTCGCCGATGGGTCGACCGCCACCGCGACGACGACGATCCAGCCGCCGCCGGCACCGACAGTGACATTCGGCTATGTCGGACTATTGCGTGACAGGGTGGGGCAAGGCAATACGGTGTTCAGCGCGGACGGAGCGCCCGATGGGACGTTCGCTGTGACGCTTCAAGGGAATGGGTCGACCCGGACCATCATTGGACTGGAACTTCGCCGCAGCGACGGTTACGGCATCTACGATACGCTGTCGTCCACCGGCTTCTGGGCCCTGGGCGCTGCTGGCAGTCTCGATGGTCCACTGTCCAACGCTCTCGACGGTTCCGTCAATTTCACGATCGCGGACGGTGGGACATTCTATCTCTTCGCCGCGGATGCGTCCCCCAGCCCATTCGTCCAGGGCAAGACCTTCACGCTGACGGCGCGTTTTGCCGACGGGTCGATCGCGACCGCAACGTCGACCGTTGGATCCCCCCTCGCCCTCGGCTACGTCGGCACACTGCGAGACCGGGTGGGGCAGGGCAACACGACGTACGGGGCAGACGGCCGGCTGGATGGCACGTTCCTCATTACCGTGCAACCTGCCGGCAGCGGGCGGCGGGCCACCCAGTTCGAGCTGCGCCGTAGCGACGGTTACGGCATCTACGACACGCTCTCCTCCACCGGCTACTGGGCCCTCGGCGTGGCACCTGGCCTCGACAGCGCGCTCCTGAATGGGCCGGCCGGCGATGTCAGCATCCCGGTTACCACCGGGCAGACCTTCTACGTCTTCGTCGGCGACGCCTCGCCGACACCCTTCTCGTCCGGCAAGACCTTCACGCTGACGACGCGCTTCGCCGATGGCTCGACCGGGACGGCCACCGTCACGATCGGCCCGTGACTGGCCGCCCGGCGGAGGGGAAGAGGAAGCCCAACAGTCGGGGGCCCGGGCGGGCCCCCGAGTGACCCACGCTTAGGGTAGCGACCGCTCTCCGGAGCTCGATCGGCTCCCACGCCGGAGTCCGCCGAGCACTAGAGCTGTGCCCACTAAGCCGATACCCAGTGTGCCGACCACAACGGGCGCCATCCTAATGGGACGCCGCTCGGGCGCGATCCACGCCATCCAGAGCGGCCATGGTCGCGGCAGGTAGAAAACCTCGTACCGACGCATCAGGCGCGGCGCCTGCGTTCGCCTGGCGAACCCGAAGATCGCGTACGTCGCGGCATCTCGATACGGGCCGGGGGCGAAGAAGCGCGCCTCTTGGGGGCGGCCCTCCCGCAAGGACGCGACGATCTCCGCAGGGCGGGCCAGCAGCGCGGATTCCCTGAAGTAGAACCATCGATCCTGAGCCCAGAAAAAATCAGGCAGCGCGCGCTCGAAGAAGAAGCGCTGATGATCCACGCTCAGCGCTAGCAGCTGTACGACGAGCCCCATCGCGACGACCATGCCGGCGATGCTCCGGCGGATCATGGTGGGCGGGACGAAGGGCAGGGCGAGGGCCCACAGTGGCAGGATCGTCACCAAGTAGCGGGGGCCCCACCCCCAGTCACCGCCGAAGAAGCTCAGAGAGGCGATGAACGCGACGTATACGCCAGTGGTCGCCACGACCGTCCTCCCGAGCCACGCGTCTCGTCGGTAGAGGCTCGGCATGCCGAGGGCGGCGAGGATAACTGGAGGGCTGTAGAAGAGCACGCCCTTGCCCGGGCTCACCAGGAGCCCGAGGAGGCCGATCAGCGGATTGCCGAACGACGGGATCGCCACCCGCTCAAGGATCGCCGATTTTCCGGAGATCAGCGGGTGCTGGAAGCGGAGCTGATTGAAGAGCAGCCACAGGCCGAATCCCACGCACGACGCGAGCAGAAACACGAGAAAACGGGCGGTGCGGTCGCGCTTGCCGCTCTGTCCGCCTGGAGTCAGCGTGGAGATCGCCAAGGTGGGGAGCACCAAGACGTACGACTCTTGATAGTTGATGAGCACGCCGGCGATGAGCCCTCCCACCGCAGCCAGGACGACCGACCTCCTCTGCGCCGCGAGCCACCCGAGGAACACGGCAAGGAGGGCGAAAAAGGCATGCTGGGCCTGATCGAAGGTCGAGGTCGACAGGGGCCAAAGCAGTGTCGCGAACGCACTGACGAGGCTCCACCAGACCGCCGCCGTCGGCGCCACACCCAGTGCGACGTAGAAGATGCACAGCAGCGCCGCGACGAGCGCACCGAAGATGCCAGAGGTCAGCGAGAACAGAAAGCGCCGGACCTCGCCCGTGGGGTCCGACACGAGTCCACCGACCCACACCAGCGGCATCGCAACCACGGAGGGCGCAGCATTGTAAAAGGCGTACACGAGTCCGCTAGGACCCGGGATGCCCAGCCCCACCAGCGCGGGATCACGGAGAACCGGCTGGCCGAGCGTCAGGAGGCTCTCGGTGACGTCGTATCGCAGCTGCCCGTCGATGATGTCGATCCGGCCTGGCGCGGAGAGCGTGTACACCGCCAGAACAACCAGGAACAAGCCGACGACGACCTGAGCCAGGCCGACGCGGGGTCGAGATGCCACCGTCGGCATGCCTAGTCGCATGCCATGGCAATGCCCCGCGGGTCACCTCCGTAGCGGTTACAACGCACCCCAGCGTAGATCAGACCCGCTCCGAGTAGCCCCAAGGCCACGACACCGGCGGTCCAGGCGTCAACAGCGATGGGGAGCACCGAGCGATCGAGATGTCGCATCCACAAGGGCCATGGCCGCGGCAGGTAGAACACCCTGTACTCACGCACCCACTCGGGGGCGCGGTCGCGCGGACGATTGCTCCACACCGTGTACGTCACGAGCCGACGATAGGGCCCAGGGGCAAAGGCGTGCGCGGTGGGTGGGACCCCCTCTCGAATCGACGTGAGGATCTCTCCCGGACGGGCGAGCAGAGCAGAGCGTTTGAAGTAGGACCACGGATCATCCGCCCAGAAGTAATCCGGTAACGCTCGCTCGAGGAAGAAGCGCTGGTGGTCGATACTGACGGCAGAGATTTGAATCAGAATCCCGGCCGTGAGCACCGCGGCGACCATCCACCGTCGCGCGATCCCGCGCATCACGAAGGGAGCGGCGAGCGCCCACAGCGGCAGGAGTGGCACGAGATAGCGTGGTCCCCATGCCCAATCACTCCCGAAGAAGGAGAGGCAGGAGATGAAGACGACGTGGACGGCGCTCACCGAGGCAATGACGCCGACGAGCCAGGGCTCCCTCCGCCAAAGCTGCCGAAGCCCGAGGAGCCCGAGAACCAGGGGAGGACTGTAGAGAACCACACTCTTGCCAGGACTGACCAGGAGAGAGAGCAGCCCCGCGACGGGGTTGCCGAAGAATGCGAGTCCCTTGCGGTCGAGCGGAACCGACCGCCCGGTAGAGAACGGATCGCCGAAGCGGAGCTCGTTATACAGGAGCCAGGCTTCCAGGCCGATCACGCACGCCCCGAGGAAGGCTCCGTAACGTAGAGCCGCGTGCCTGTGACGCGGCTGGCCGTCTAAGCCCGGCGCCAGTGTCGAGAGAGCGAGGAGCGGCAGGATCAATGCATATGACTCCTGGTAGTTCAAGAGAATGCCGGCGCTCAGACCACCACCCACGGCGAGCAAGAGTGAGCCGCGCTTCCCGCTCTGCCACCCGAGGAATACGGCCAAGAGCACAAAGAGGGCGTGCTGACCCTGATCGAATGTTGACGCGGCCAGCGGCCATAACAGGGTTCCGAACGCGTGGACCAACGTCCAACCGACGGCCGCGCTCGCGGCGATATCGAGCTGCCGATAGAAGAGAAAGAGAACGACGCACGCCGTGGAACCGAGCAGGCCGGACGTCCAGGCGAAGAGAAACCGCTGCCGTTCCCCGGCCGGATCTCCGCCAATGCGGCCCAGCCAGACCAACGGAATGGCAACTACCGACGGCGCGGCGCCGTAGTACGAGTAGCGCGCGCCGTTCAACCCAGGCACGTTCGCTCCCAGCAGGAACGGATCCGCGATGACTGGCCGTCCGATTCGCACCAGGTTGTGCGCCACTTCGTATCGAAACTGGCCGTCGATAATGTCGATGCGTCCGGGGCCCGAGCCGATGTATACCGCCCCGACGAGGATGAAGAGGCCGATTCCAAGGCACCAGGTGGATCCCAGCATCCCCCCGAGGGGGGGAGGCGTGACCTCTCCACCAGCCACGGTCATGAAGGGGTCCTGATGACCCGGCTTTTCTGGCCCCCACGTCCTCGAACTTGAGCTCGCCGATACGGAGGGAGTGGCGAGCCAAGCCTGGATCCCGGCAAAAACGTCACAGCTTGCGCGCGATCGCGATCAGCGAGAGCCCGAAGGGCGGGGGACAGATTCGCTCCACTCTGGCGACGAGCGGGATGAGAAGGTTCATCGCCTGGTAGTTCTCTTCGCTATGCTGCGTCTCCTTCAGAACGCGTCCCTTGATGAACCACCCCAACGCGCCTACCAGGTTGAAGTAGTACAGGCGCACGACCTCAACGGGGAAGCGGCTCAACCGCTCGCGCAGTGTCCGCTTGCGGTACCTGCGATAGTGGCCGTCGAGCGTGTCCAGCGTCCCGTAGAGCCACGACATCGCCGGAACGAGAAGGCACAGCATCCCTCCGGTCGGCAGCGAGGCGATCATGTTCGCGAGCGCTTGAACATCGTCCTCGATGTGCTCGATGACGTTCACGCTGAGAATGCTGTCCACCTGTCGGCTCACCAGCAGGTCACGACACGACTGCTGCGTGATGTCGCCTTGCACGATTTCGACGTTTGCCGCTCCCCCGAACTCGCGACGCTGCTCCAGCGTGAGGTTGGCATCCACGTCGACACCGAGATAGAGCTCTCGATCGAGCAGGTATCCACAGAAGTTCCCGATGCCGCATCCGACATCCGCAACGCGAGCGCCGAGGTATGGCTTGAATTGGCTGAGCTGCCACTCGAAGTATGGACCGGCGAGTGCGTGCCAGCGGCGGTAACAATCGAGACGTGACTCTCCAGCCTCGGGACCGCGATACGGGGCTGCCTCAGGCAACCGCCGACCTCGAGGGAGAGCTTCCGAGTCGCCGCCAAAGGCCGACGACAGCCCCCAGATATGTGTCGGCGAAGTCCTCGCGCTGGATTGTCGCGCGGGTGACCTCCTCGTGGACCCGTTTCAGCTGACATGACGGCACGGCGGGGAACAGGTGATGCTCGTAGTGGTAGTTGAAATTCATCCCGCACAGCACCACTCTCTCCGGGAACCGAGATGGGATCGTGCGCGCCGTCACGCGGGGATTCTGGAGGTAGTCGAAGCGCTCGTAATCCAATGATCCGTGCTCCAGGAACATGCGAAGGCGACTCATGAAGAGGAAGATCGTAACCGCGGGGACGACAACGAAGACCGCGTAACGCCAGGGCTGCGCGAGCCCCCGAGTGACGTAGACGCATACGATGGCCTGAAGGGCCAGGGGTATCCCGAGGAGGGCAAGCTTCCGTGTGGAACGGGGCCCGGCGGCGGCGGCGCTGTCCCGCTCGGGATTCACGAGGAAGCCATAGTTGTCCTTGAGCTTCGCCAGGAGACTCCCGCCCCAGAGGGGCACGATCAGGAAACGGATCATCTCTGCTCGGGACTGGAATCGGACCCAGTAATCGATTGCACCAGGGTCGTCTGGCGTGCCGTACGTCTTGTGGTGCTTCATGTGTTCGCCGCGGAAGCTGTCGTACACCGTGAATAGCAGGCCGGCCAGGAGCTGACCCCAGAGGACGTTCTGACTGCGTTTCGCGAAGAGACTCATGTGCGAGCAGTCGTGGAGCGGAAAGTACAGCCGGTATTGCACGAAACCGATGAGTACTACTAGGATGACCGTGGACAAGAAGGAAGTCGTTGATCTTGCTACGGTCAGCAGGCTTGCCAAGAGGATCATCGGCACGAGGGTCTGTCCGTAGGCATAGGCCATCGACCGCTCATAGTAGGTCGCCGGAATCGCAGCGTCGAGCGTTCTGAGCTCAGCACCGCGGTTTGTCATATCGCCGCCTCTCTCCGCCGTGCCAGGACCTGCATGTTCGAGCTACGTGATGCCACTGTGATCTGTAGGAGGTCGATCATCGTCGCCCCAGCGAGGAGGAGTGGGTTCTGATAGTGGGCGAATCGTCCAAGGCGAGCCATGCTCGGATGATCGACCAGAAAGTTGTGTAGGGAATGAATCCAGAAGACGGGACTCAGGATGGACCGCTGTCGGACGATCTGGAATCCCTCCTGGCCGAGTAGTCTCGAGAGATTGCCCTTGTTGAAGAGATAGAAATGCCGGGGGATGTGATAGCCACCCCAGTATCGGCGCCGAAACAAGGCACCGTCCCAACTCTTCGTGTCGGGCGTCTCTATCGAGAAGACTCCACCGTACTTCAGCAGACTCAGAACCTTCCGGATCGCCTGCCGAGGAGACCGAGTATGTTCGAGAACCTGATGCATCAAGATCAGGTCGAAGCGTCCACGCCATGCCCCAAGATCGACCGTCTCGAAATCGCCATCCACGACCTCGTATCCTTTCGCCCGGGCGCGCGCCGCCGCTCCGGCCCCGATCTCCACCCCTGACAGTCTCCAGTGCGCGTCGCCATGACCCTTGAGAATGTCGAGCAGCCGTCCGTCTCCGCATCCGACGTCGAGCACGTCCCGGGGACCCACGCCCACCAGCCGCGTGTACGCTCGGGCCTTCCGCCGCTCCAGTTGGTCCCGGACGGCCTTCACGAGGCGATTCTCTCGCGTTGACTCGTCGAACGAGTAATAGTTCGGCGGGTAGATGACCGCCATGGCCTCGGCCACCGGTCGATCTGCCAGGTACACGAGCCCGCAGGCGGAGCAACGAACGATCCGGAACTCGTGCCGGGACGTCGCGTACTCGAAATCCCAACCGGCTCCCAGGAGACTGGCGTGCTCGGCGGTACCGCAGAGCTCGCACTGAGCGGCCTCGGTGATGAGGCCGGCGGCGGTCTCCGTGGATGGCCCGGTCATGGACAGGGAAGGCCGCTGGGCTTGGAATTCCGGGATGGAAGGCCCCTGACGCGCATGGGACGTCGCCGGTCGGCGTCGGGCTAGCGGCGCTGGACGAGAAGAAGACTGGTCAGAAACGACGCGAAGATCGTTTGGGCGCCAAGGACCATGGCAATCATGCCGACCACGATTCCGCGGATGGCCATGAGCTCGCCGTACCCGGACCTTGCCCAGTCGACCACGATCTTGACCTCGAGCCCCAGGCCGGCCAGGAAGAGGAGGGCCCCCGCGAGCAGGCCCTTCTCGAGGCTGAACGTCTCCAGCAGGCGCCGGAGCCAGTGGGTCGCGCCGACGAAGCCGGCACCCATCGAGAAGGTCTTCGCGAAGACGTCGAACAGGACGAGGTTGTAGCCCAGGATCAGTATGAGGGCCCCGAACAGGAGCACGTGGAAGTCCCACTGGCGCCCAAAGAGCGCACGGGGGCCTTCCGCGAGGTAGGCCACCAGGAAAGCCCCCACCAGGACCAGGCACAGCCCCGGCAGCTGGAACAGGTACGACGGCGAGTACAGCAGCATGAACCGCACGTGGCGCCAAGCGTCTCGCAGGCCAACAAGCTTCGATTCGCCCGTCCGCGGGCGATACCTGATCGGAATCTCGTGAATCCGCAGGTGGGCGCGCAGCGCGTTGACGACCAGCTCCGACGCAAATTCCATCCCGGTCGCGTGCATCGGCAGCTTCCGATAGGCGTCCCGCGTGAAGGCGCGCATCCCGCAATGAGAGTCCGAGAGATGGGTGTGGAACAGCAGGCGTAGCATCCCGGAGAGGATCGGGTTCCCGATCCACCGGTGTGACCACGACATCGCGCCCGGCAGGATGTTGCCCTTGAGTCGCGTGCCGATCACCATGTCGTACTCGTTCCGCGCGAGCGGTTCGATGAAGCGGGGAATATCTGTGAATTCGTAGCTGCCGTCGGAGTCCCCCATGACGAGATACGTGCCACGCGCCTCCTGGAAGCCGCGCAGGTACGCGGAGCCATAGCCGCGACGCCGTTCGTGAATGACCCGCGCTCCCGCCTGGGCGGCGATCTCGGCGGACCCATCCGTCGAGCCATTGTCGACGACGATCACCTCCCACGGAACCTTCATATCCTTGAGGGTTTGCCGCGCGGCCCGGACGCACTGGCCCACAGCGCCTGCCTCGTTGAGGCAGGGCATCACCACCGACACGAGCGGGAGGTCCTCAGCCTGAGGGACCGGGGAAGCAGGCATCCCGAACGGCTCCAGAAAGGCCGGCCGCGGCGCAGCGGGGGCGTTACCCGATGCCGCCGCCACGGCGCAGCCTAGGATGGGAACTGCCCCAAGTGCGCACACCTTCCAGCGGGGTCATGGCGGCAGTATAGGGTATCCGCTGCCGGGCGACCAACAAAACGAGCGAGCTTCGCGTCCGGAGGTCGCTAGCCTGTGCCGACCGATGACGCCAGCCCTGGAGCATCGGAGCCGGGCCGTGGTCTCGCTCGAGCGTCACGTGCCGCGGCGGAGGCGGGGGTCGAGCAGGTCGCGCAGACCGTCGCCCAGCAAGTTGAACGCGAGCACGGTGAGCGAGATGGCGGCCGACGGCCAGAGGAGTGGCAGGGCGGAGAGCTGCATGAAGCGCCCCGACTGCTCGACCATGCGCCCCCAGGACGGGGTGGGCGGGGGCGGACCCAGGCCCAGGAACGACAGGCCCGACTCGAGCAGGATGGCGTGGCCTGCCGCGAGCGACGCCTGGACGAGGATCGGAGCCACGATGTTCGGCAGGATGGTCCTGCCCACGACCCGGACGGCCGACGCCCCGAGCGCCCGCGCGCTCTCGACGTATTCGAGCTCCCGGATTGCGAGCGTGCTTGCGTGCACCACGCGAGTGAAGCGGGGCACATAGAGGACGCCGATCACCAGGATCAGGTTGCGCAGGGAAGGGCCGAGGAACGTCACCACGAAGATCCCCAGGAGGATGGGCGGGAAGCAGAGCAGACTGTCCATCACGCGCATGATCGTCGTTTCGACGGGGCCGCGGGCGTACGCGGCGGCGCTCCCGAGGAGCGTTCCCAGGCTGGCGGCGACCGCGACGCTCGACAGCCCGACCACCAGCGTGATGCGAGCCCCGTGGAGGAGCCGGCTCCACAGGTCCCGGCCGAACTCGTCGGTCCCGAGCGGGTGAGCGAGCGTCGGCGGCTGAGCCTTCGCGCGAGGATTCAGCGCGGTGGGATCGGCCGGCGCCAGGACGGGAGCGAGCGCCGCCGCGGCGAGCAGGAGGCCGACGACCGGACCCGCCACGAGCACCTGGCGCGATCGACGCCAGGCCCGCCGGGGGCGCGGCCGGCCGACGGACTCGGAACCGGGCGCCGCGCCGGCCTCCCCGCGATCGGGCGTCGCTCGCGGGCGCAGTGCCTCAGCCATGGCGGATGCGTGGGTTCACGAGCCCGTAGCAGAGGTCGGTGAGGAGGTTCACAGCTACGAACAGGGTCGATCCGAGCAACACGACCCCCTGGATCACGGGGTAGTCTCGGGTGCCGAGGGAGTTCAGAAGGAGCGCATTGATGCCAGGCCAGCTGAAGATGTACTCGACGAGCACGGCCCCCGCGAACATCGAGCCGACCTGGAGCCCCACGATCGAGGTCACGGGGAGCAGCGCGTTCCGGAGGACGTGGCGCCACGCGACGGCCCGCTCGGCGAGCCCCTTGGCCCGGGGTCCGGACGAAGTCCCGCGCGGCCTCCTCGAGGTAGCTCGACCGCGTCATCCGCATCACGGTCGCCAGGGGAGCGGCCGCGAGCGCGAGCACCGGCAGCACCAGGTGGCGGAGGAACCCGCCGAGGTCCTCCGTGGGTGGGACGTACCCGGTCGGCGGGAGCCAGCGGAGCCGGAGCGAGAAGACGAGGACGAGGAGCATGCCGACGACGAAGACCGGCATCGAGAAGCCGGCGAGGGCGAGCGCGGAGGTCGTCGGGTCGGCGACGCGCCCCCGACGGCGCGCGGCGAACATTCCGAGGGGCACTCCCACGGCGACGGCGAGGGCCGTCGCCGGTACGACCAGCTGGAGGGTGCGCGGGAGGCGATTCGCGAGGTCGCGGGCGACCGAGCGGTCGTCGATGAGCGAGGTTCCGAGGTCGCCCCTGAGGACGCGTCCGAGCCAGGCGACGTACTGGACCGGTAGCGGGCGGTCGAGCCCGAGACGGGCGCGGACGCGCGCGATCTGCTCCGGGCTCGCCTGGGCGGCGTCGCCGCCCAGGATGAGGAGTGCCGGGTCGCCCGGGAGGAGGTGGATCGAGAAGAAGAGGACGGTGGCGACGACCCACAGGAGGACGAGCGCCAGCCCGATCCGGCGTAGGAGATAAATCCACACGGAGGCGGATGTCGTCCCGGGGCTAGATCACGCCCTTCCGGAACGAGCGCTTCGCCGCGATCCGCCCGTCCCGCAGGGCGAGGACGTCGCAGCCGTAGACCTCGTAGTGCGTGCCGCCGTGGGGGGTGCCGCTCGTGATCCACTCCACGACGGCCAGGTCAGGATGAATGAAGTGCCGGATCTCGTCCCAGCGCACGTCGGGAATCCGAGTGAACATGCCGTGCAGCAGCTCGCGCACGGCCGGCTTGCCCACGACCCGCATGCCCCAGGGATCCTTGCCGAAGGAGGCCTCGAACACGACGTCGTCCGTCATCATCGCGAGGATCCCGTCCACGTCGTGCCCGTTCCAGACCGTGTTGAAGCGATCGACGAAGGCCTCGCCGTCGAATCCCATGGCTCAGCCCTCCCGGTAGACGTACTTGAGTCCGCCCAGGCTCTTGTTGCCCAGCGCCCCCGGCAGGCGCGTGTACCCGCCGATGCCGGCGCGGTGCGCCTCGGCCTGAGGCCGCCAGTGGAGGAACACCCAGGGCGCGAGCTCCACGACCCGCTGCTCCACCTGCGCGTAGACCGCCGCGCGCTTCGCCTGGTCCCCGAGGCTCCGTCCCTCGGCCAGGAGCTTGTCGAGCGCCGCGTCGCTGAACTCCACCGCGCGGGCGTAGGAGGCGCCTCCGGTGCCGAAGAACGCCGTGTAGAAGTCGGGATCGGGCCAGGGCAGGCTGAACCCGTCCATCATCAGCTGGTACTCGCCGGAGACGCGCTTCCGCTGCTGGGTCGGGACGTCCATCGGCTTCAGCTCGATCTGCGTGAACCCGGCCCGCTGGAGCTGGGTCACGATGATCTGCGCCGAGTCCATGTGGACGGAGAGCGTGGTCGAGTCGAAGACGAGCCGCGTTGCGCCGGGGTTCACGCCGGCCTCGGCGAGGAGGCGCTTGCCCTTCGCGGGATCGTAGGACCAGGTCCCCTGGAGGGCTCGCGGGAAGGCCCAGTGGCTGTCGGGAATCAACCCGGCACCGAACGGGCGCCCGATGCCGCCCCAGGCCAGCTCCATGATCTCCTTGCGATCGACGAGATAGTTGAGCGCCTGCCGGACTTTCACGTTGTCGAAGGGCGGCCGCTTAGGATTCATGCGGATCACGTTGAACGTGTCGTAGCCCACGTGGACCTTGATCTGCGGGTCCTTCTCGAGCGCCTTGATCTCCTGCCAGGGGATGTACTCGGCGAGGTCGACGCTTCCCGTCTGGAGCGCCTGGACCCGGACGTCGTCCTTCGCCACGGTCGAAAGGTCGATCTGGTCGAGGTAGGGGTACGGGGACTCCCAGTAGTCGGGGTTCTTGACGAGGGCGTAGCGGACGCCCGTCTCGTAGGGGCCGAGCTTGAAGGGGCCGGTCCCGCTGGCCGCCTTCTTGAGGTCCCCGCCCCCCGCGACCCACTTGCTGTCGGCGATCATCGCCTCGCCCGCGGCGAGCAGCTCGAGAAACGGCGCGCTGGGCTGCTTGAGCGCGATCCGGACCGTGGAAGGGTCGACGACCGTGACCGCTTCGACGACGTCGAACTCCTTGGCCCGCGTCGCGTTGGTCGCCGGGGCCTGGATCCGCTCGATGTTCCACTTGACGTCGTCCGCGGTGAACGGGTTGCCGCTGTGGAAGCGGACGCCCTTCCGAAGGTGGAGAACGTACGTCGTCGGGTTCGGGGTTTCCCAGCGCACGGCAAGCCCGGGCTCCAGCACGCCCTTAAGCGAATATCGGAGGAGGCCCTCGTAGACGTTGGCCTGGAACGAGTAGGTGGTGGCGCCGTAGTTGATGTGGGGGTCCCAGCCCGTCGGATCGCGTAGCAATGCGACCTTGAGCGTCCCCCCGGCTTTCGGGGCGGCGCCCACGGGCTGCCCGATGGATCCGAGGAGACATAGGACGGTGGCGAGGACCGCCAGCACGCGCGCCCGCATGACGTCGACCTCCGTCTCGAGGAGTCCGGTCGCCGGGCGCCCCGGGCGCGACCGGCTGTCTGGCGGCGAGCCTATCGGGACACTGCCAGCGGCGTCAAGGGCGCTGCGGCCCGCCCACGAGGCTGGTAAAGAGCACTGCCGCCTCCCCCCGCCGACTGATGCCCTACCGCTCGCCGACGACGAAGTAGAGCCCCGCCAGCTTGAGCCGCGCCGCATCGTGCAGCTCTCGAGACGTGGCGTCCGGGTGCTCCTTCATGAGGCCGAGAGCGGTCTCGAGGTGCGTGATAGCGACGTGATTCGCGCCAACCGCGGCGGCCCCATCCGCGGCCGTGAGGAGATACGGAAACGCGCGCACGGGCTGGTCGCTGTGAGCCCAGTGATGACCCAACTGATCGCACACCTCCTGGGTGCGACCACGGTAGAGGCGCTCCAGCATCTCCGCCGCGCGGCGATGGCGCACTTGGCGCTGTGGCTGGAGCATGCCGCCGTACGCGACCTCCTGGGTCAGGACGTGGCGGAAGGCAAGGCTGGCGACCGGGCCCTCGATGCGCTGGTCGACGAACCCGCGGCGCTGAACGAGCCCGAGATCGTCATCGAACCGCTCCGAGGCGCCCATCGCTCGGAGATAGGCGATCGGGAACTCCTTGCCAAGCGTTGCGGCATCCGCGAGCAGCTCCCGCGCCATGTCCGGCAAGCGGTCGATTCGAGAGGCGAGAAGGGCGCTGATGGTGGCGGGGACGACCCGGTCCACTCCCGGCTTGAGGTCCTGGACACCGTGCTCGAGTACGAGGTCCCCCCGCTCCCGAAACGCTCGGACGAGCTCTTCCACGAAGAACGGATTACCTTCGGCCCGCTCGACGATGACCTGGCGCAGCCGCGAGCTGGCGGGGTACGGCTCGACCTGGGCATCCACAAGCGCGTGGATGTCCTCGATTGGGAGCGCCGGAACAAGGATCTCTCGGATCCTGGCGAGCTCAAGATTCCCTCCGGTGATCGGAAAGCGGGAGGTCGTGAGGAGGAGCAGCGGCAAACCACGCGCTTCGGCGGCGAGGTGACGGAGCAGCTCTTCCGAGGAGGCATCGAGCCAGTGGAGGTCCTCGAGCACGAGCAAGCGGGGCGCTCGCTGACACTCGGCCCGGACCCACGCGATCACCGCTTCCTGGAAATGGCTCTTCCGGTCTTCCCGCTCGTCGCTCGTTCGCTCGGCCAGGCCCTCGCACGTGGTGCCGAAGACCGGCAGGATCTCCGGCACCAGGGGGGCGAGATCGGGTGAGAGATCCCACAGGCGCCGGTGGAGATGGTGGCGGGCCGCCGAGAGATCGGCATCAGGGTCGAGGACGGCCAGATGGCGGAGGAGCTGACGGAAAAGGAAGTAGGCCGAGTTCCGCGCATGCGACAGCGCTGCGCCTTCCGCGTAGCTGGTGATGCCGAGGCTCCGACGGAGCTCGTAGATGAGGCGAGACTTCCCGATGCCGGGCTCCCCCGTGAGACACACCGCTTCACCGTGGCCACCGACGGCCCGCTCCCAGCACTCGCCGAGCGCCCGCAGCTCGGCCTCGCGGCCGCGGAAGAGGGATACCCCCCGGCGCAGCGACGCCTCGAGCCGGGAGACCACGGTGCCCTCTTCCTCCAGGACATGAGCCTCCACCGGGTTACCCATCCCGCGCAGGCGGAGGGGGCCCGCAGGCTGGAAGCGGAAGTAGCCCTCAGCGAGCCGGTACGTGGCCGGAGCGACGAGGATGGTTCCCGGGTCTGCAGCTTGCTGCATCCGGGCCGCAACGTTGGTGGTGAACCCCTGGGCCGTGTAGTCCATGCGAAGGTCGTCGCCTATGGCTCCGACGACGACAGGTCCGCTGTTGAGGCCGATGCGCGCCTGGAGCGACACGCCGCGGTCCCGCCGGAGGCCGGCCGCGTAGTCGGCGAACCCACGCCGGATCTCGAGCGCCGCATGCAGGGCGCGTCGCGCGTGGTCCTCGTGGGCGATTGGAGCCCCGAAGAGCGCCATGATCCCGTCTCCCGTGAACTGGTTGACGGTGCCCTCCCAGTGGTGCACGGCGTCGAGCATGCGCTGGAAGGCGCCGTCCATGACGGTGTGGAACTCCTCGGGGTCGAGGGAGCCCGCCAGGTCGGTGGAGCCGCGGATGTCCACGAACAGCACCGTCACCTCCTTCCGCTCCCCGCGCAGGGCCCGGCCCTCTGTCAGGATGCGCTGGGCTAGGTGCTGGGGGGTGTAGGAGGCTGGCGCGCGAGGCTGTACGGCGACACTCGCACCGCTGGTCGTCACCGGGGCGCCGCACTGGTCGCAGAAGCGGGCACCGGACCTGAGACTCTGGTGACAGGCGGGGCAGCGAGCCTCGAGACCCCGGCCGCAGGACTCGCAGAAGCGCGCGGTCTCCCGGTTGGGGTGACCGCACGCGAGGCAGCTCAGAGCGCCGCTAGTCGTCCTTGACTCCCACGGCGAACGCGCGGGGTCGGAG
>Ga0114129_10001796_pt1 | contig 29245 bp, 22 predicted proteins | sample RhiMetdeltSRZDD1_FD_80071 | JGI IMG/M metagenome (GOLD analysis project Ga0114129, IMG submission 80071) | Populus rhizosphere microbial communities from Tennessee, USA - Rhizosphere MetaG P. deltoides SRZDD1 (version 2) (version 2) | ecosystem: Host-associated > Plants > Roots > Rhizosphere >... | reverse complement strand
CGCCAGCTCGTCGCCGTCGTGGATCTGCACGAGGCTCAGGTTCGGCGCCTCACCGTCGTCGTCGGCATCGTCCGCGTGCGGCTTCGGCGTGAGGTTCCCGGGGTCGGGCTCGTCGTCATCCGCGGCCGGACCCGTGATCTGCGTCGGCGCCGGCCGCGCCGACGGCGGGATGGGGCGCACGTGGCTCGGCACCGTGCCGCGCTGCCGCACCACCTCGTACAACACGGCGCCCGCCGCCACCGACACGTTGAGGGAGGTGACGTGGCCGAAGAGCGGGAGGGCTACGAGCTGATCGCAGTGCTCGCGCACCAGCCTCCGGATGCCGCGGCCTTCACCGCCGAGCACGAGGGCGACGGGCTTCTTGAAGTCGACCTTGTCCCAGCGCTCGCCGCCGTTCGCGTCGAGACCGATGACCCACAGGCCGCGCTCCTTCAACAGCTCGAGGCTCTGGCTGACGTTGCCGATGCGCGCGACCTTGACGTGCTCGAGGGCGCCGGCCGACGCGCGGCTCACCGTCTCGGAGAGGCCGGCGCTGTGGCGGTCCGGCAGCAGCACGCCGTCGGCACCGGCCGCCTCCACCGTCCGCAGGATCGCGCCGAGGTTGCGCGGATCCTCGACGCCGTCGAGCACCACCACCAGCGCGGGATCGTGGGCGGTGGCGAGCAGCTCCCGCACGTCCATCACCGGCTTGGGAGAGACGACGGCGATGATCCCCTGGTGGGGCGTGCCGGAGGCCATGCGATCGAGGGCCTCCCGCGTTTCGAAGCGCAACGGCACGCCGAGGTGGCTCGCGCGCGCGATGGCTTCCGACACGCGCTTGTTGCGCAGGCCTTTCACCACGAGGAGCCTGTCGAACTGCCGGGTGCCCGCCTGGAGCGCCTCCAGAACGGGGTTGATGCCGCAGATGAGGTTCATGGCTTCCTTGCGAAGTAGTCCATCATTCCTTCCGGCGCAGCCCCACGCAAGCGAGGGCGGCGATGCCCTTGCCGCGGCCCACCGCGCCGAGACCGTCGGTGCTCTTGGCTTTCACGGAGACGGCGTCGGCGTCGAGCTCCAGGGTGCGGCTCAGCTGGTCGCGCATCTCCACCAGGTACGGCCCCAGCACCGGCTCCTGCGCGATCACTGTCGCGTCGATGTTCTCGATGACGAAGCCGCGCTGCGCGATGATGTGCCGCACTTCGTCCAGGAACACGAGGCTGGACGCATCCTTCCATTTCGGGTCGCGGCTCGGGAAGTGTGCGCCCATGTCGCCGGCGGCGGCGGCGCCGAGCAGGGCGTCGCACACCGCGTGGATCAAGCAGTCCCCGTCGGAGTGTCCGGCCAGCCCCTTGTCGTGCGGGATGCAGATGCCGCCCAGGAACAGCTTGCGCTTGGCCACCAGCTTGTGGGCGTCGAAGCCCTGGCCGACCCGGTAGGACGTCACCGCGACTTGTCCTGGGCGAGCAGGGCCTCGGCCCACACGAGATCGTCGGGCGTGGTGAGCTTGCGGTTCACGGGATCGCCTTCGACGGCGGCCACGGGCGCGCCGATGCGCTCCACCGCCATCGCCTCGTCCGTCACCGTCACGCGATCGCGGAAGGCGGCCTCGTAGGCGCGCGTGAGAAGGGAGAAACGGAAGGCCTGCGGCGTCTGCGCCGCCGCCAGCTCCGATCGATCGACGGTCTCGACCACGCGCCCGTCCTTCACGCGCTTGATGGTGTCGGCCACCGCCCACACCGGCACCGCCGCGCCGCTGCGCCGCGCCTCGGCGGTGACGTGGTCGATGAGCTCCGGCGTCACGAACGGACGCGCCGCGTCGTGGACGAGCACGATGCCGTCGAAGCCGTCGGGGGCGGGCTTCATGCCTTCGAGCACGGAATCCTGCCGCCGCGCCCCACCCGGAACCACCGCCACGAGCTTGCCCGCCTCCTGCAGCAGCTCACGCGCGGCCTCCTGCTCCGTCTCGGGGACGACGGCGACGATGGCGTCCACCGAACGGGCGCGCTCGAAGGCAAGGGCCGAGCGCTCGAGCAGCGTGCGGCCGGCGACGGCCAGGAAGGCCTTCGGGCGGCCCGCACCCATGCGCTCGCCACGGCCCGCGGCCACGAGGATCGCCAGGACATCCATGAGAACGTTCGAGACTATCGCTGGAGGCAGGGACCGTCAATCCGTGGCGCCGGTTGCCGCGGCTACCGAAAGAGAGCGACCTGCCGGTTGGGCCGGCGCTCGTCTTCCTCGGCGGGCTCGGTGTCGGGCAAGAGCCGATTGGCCGCGCGCTGGGCGAGACCCACGTGATCGCGCAGCGAGTCGCGGGCGTTCTGGACTTGCACGAGACCCTTCGACAGCCGGCCCTCGACCTCCTCGTCGAGCTTGCGCAGGCACTCGACCAGGCCGCGGACGTGGGACGAAAGCTGGTCGGTGTCGACGGAGGCGCCGAAGCGGGCGACCAGCCGATAGAGGGCCAATACATAAGGTAGCGTCAGCGAGTATGGGACCACCAGCACGCCCTCGCGATAGCCGTCCCCGTGGACCTCGGGGGCCGCGATGTGTACGGCGTCCGGCACCGCCAGCAGACCCAGCTCGAGGGTGCGCTCGGGATCCAGATACTTCGCCATGTCCCGAATGCGCGCGCGCACGTCGCGGCCGATCTGCTCGACGAGCCGTTTGCGCTCGATCGGATCGTCGACGGTTTCCAGACGCTCGAGGGCTCCGACGCTCGTCCACTTGCTGTCGATGGGCAGGTAGCGCCCGCCGGGAAGGCGCAGGGCGTACTCGACGACCTTGTTGCCGAAAGCGACGTTCACCTCGATGAGGTCGGGCGGGAGCTGCGCGAGGGCGCGGGCCAGGATGTTCTCGCCGGCGGCGCCGCGCGTGGGCGATCCGGCCACGACGGCCTCGAGGCGCTTGATGCTGTCCGCGGCCGCTTCCATCTGGCGGGCGCGGCCCTGCTCGATGGCCTTCACCTCGGCCAGGGCCTTCTGGGCGAGGCCCAGCTCGCCGCGGATCCCCTGCGTGGCCTGCGCCAGCTGCAGCAGCGACGTCTCGCGGCCGCGCTGCATGTCCTGGCGCATCTCGGCGTTGGCGCTCGACAGCCGGCCGATCTCGGACTGAAGCTGGCCCAGGTGGCGGGAGACGGTCTCGAGGGCCTGGAGCGCGGCCGGATCACTGGCAGGTGCGGCCGGCCGGCGCAGAAGATAGGCGGCGACCACGACAGCCACCGCGACGATGATCCAGCCGACGATCTCCATGAGGCTCCCCCGGGCATGTACAGGCTCCCACGAGGGGGCGCAAGGCGAGGTCCACCCGATGCGATGTACGCGCTCCAGCGATGGGGTCAGGTTTGTCCTATCCTCGAGGCGATGCATATGTACCCTGCACCCGGCTGGGTCTGCGACCTCGTCTTTCGAGGACCCGACGAGGTGCTGCTGGCGACGCTGTTCGGCGTCCACCGGCTCGACCTGCTGAACGGCACGCTGCGCCCCGTCGCGAGTGAGGAGCGGATCTGGGGGCTCACCGTCGCCGGCGACGCGATCCGTTTCGTCACCCCCGGGCACGCTCACGATGTCCAGGGGGAGCGCTCCGCGCTCTCGATCCTGCCGCGGGATTCGTATTCGGCGGCGGCCTTCTCCGCGGACGGGGCGCACCTGGCGCTCGCGGGCGGCCATACCGATCGGGACGCCGGCGGCGTCGTCCACTGGCTCGCGCTCCACGACGCCGACACCGGCCGACACGTGCGTACGCTGTACCGTGAGCTCGATCGTCGCGGAGCGCAGGTGCTCCGATTCGACCCATCGGGCGACCGGCTGTACGAATGCACCTCGAACGACGTCTTCGTGTGGCCCCGCGACAGCGGCGAACCACGGGCCCTCGGCCTCTCGCACGCCGCCGTCGGCGCCGCCGCGTTCCACCCCGACGGGAGACGGGTCGCGACCTGCGACTACAACGACGGCCAGTTGAAGGTGGCCGATCTCGAGTCGGGCCGCGTTCTATCGGCCTGTGATCACCCGCATCGCGAAACCGTCGCCATCGAGTGGGTGTCCGACGAGACGCTGCTCGTGTCCAGCGCGCGCGAGGTGTGGGCCTACGACAGGACGAAAGGTCCCTCGCATCGCGTCCTCACTGCCGGCAGCGAGGTGACGGTGATCGCACCGCGGCCGGGCACGGGCACCTTCCTGGTGGCCACACGCAGCACGGAGATCCTGGAGTGCACGGCCGCGCGCGCCGAGGGAAGCGTAGGCGTGGTCAGGTGATGACACGCGCCACGAATCTCTCCGCGATGCTCTCGACCATCTCCCGCTCAGGAAGACCGTCGAGCAACTGCGACGGGAGCCCGGCTACGCCCAGAGCTGCGCCGGCGATCTGCCCAGCGATCGAGCCGATCGTGTCGACGTCTCCGCCGAGCTGGGTGAGCTCCTCGAGCGTCTGCGCGAACGAGGACTCCATGGCCCACGCCGCCACCAGGGCAAGAGGGACGGTGTCGACAACGTAGCCTGACGTCCCGAGCGCGGCGACGGCGCGGAGCCCGGCGACCGTGCTCGTCCCGACAACCGACATCATCCGGTCGCGGACTCGCGAGTCCGGTAGCGGCTCGGCAACCACCCGGAGTTGTTCGAACAACGACCGAGGCCGGTCGCCGCGAATCGCCTCGACCACCACCAGCGCGCCGATGTACGCCTCGTCGCTGTGGTGCGTGATACGCACGACGTCGCGAATCACCATGCGGTCGACGCCCGGCGCGAACGCGAGCGGGGCGATGCGCATGGCACCGCCGTTGCCGGCCGCCATCTCGCCGCGCGCACCGGCGAGCGCCCAGTGCGCGCCCGCTTCGAGGTCGCGCAGGGCTTTGAGCGTCGAGCTCCCCAGCCCGGTGAGCCGCCGGCCCTCGAACCAGCGGCGAAATGTCGCCGCCAGGTGCGCCGGATCGGCGCGTCCTGCCTCCGCGATCGACTCGCATGTCGCGAGCGTGAGCTGCGTGTCATCGGACAAGCACACGCGGCCGCGTTCCGCGATGCCTCCGTACGCATCACCGATGGCGCCGCCGAGCAGGCAGCCGAGAATCCGGTCACGCAATCCTGGTCGCTCATCCACGGCTTGCTCGCGAGCGGGATGCGGCCCACTCAGGACGACAACCCCGCGCTGCGCTCCAGGACTTTCACGACAGCGGCGATGTCTTCCTGGCCCCAGCCCTGGCCACGAGCGGACTGCAACACCTCACGCAGCGCGGCCAGACCGGGCATCGAGGTGCCGAGCGCGGCCGCCTCGTTCAGCATGAGCGTCTGGTCCTTGTGCAGCAGGTCGATCGAGAAGTGCGTGTCGAAGTCGCGCTTCAGGATCGCCTTGCCCTTGAAGTCGTAGTACGGCGACGCGAAGCCGGCAGCGCGCACGACCTCGAGCACGACCTCGCCGGGCAACCCCGCCTTGCGCGCAACGACCAGCGATTCGCACAGGCCTTCGAGCATGAAGGAGATGATGGTGTTGCCGAGGAGCTTGACCGTAGAGGCCGCGCCCGTCGGGCCGCAGTAGATCGCCTTGCCGCCGATGGCCATCATGATCGGCATCAGCTCGTCGTGGAGCTCCTGTTTGCCGCCGGTCATCAGCAGGAGCGTGCCTTTCTCCGCGCCCATCTTCGATCCCGTGACCGGCGCCTCGAGCGCGGCCGCGCCGCGGGACTCCAGGGCCTCGGCAATGTGGCGCGACAGGCCGGGCGACACCGTCGAGCAATCGATCAGCCGAAAGCCGGCGCGCGCCGCGTGCAGGATGCCGTCGGGCGCGAACACCACGCGACCGAGCGCGTTCGGATCGGCCACGCAGGTGATGACGACGTCCGAGCTTTCGGCCAACTCACGCGGCGAAGAAGCGATCCGCGCGCCCTTCTCCGCGAGCGGCTTGCATTTCTCGGCGGTGCGGTTCCACACCGCGGTCGGGAACCCCTTGTCGACGAGGTTGGCCGCCATGCGGCTGCCCATGATCCCCATCCCCGCGACCCCGACCCGCTTCTTCAACGTGCGTGGCGTGCTCAAGCGCGACCTCCAAGGCTGTGTTCGATTATGCCCGTCGTGAGCCTTCCTGTCGGCTGGTATCAGTTATGTTGATAAGTCCAAACCTGAAAAGAGAATCCCGGACCGGACGGCGAAATGGACTACTGCACGCCGCTGGCCGAGGAACCGAGCGCCCGCGCCAGCGCCGCGATGTCCTCGGCCTTCGTGGCCGCGCGTGTCTTGTCACCAACCCGCACCGCCTCCTGCGCCTCGGCAATGTGCCGAAGCGCGGCGCTCAACGACCCCGCCATCGATTCGGGTAGGCCCTCACGCGAAACATCGTCGATCGTCCGCGCCGTCGATTCGAGATTGCTCTCGGCGGCGGCGGCGGAGATCGAGCCGGCCGCCCACGACGAGACGACACCGCTCGTGGCCGTCAGCCAGGAGCCGACCTGCCGCGCCCGCACCTCCGGCGACGGCGGGCGGCGGCACGCCACGGCGGCGACGGTGAGGATGAGCACGGGGAGCAGCCGCGCGCACGCGGAGACGGCGGACCTCACGGCTCCATCTCCGGAGCGTGGGCGGTGTGCGGGCAGATGTCGCGGAAGGGACACTGGCTGCACGCCCGGTACGACGGCCGCGCCGTGAACTCCACGCGCCGCACGAGGCCGGACACCTCGTGGATGCGCTCCTCGGTGGCGCGCGCCTCGTCGAGGGTCGGCTCCTTGCCGCCGGCCAGGCCGGACTCGAGGAAGCGCAGCTCGACGCGATTCGGCAGCCGGCCCGTCGTCTTCAAGTACGCCAGCGCGTAGATGTCGAGCTGCAGGCTCTCCTTCGCGCGCTGCTGCGCCGTCTTCAGATCCTGCACGTCGCCCGTCTTGAAGTCGAGGATGGTGACCTCGCCGTCGCGCTCGATCACGAGATCGTAGCGGCCCGCGACCTTCGTGCGATCGATCCAGAACGCGAACTCCTTCTCGACGCCGGTGGGCGCCCACGGGTGCGCCGCCTCCAGCCGATGGAACCGGCGCAGCACCTGCTCGCCTTCCGCGCGCCGCTTCTCCTCGTGCTCGCGCGAGAGAAAGCCCTCGGAGACCCAGGCGGCCTGGAACGCGGCCACCAGCTCGTCCTCGCCGAACGCGCGCGCCTGCAGCCGCGCCTGGAAGTGGGCCTGCACCGCCTTGTGCATCGCGCTGCCGTACACGACGCGATGGTGCGCGAGGAGCGGCACGCGGATGCGGTGGATGTACTTGTACTTCAGCGGGCACGTCGAGTAGTCGTCGATCTGCCGGAACGACAGCGTCAGCGGCTCGTCCTCGGAGATCGGGACGTCCCGCGCGGGCAGCACGTCGGGCGCGGGCAGGTTGCGGGCGAGGGCCACCAGCGGATCGGACCGCCGCGCCCGCGGGATGGCCGCCGGCAGGTCGAGCGTCTCCAGCACGAACCGCGAGACCTTGCGCGTGCGCTTCGTCCCGTAGTCGGCCGCCGACGTGAGCACCAGCTCCTGCTTGGCGCGCGTCATCGCCACGTAGAAGAGCCGCCGCTCCTCGTGCAGGTGCGGGTCGCCCATCGCCGCCTGCTCCTTCACGAGCGCCGCCGGCACGTCGAGCGGGTCGCGCCGGCGCTTCACGGGGAACTTCTCCTCCGCGCAGCCGACGAGGAAGACGACGGGGAACTCCAGGCCCTTCGCCTTGTGGACGGTGAGGACGTGTACGGCGTCGTCGTCCGGATCCGCCTCCGCCACCGCCGGATCGTCGCCCGCCTCGCGCAGCAGGTCGAGGTGGGCGATGAACGCGGGCACGCGATCGTGCTCGGCTACATCGCCGTACGCGCGCACGGCGTCGAAAAACTTGGCGATGTTCTTGACCTTCGCTTCGGCGGGGCCGCTGCCTTCCTTCGAGAGCCGGCCGAGATAACCCGTCGACTGCAGATAGCGGTAGAGCACCTCGCCCGTGCGCATGTGGGCGACGTCTTCGGCCGCCGTGTCGAGATCGGTGATGAGGCGCGCGGCGGCCTCCCGGGCCTCACCGTTGACCGACGCCAGGTCTTCGTTCGCGGGCAGCTCGCGCATCACGTCGAGGAGCGGGCGCGTCTTGCGGCTGGCGTAGGCGTTCAGCCGCAGGAGCTGCGGCCCCGGCAGACGATACAGCTCGGAAGCGGCGAGATAGAAGACGGACACGGAGTCCGCGGGGAACGCGAGCGCGCGCAGGAACGCCACGAGCAGGCGCACCTCCTCGCGCGTGTACAGGCCGCGGCTGCCCGAGAAGCGCTGCGGGATGGACGCCACGTTGAGGGCGCGCAGGAACGGGTCGGCGTCGTCGTTGCTGCGCACGAGGATGGCGATGTCGCGCGGGCGGTACCCCTCCTGCAGCTTCTCCCCCGCCATCGCCGCCACGCCATCGGCCTCGGCGGACACGGTGTCGAAGTACAGGTGGCGCACGGCAGGGCCGGTGAGCCTCGTCGAGCGCAGCCGCTTGTCGATGCCGGCCACCACCTCGAGCCGATACGGGTTGTTGTACGCGATGAGGCGCGCGGAGGCATCCAGGATCACCTGCGTCGAGCGGTGGTTGTCGACGAGAACGACCTCCTGGCAGCCGGGGAACAGCTTGCGGAACGCCAGCAGGTTGGCGGCGGCGGCCCCGCGCCAGCGGTAGATCGCCTGGTCGTCGTCGCCGACCACGGTGATGTTCGGCGACTCCGGCCGCAGCAGCAGGCGCACCATCTCGAGCTGGCCGTGGTTCGTGTCCTGGAACTCGTCGACGAGCACGTACCGGTAGCGCTCGCGCAGGCGGCCCAGGAGCGCCGGCCGCTCCCGCAGCAGGGTGAGGGCGCGGTGGATCTGATCCCCGAAGTCGATGAGGCCCGCCTCCGCGAGCAGCCGCTGGTGACATTCATAGAACGCCGCCAGCTCGAGCTGCTTCTCCGCTTCGTCCTTGTCTTCCTCGCTCGCCGCCGTCCGGGCGTTCTCCTCCGCCCACGCGCGATACGCCTCCGGCGAGATGTCCTCGTCCTTGGCGCGGCTCACGAGCGAAAGAAGCGCGGCCAGGTGCCGCGTGGGATCGCCGAGGGGACGGAAGCGCTTCAGTGGAAGCTGGAAGATCCGCTCGCGCAGGAAGATGATCTGCTCCGGCCGCGAGAGCACGCGGAACTCCGGGTTCATCCCGGCTTCCAGCGCCGCCTCGCGCAGCACGCGGTCGCCGAAGGCGTGGAAGGTGCCGATCCACGTCTCCGCGTAGCCGTACGGGATGAGCTGGTCGACGCGCTCCGCCATCTCCGCCGCCGCCTTCTCGGTGAAGGTGAGGGCGAGGATCTCTTCGGGGGCCGCCCGCTTGCTCGCGATCAGGTGCGCGATGCGCCGCGTGAGGACGGTGGTCTTGCCGGTGCCGGCGCCGGCGATGATGAGCAGCGGACCCTCGCCGTGCAGCACGGCCTCGCGCTGCGCGGACGACAACCCTTCGAGGATGCGTTCTTCGGCGCTGGAGACGGAGAGGCCGGCCGCGCTCATCGCTGTCAGTATGTCACTCGCCCGCGTGCACGCGGGTCCGCCGGTGGTTCTGGCGCGGCGGCGGTGCGTGCTAGCCTCCGTGCACACGATGCGACGAGGCTTCCTCATCGGCGCCGCCCTGCTGATCGTCGCGATCGGCCTCGTCCCCCGCGTGCTCGGGCTGCGCCTTTGGGGCACGTTCGACATCGAGATCCAGAAGGCCTGGTCGTGGCGCGCCGCCACCTCTGGCATCGCGGATATCTATGGTCCGAGCGACGCCGATCTCGGCGGCCGCCGGCCGGGCGCCGGCTTCCCCGAGCACGTCTTCGAGTGGAACGGCAACCGCTACTTCGTCGACTACCCGCCGGCCAGCGTCCTCGTCCTGTGGGCGCAGGGCACGCTCTATCGCGCGCTCTTCCCCGACATGCCGAACAAGCGCTGGTTCAACGTCGCCGTGAACTCCGGCGCCTTCGTGGGGAGCCTCATCGTCGCCCTGCTGCTCTGGCTCTCCTCACGCGAGCACGGACCGCGCCGCGCGGCGCTGTACTGGCTGAACCCGGCGATGATCCTCTGCGTCCCCATACTCGGCTACCAGGACACGATCTTCGGCGCCGCCGCCCTGGCCGCATTGATGGCCGTGCAGCGGGAACGCTACGCGACGTCGGCCGCTCTCGTCGTGCTCGCCGGCCTCATCAAGCCGCAGGGCGCACTGCTCCTGCCCGTGCTCGCGGTCGGCTTGCTGCGCGATGCGCCGATGCGGAGCCGCCTGACCGCCGGCGCCGCCGCGTTCGCTACCGCCGCCGTCGTGCTCGCGCCCTGGTGGACGACCGGCCATCTGCTCTCGGCCATCGACGGCTGCCTGCGTCCGCTCCGGCAGCCGACGCTGGCGCCCCTCGGCCTCAACGTGTGGTGGATCGCGGGCTGGGCCATGAAGTGGGCGTACGAAGGGCCGTGGCCGCTCGCGTCGATCGTGACGATCGAGGATTTCCGCGCCTGGTCCGGCGTCGACCCGCGCTTCGTCGGCCGCGTGCTGCTCCTCGCGGCGACGGCGGCCGTCAGCGTGTGGCTGTGGCGGCGCCCGCGCGGCGATCGGAGCTCGTTCGCCCTCGCCATGGTCGTCCTCGTTCACGCGTACGCCCTGCTCTCGACCAGCGTCCACGAGAACCACACCTTCTTCGCCGTCCTCGCCGCGCTGCTCGTGGTCGGCAACGTTCCCGGCGCCGCCCGCGCCGCCGCCGCCACCTCCGCCTTCCTCTTCGCGAACGTGTTCCTGATGGCGGGCGGGCTCGGCCGCCACCTGACGACGCTGCAGACGCTGGAGGACGTCCGCATGTCCGGCGGCCTCGATCTCAGCGTGGTGGTGGCGGCGGCCCACCTGCCCCTGGCGGTCGGATTGGCTTTCTGGGCCGTTCGCACCCGGCCCCCCGCCGACGGGCCAAAGTGATACGATTCTTCAATCGCGAGTGGGGAGAACAAGGGATTGAGGGGAACCATGGTGGTGGGCTCGTTACACAAGGTTCTGGTGGCCGCGGTGTGTCTCGGTGGGCTCGGCACCACCGCCTTCGCCGCCGAGGCGCCGGTGTCGCCCCTGGCCAAGCGCAGCCCGCTGAAGGTCCTCGTCGTCCCCGAGCCCGATCGGCCGGAGTTCTTCGCCACCCAGGGCAAGAACCCGGGTTTCGAACGCGAGATCCTCGAGGGCTTCGCCAAGGTCAACAAGCTCGCCATCGAGGTCGTGACGGTGCCGAAGTGGGAGGCCCTCACCGCCGCCCTCACCGAAGGCAAGGGCGACGTCGTGGCCGGGCACGTCACGAACACCGAGGAGCGCCGCGAGCACATCGACTTCACGCAGGGCCTGCTGCCCACGCGCTCCGTCATCATCACGCGCAAGCCGAAGCCGGCCATCACCACCTTGAAGCAGCTCCAGGGGGAGAAGGTCGGCGCCATCAAGGGATCGGCCGTGCTCGAGGACCTGCTGGCGGCAGGCGTACCGCGGGCGAACATCGACGACACCGTCACCCCCAACAACATCCTCGATGCGCTCCGCTCCGGCAAGGTCACCGCCCTCGTGCGCTCGGTGCCCCTGGCCGTGCTCAGCCAGCGCGACGATCCGGAGATTCAGCTCGGAATGTTCCTGGGCGGCGGCTCGCACTTCGCGTTCGGCGTGCGCAAGGGCGACCAGGTGCTGCTCGACGCCCTGAACGCCCACATCGATCTGCTCAACCAGACGGGCCAGTGGAATCGTCTGGTCGTGAAGTATTTCGGCGCGAACGCCGTCGACATACTGAAGAAGGCGCAGCAGTAGCTCCATTCCCGCCGGAGGGTTGGCGATGACCGTTCGTCTCGCCGCGATGTTCGTGCTCACGGCGCCGCTGCTGGCCGCCGGCGCGGAGACGCCCACTCCTCCCACGCTCCGCCTGGGCGATGCCGCGCGGCCGGTGCGGTACGACGCCACTCTGGCGGTCTCGCCCACGGAAGAAACGTTCACGGGGACCATCGACATCGAGATCGCCACGCGCGAGGCGGCGGCGGTCCTCTGGCTCAACGCCGAGGAGCTGACGATCACCGCCGCGCACGCCACGAGCGGCGGTCGCCGCATCGCGGTGGAGCCGCTCACGACACCGCGTGACTTCCTCGGCCTCCGCTTCACCCCGCCGCTGCCCGCGGGCCCGTCGCAGCTGCACATCGAGTACACGGGCCGAACCTCGCCCAAGGAATCGAGCGGGCTCTTCCGCCGCAAGGACGGCGACGACTGGTACCTCTACTCGCACTTCGAGCCGATCGATGCCCGCCGCGTGTTCCCATGTTTCGACGAGCCGTCCTTCAAGGCGCGGTGGCGCCTGACCCTGCGCGTTCCCACCGGCACCCGCGCATTCGCGAACGCCCCGATGCTGTCGGAGACGGAGGCGGGCGACGGAACGAAGGCTGTCGCCTTCGCCGAATCGAAGCCGCTGCCCAGCTACGCGGTAGCGATGGCGGTGGGGCCGTTCGAGACCGTCGACGCCGGCCGCTCGCGGAAGGGGCATCCCCTGCGGATCATCGTGCCGCGCGGGTCGTCGAGCCGCGCCGCCTGGTACGCGAAGAACGTGGCGACGCTGCTGGGACGGCTCGAGGACTACTTCGGCTCCGACTATCCCTACGAGAAGCTGGACTCGTTGGCGATGCCGCAGGTGAGCTTCGCCATGGAGAACCCCGGCCTCGTGACGTTCCCCACGCTCTCGATGCTGCGGCGCCCCGAGGACGAGACCGTGGCCTGGCACCGCGCGGAGGCGCGGCTGATCTTTCACGAGTTCGCGCACCTCTGGTTCGGCGACTCGGTCACCACCACCTGGTGGGACGACCTCTGGCTGAACGAAGCGTTCGCGGACTGGATGGCGACGCGCGCGAACGAGGAATGGCAGCCCGGCTGGGGCATCGGCGAGGACCGCGTCACGGGGACGCGCAGCACGGCCATGGGCGCGGACAGCCTGATGACCGCGCGCAAGATCCGCCAGCCCGTCGTCGCCAACGACGACATGAAGAACGCGTTCGACGCGATCACCTACAGCAAGGGCCAGCTCGTGCTCCACATGCTGGAGTCGTGGATCGGTCCGGAGGTGATGCAGCGCGGCGTGCGCCGCTATCTGTCCGAGCACGCCCACGGCAACGCCGTCTCCGCGGACTTCTTCGACGCGATCTCGAAAGCGGCCGGCCGCGACGTGAGCCCGATGCTGTCGACCTGGCTCGATCAGCCCGGCGTTCCCCTCGTGACGGTGGGGCTCGAATGCACGGGCTCCCGCGAGCCGGCGGTGACGCTGGCGCAGGAGCGCTTCCTGCCCGAAGGGTCGACGGGGGCCGCCGAGGCCGCCGCCGCCTTGTGGCAGATCCCGATCTGCGTGCGATGGGGACAGGGCGGCCGCACCGGACGGGCGTGCACGGTGCTCACCGAACGCAAGGGCCGCCTGGCGTTGCCGGGCGTGCGGGGTTGTCCGGACTGGCTCGTCCCCAACGACAAGGCGGCCGGCTACTACCGCGCCCATCTCCCCGCCGACTACGTGTCGCGCCTGCTGCGTGACGCGCAGCCGGCGCCGAGCGTGGCCGAACGGCTCGTCGTCCTCGCCGATCTCTCCGGCCTCGCCCGCGCCGGGCGCCTCTCGCTGGCGGAAATCCTCGGCCTCGTGCCGCACCTGACGAAGGATGACAACCCGCGCATCGTGCAGAGGGCGGCCATCGCGACGGCCGGGCTCCGCGACGGACAGCTGATTCGCCTCGATCAGGCCCCGGTGCTGGCCCGCTTCATCCAGGACCACTTCGGCGCCCGCGCCCGCGCCCTCGGCTGGCAGTCGCAGGCGGACGAGGAGGACGAGACGCGGCGATTGCGCCTGACCCTCGTGCCGCTGGTCGCCGACGAGGGAGAAGACGAGGCCCTGGCCGCGGAGGCGCGCCGGCGGGCCGACGCCTGGCTCACGGACAGCCGCGCGATCGATGCCGACCTCGTGTCCTCGATCCTCGCCGTCGCCGCGCAGCGCGGCGACGGCGCGCTCTTCGACGCCTGGCACGCCGCCGCGCGCAAGGAGAGCGACGCCCGCCGGCGGCAGCAGCTCCTCACCGCCATGGGCGGCTTTCGCGATCCCGAGATCGTCAAGCGCGCGCTGGCCCTCACCCTCGGCGACACGTTCGACATCAAGGAATCGCGCACGATGATCCGCGCCGCGGCGCCGGCCTTGCGGCCGCTCGTGTACGAGTTCGTGAAGACCAACTTCGACGCCCTCGTGGACAAGCTTCCGCGCGACGCCGCCGCCTCGTTCCCCTACTACGGCACTGCGCTGTGCGACGAGAGTGTCGGCCCGGACATCGAGGCGTTCTTCAAGGAGCGCTCCCCGCGCTTCACGGGCGGGCCGCGGCAGCTCGCGCAGGCGCTGGAGTCGCTGCGCCTGTGCGTGGCCTATCGGAAGCTGCAACGGCCGAACGTCGAGCGCTTCTTCGAGAGCTACCGCTAGTCGCCGCCCGCGGCCACGGGGTTCAGGAACTCGTCGCGCGGGAACAGGTCGTGGTTCACCGGGAAGTCGCCCTGCTTCACGCGCTCGAGCGGCCGGATCTTGCGGATCCGCTTGTACACGTCCTGGTGGTGCACGTCGCCCAGGTACGCCATCACCTCGGGCCGGCCGAGCCGGGTCTCCCAGGTGTCGGGATCGATCACGATGGGGTCGAGGCTGCCGATGAGCAGCATGCGGTTCGGCAGGCCGACGACGTGCGGGAACACCTGGTGGAAGCCGGCCCAGATGCGCTCGGTGGGCCCCCACGAGCAGAAGAAGCCGCCCCGCTTCAGCCGGCGCGACACGCGCTCCAGGAACTCGATCGAGTACAGGTTCCCGCTGTACGCGCGGTCAGGGAAGATGGGATCGGCCTCGATGATGTCGAACAGCCGCGGGTCCTGGGCGAGCGCGTTGCGGCCGTCCTCCACGCGGATGTGGACGCGCGAGTCGGCGAGCAGCCCTTCGAGCGGCGCGTAGTACGACTGGGGTACGTAGCGCCGCAACAAGCGCTGCTGCGGACCGAAGAGCTCGAACACCTGTACCCCGCGCGTCTCCGGCCGCAGCGCCGCCGCCCACGCGGTGCCACCGGTGCCGAGGCCGATGATGGCGATCTCCTCCGGGTTCGGATGGATGAGGGCGGGCAAGGCGCCCATCACGACGTGGCCGTCGAAGAAGGGCACCGCCCCCTGTCCCTTGCCGTTGCAGCTGAGGTGCCAGACGCCCTTCGTGATCGGATGCTCGGTGACGGCCCCCACGCCGGTGGCGTCCTCGTCGATGAAGCCGGCCTCGCCCTGTCGTCCGTGGAGCTTCAGCCAGAAGCGCTCCTGGCCGGGTAGTCCCACGCACAGCGCGACGAGCGCGACCGCGGAGAGGACAAACGCGGGGCGCGCGCCGTAATAGCGCACACCGATCGCCGCGAACACGAGGCCGGACGCCATCAGCGCCCGCAGCGTGCCGGTGGTGCCGATGGCGCCCAGGAGCACGAGGCCGACGAGCAGGCTCCCCGCCACGCAGCCGGCGATGTTCGCCGCCTGCAGGAACCCGACCTTGCGGCCGCTCGTGCGCGGGTCGTCGTGGACGGCGTGCTGCAGGATCGGGAACGACAGACCCATGAGCACCGTCGGCGGTCCGTACAGCAGGGCGGGCAGGACGGCGTAGAGGCGCAGGAGCTGTCCCCAGTCCCAGGCCTGGCCGAGCTTGTAGCCGTCGTAGCCGCGCCAGTACTCGTAGTACCAGTCGTAGAACGGCGTGCCCGGCGGCAGCACGTAGAGAAGGAAAACGGCGAGGCCGGAATAGACGATGAGCGCGCACTGACACAGCAGGAACGCGCGCAACGGCCGCGTGCAACGCTCGACGACGCGCGCGCCGAGGAGGCTCCCCACGGCGAGGCCGGCGAGATACATCGCCAGCACGGTACCGAACGTGAACGCCCACGACCGCACCACGACGTCGACCAGGCGGAACCACACGATCTCGAGAGAGAGCGCGCAGAAGCCCGACAGCGCGTAGAGCGCGAGCCACAGACCGAAAGGCCGGCGGGTGTCGCCGGAGGGGGCGGCGGCCGGAGGGGAGATCGCGACGGCGTCCTCGGCCGGCGTGTCATCCGCCACGAGCCGGACGAGAGCGAACGCACCGATTGCCACCAGGAGGTTCCCGAGGGCGGCCCATCGCACGGCGCCGTCGATGCCGAAGTACCGGATGAGGATCCACGGCGCGGCGAGGGCGCCCGCGGCGGCGCCCAGCGTGTTGATCCCATAGAGGAACCCGATGCGCCGGCCGGCCCCTTCCGCCTCCGCCACCACCGCCCGCACGAGGAACGGCAGCGACATGCCCATGAGGCCCGTCGGCAGGAGGAGTCCCACGAAGTGAAGGAAGCCGGCGCGCACCGACGAGGCGTACAGCCACGCCGCGCGGAGGTAGAGCCAGTCGTAGTACAGCGGCACGCTCAGCAGGCCGAAGGCGGCGATGCCGAGCTCGAGGCCGGCGAAGCGCAGCATCGCCGTGCGCGGCGAGAGCCGCACGCTGAGGGCGCCGCCCCATCGGCTGCCGAGGCCCAGGCCGGCCATGAAGGCGGCCACGATCATCGCGATCGAATAGATGCCGACGCCGCTGTGCAGCGCCAGGATGCGCTGCCACGCCACCTGGTACACGAGGGCGGAGGCGCCGCTCACGAAGAAGAAGGCGCCGACGAGGGTGAGGCCGGCGCGGCCCACGCTACGAGCCAACGATCGCCTCCGCCACGGCGTCGACGGCATCCAGGGTCGCCGCCGGAGTGGCCGTCGCGTGGTTCACGATGATCGCGAACGCGAGGGGCTCCCCGCGCTCGGGGGTGAAGTAGCCGGCGAGCGCGCTCGTGTGGCGCAGCGTGCCCGTCTTCGCGCGGATGCGCTCGCGCGTCTTCGGCCCGGAAAGACGCCGCTTGAGGGTGCCGTCGACGCCGGCCACGGGCAAGCTGTCACGGAAGGCGGCGGCGTGCGGGTGCTTGTCCATCGCCACCAGCACGTCGACCATGCCGCGGGCGGTGACGAGATCGCTGCGCGACAGCCCGGAGCCGTCCTGCACGTCCCAGCCGCCGGTGTCGATCGCCTGCGCCTGCAGGAAGGCCAGCACGGCCTCGCGTCCCGCCGCCGCCGAGCCTTCGCCTTTTGCCCGCACCCCGAGCAGGCGGAGCAGCATCTCCGCCCGCAGGTTGTGGCTGAGCTTGTTCACGTCCTTCAGGATCTCCGCCATCGGCTCGCCGGCGTAGGCGGCGAGGGTGGAGAGACCCTCGGGCACGACCGGCGCCATCGCCACTCCGCCGCCGACGGCGATGCCGTGCGCGGCCAATGCCTCCGCGAAAACGGTGGTGGCGTAGAGGGCGGGATCCTCCATGGCCAGCCATCGCTCGACCGCCGGCGACGACGGCGGCAGGCAGCCGCCGAGCTCGACGACGTTGCGCCCGAAACGCCGCGCGAGGGTGAGACCGGGCGCGTCGGCAGGCGCGCACGTGACCGCCCTGGACTCGACCTTGTAGTACGCGCTCGGCGGATGGCGCTCGACGGTGATGGGCTCGCCGGCGGAGGTGCCGGGGATCATCTTGAGGTTGGCGGCGCCGTCGGCGAACGTGAGGGCGGAGACCTCCGCCCCGTACCACCAGACGAGGTCCTCCCACGACCAGTCGGCGCCGCGCCGCTCGCCGACGAACGCGCCGTCCACGCCCACGACGTTGCCGTCGATGCGCCGCACGCCGAAGTCGTACAAAGACTGCGCGAGGACGTCGAACACGCCGTAGTCGGGATGCGCGGCCAGCTCGCGCGACAAGCTCGGGTCCCCGGAGCCCACGAGGTAGACGTCGCCGGGCAGCAGACCCAGCGTGTTGGGCCGCACCGCCGTCTGCACCGTGGTGGAGAACCGCGCGTCGGGGCCGAAAGCATCGAGGGCGGCGGCAGTGGTGGCCAGCTTCATCGACGAGGCCGGCATCAGGCTGAGATCCGCCTGCCGCGAGTAGACCGGCTTGCCGCTGGCCAGCGAGCGCACGTCGACCGCCCACAGCGCGTGTTTCAGGCCTTCCTGCTGCTGGACGCGCGCGAGCGCCCGCTCCACCCGCGTGCGCAGGCTGACCGCGGTACGCGCCTTGCGCGGGGGGGCAGACGCGGCCGGCGCCGCCACCGCCGCGGCCAACACCCACGCGAGCGCCGGGGTCACGCCGCGTTCTCCTGCACGTCCCGGCGGATGATCTCGCGCACCTCTTCGGCCACCGTCTCCGCCGAACGCCCCACTGTCGCCACCGGCGCGTGCAGGCGCATGGTCACGCGCCCCGACCGCGCGCGCACCAGCCCCTGCGGCACCAGCGCCTTCACGCCGATGAGCGACACCGGCACCACCGGCACCCCGGCGTCTTGCGCGAGCATGAACGTCCCGCGCTTGAATGGCTGCAGGTTCCCGTCGCGGCTGCGCGTGCCCTCGGGGAAGACGGCCACGCTCATGCCGGCACGGATACGCTGGGCGGCGCGCTTCAGGCTCTGCTTCGCCCGGAAGGGGTTCTTGCGATCGACGCCGACGTGGCCGCCGAAGTACAGGTACTGCCCGATGACGGGCGCCCAGTACAGCGAGTCCTTGTGAATGATCCGGAAATCCGCGGGCAGGCAGGCGAACAGCAGGGGGATGTCGAGGGCGCTCACGTGATTGGCCGCGTACACGGCCGGTCCGGCTGGGGCGTGCTCGCCGCCCTGGACTTCGACCTCGATGCCCGCGCAGAACAGCACCAGGCGCGCCCAGCCGCGGGTGATCCAGAGGATGATGCCGCGCCGGGGCTGCCACACGCCGACGATCAGGCCGAGCGTGCCGATGCCGAACATCCAGAACACGACGACGAGGAAACCGAAGAGAATCCGCGGGCGCACTAGGAGTCCGTCCCGCCGACGGCCGTCGACGGACTCCTAATGACGCGCACGACCGACCACGCCCTTCGCGGGCAATGCGAGATCATCGGCTTCTATTAGGAGCGTGTCTCACGCACGACCAGGACACGCTCCTCTAGGCTTTCGGAACGCCGCGATCGCCTTCGGCGCTGGGCAGGGCGCTCTCGGGCCGCGGTGCCGGTGCCTCCGGAGCCGCCGAGGAAGGACGGTGCTCGCCGTCGCGCCGCTCGGGCCCCGGATAGTCGCGGGCGTTGCGTGGGTCGCGCCGCTCCTCGCGGCGGTCGACGATCGGACGTGCCTCGCGCCGGCCGTTGTCGTCGAGGACGGCGCCGCTGTCGGTCCAGCGGCAGAAGATCATCTTGCCCGCGGTCGTCTGGAGCACGCTCGTGACCGTGACCTCGATGGTCTTGCCGAGCGCCTTCTTCGCCTGGTCCACCACCACCATCGTGCCGTCGTCGAGGTAGCCGACACCCTGCCCGGCTTCCTTCCCTTCCTTCAGGATGAAGACGCGCATCACCTCGCCTGGCAGCACCACCGGCTTCAGCGAGTTCGCGAGCTCGTTGATGTTCAGCACCTGCACGCCGCGGAGCTGCGCGACCTTGTTGAGGTTGAAGTCGTTGGTGACGATCTTGCCCGACAGGTGCCGCGCCAGCTCGATGAGCTTCAGGTCGACCTCGCGCACCTCGGGGAAATCCTGCTCGACGATCTGCACGTGCACGTTGGCCATCTTCTGGACCTTTTGCAGGATGTCCAGGCCGCGACGGCCGCGGTTGCGCTTGAGCGAGTCGGACGAATCCGCCACCTGCTGCAGCTCGCGCAAGACGAACTGCGGAACGACGAGAGTGCCTTCGAGGAACCCGGTCGCGCAGATGTCGGCGATGCGGCCGTCGATGATCACGGAGGTGTCGAGGATCTTGTACTGGTGCAGCCGCGACGAATCACGGAAGGAGGCGACGATGCGCGCCGGCTCGAACCACTCGCCCTTGAGGGTCCCGATGACGAGGCCCATGTAGATGAGCGAGACCACGAGGAAGAGGCGCACGAAGTCTTCCGCGCCCGCCATCTTCACGCCGTCCAGGGCACCCCACACCAGCCGCGCGCCCGCCAGCCCGGTGACGCCGCCGACCAGCGCGCCCACCATGTGGCTGCCGGAGACGGTGCGGACCTTGGACTCGAGGGTGATGATGGCGGCGGCGGCGAAGAGTCCGACCCCGACGCCCACGAGCCAGAATTGCGGCGTGGGGTTCTTGGCGTATCCGGTCCAGACGAGAATGGCGATGACGAACAACCGAAAGAGGACCAGCCACATAAAAAGCCACCTCGCGGATCACCCGCGGTGCCTGCTTGAGATGATGTCAGGACGACGGAATCACGGCGAACATGGTACCGCAACGCCCGCGGCACGCAAATGCCTGCCCGAGCGGGGTTTGGCTTATGCTGGGTGGCCTCCATGGACGCCCCGCGCCGATCGGTATTCGAGCGTTATCCGCGCCTGACTCTTCTGCTGGTGACGGGCGCGGCCCTCCTCCTGCTCGATCTCGGCTTCACGCGCGCCTACGCGTTCTTCCGCCCGGGGTTTTATCGCGAGCAGTCCGCGTTCCGAGTGAGCCATGAGCTGTACCATCACGGCTTCAAGCCGCGGGTCAGCGTCGACAACGAGTACTGGGGCCCGCTCGCGTCTTCTTATCGGACGAATTCCCTCGGCTTTCGTGACCGTGCCGTCCGCGAGATCCCCCTCGAGGCCACCGGCGGCCGGCGCCGCCTCGTCTTCATCGGCGACTCCTTCACCGAGGGCATCGGCGTGCCCTACGAGAAGACGTTCGTCGGCCTCGTCGACGACGCGCTGGCGCCGCGCGGGATCGAGGTGCTGAACGCCGGCGTGGCGTCGTACACGCCGATCCTCGACTATCGCCGCGTGAAGTCCCTGCTCGAGGACACCGGCCTGCGCTTCGACGATCTCGTCGTCTTCGTCGACGTCGGGGACATCCTCGACGAGACGACGTACGCCTTCGACGACAGGGAGCGCGTCGTCTTCAAGCAGCACCGCTGGGTGGCGGAGAACCGCGCGAACTGGGAGCTCGGGAAGCCGGCCTGGCTCGCCTCGATGGGCCTCAGCAGTTTCCTGCGCAAGAACACGCTGGTGGCCAGCACGATGTACGAGGCCACACTCACCGCGCTCTCGCGCGGTCCGCGGCGCGCGGCGGCGTGGACGACGGACGCTCCGCTCTTCGAGGCCTACGGCCGCGCCGGCCTCGAGAAGGCACGGCATCACATGGACCTGCTGGCCGATCTGCTCGCCGCGCGCGGGATCCGCCTGACCGTGGGCGTGTATCCGTGGCCCGATCAGATCCTCATGCGCGACCACCCGTCGCGGCAGGAGACGGAGTGGCGCGAGTGGTCGGCGCGGCACGGCGCGGGCTTCATCGACTGTTTTCCGACGTTCATGGGCGCCGGCGATCCGAAGGACGTCGTGCGCCGCGAGTTCATCGGCGGCGACATCCATTGGAACGAAGCCGGCCACCGCCGCGTGGCCGACGCCGTCCTCGCCTATTTCGAAGCCGACGCCGCGCGCCTCCCGCGCCCATCGAAGTGATACGAGAACGAGAGCCAGGGGATGAGCGGGATGCCTTCGAGGCCGTCGTCCTCGAAGGCATCCGGGCTCGTCAGGAACGCGAAGTCGACGGTCAAACGCCCGCCGCGAAATCGCAGGCCGCCGGACAGGAGCTGGAAGTCCCCGCTCGGAAAGAACCAGTTCTCCGTCATGAGGGCGATGCGTTTGGACAGCCGCGTGGAGCCGCCCACCATCAGCATGGGCTCCGTGTCGCTGTCGCCCGCCTGCCCGAAGCCGACGCCGGCGGTGAGGCTGTGTTCGGAGCTGCCGAACGTCGTCACCGCATATCCGATCTTCAGCGTGTCGTCGCTGTCGCCCACCCGCGCGAACAGCGCGCCGGCGGATACGGCGGCGCGATCGCTGAGGCGCACGCCGGCCTTCGGCGTGAAGTACATCGCCTGCTCGTCGAGACCGATGCCGGGGATGATCGAGACGCCGCCCGCCAGCGTGAAGTTGTCGGTGACACCGTAGGCCGCGCCCGTAAAGAAGATCCAGTGATCGGAGAAATAGCCTTCACCGCCGCGTAGCGGCCGGCCCGTGGGCGCGAGGAACAGCCGCGTGTCGTCGCTGACCGGCTCTTCCTTCTCGCGCTGCACGACAGTGCCCGTGACCGTCGTGCCGTCCTTCAGGCGCACCGTGACCTCGTCGCCTTCGCCCTTCTGGTCTTCTTTCTTCGCGTCGTCCTTCTTCTCGCCGCCGGCGTCGGCCCCGAAGCAGGGAATCCCCGCCAGCAGAGCCATCACCATCAGCGACGCCGGTCGAAGCCGCATGTATCCTCCACGACCTCAAGATACGGCGCGGCCAGGCGCCGGTCTCAAGGAGATTCCAAGGAAAACGCAAAACCGCCGAACTAGCCCTTCGGCGCGGGTTTGGCTCCCCGAAATCGGCGGTCGTACTCGGCGCGATCGATGATCTCGCGCGTCTCGAGTCGATGCCGGATGCGCGGGGCGTACTCCTCGTACATCGCCTTGGCCATGGGGTCCTTCGTCGAAACCGAGGCGGCCCGCTCCAGCGCCTTTTCCCCCCGCTCGCGATACGCCGCGTCGCCCGTGGCCGCGTACTGCGCGGACAACGCGCTGGCCAGGAGCGCGAGGGCCGCCGGCGACTCGGGCCGGCGCTGCACCGACTCCTCGGCGATCTTCAGGAAGCGCGCGTACTCCTTCTTCTGGAAGGCGACGGTGCCGGACACGCTGTCGAAGGAATCGCGGATCTCGGCGGACTCGGGATACAGGCCGGCCGCCTCCGAGAGCAGCAGCTCCGCCTTTTCCGCTTCCCCGCGCCCGAACAGCTCGCGCGCCTGGCCGGCCGCACGCAGCGCCGCCTGTGCCCGCGTCGCGATCGTGTTCACCTCGGCCGCCAGCTCGCCCTTCACCGTCTTGCCGTCGTTCTGCTGCGCGAGCGCGCCCGCTGCCTGCCAGTTCCCGCGGAGGAACTCCGCCTTCATCTTGAGCAGGACCCCGCGGCCGGAGTCCGGGGACGTCGCCAGCGCCTGGTCGAGCACGGCGATCGCTTCCGTATGCTGCTTCGCCGCGATGAGGCGCTCGGCCTCGTTCAGCCTGCCGTTGAGACGGAGATACCCGATGCCGGAGTAGCCGCCGGCGAGGACGCCGACGATGGCGGCGGCGATGCCGATCTTCTTCCAGGGGAGCGGCGCGCCTTCGCCGTCCTCGTAATCCTCGTCGTCTTCCGACTCCTCGGCCTCGTCGCGCTCGTCCGCGTCGGTCATCGGTCCTCCATCCGCATGGGTAGTGACACCATGATATGCGCTCATGGCGTGCGGTGGCGCTAAAGATGACGCCGCCGCGGGGCACCACCTTTAGAGATCGTTTGGAAGTGCTTAGGGACTCGCGCCGGGCGACCCCGCTACGCTGCCGCCATGAAGAGTCTCTCCTGCCTCACCCTGCCGACCGTCGCCCTGCTCGTCACCCTCGCTCCCATGGCGTCCGCCGCCGCCACCCCCGAGCCACAAGAGGCGTTTCCCTGCCGCGCCCGCGAGATCCGGGGCGTCGCCGAAGCGGACGGCCGCACGGCGACGGAACTGCTGTGTGAGGCCATTCGGGAGCGCGCCGGGGGCACCGGCACCTACGAGGTCAGCCTGAGGTCGCTCGGACAACAGATCGTCCTCACCGCGACGCGCGTCGACGAGGGGACGTCGATCACCGTCACTCTCGACGCCATCGAAGAGGTCACCACCGCCGCCTCGCGGGTGGCGGAGGCCGTAGTGGGGCGACACTCGCTGCCGTCGACGCAGCGCGTCGACAACCTTCTGGAGTCGGAGACGCGGGTGCCGCTCTCCAAGAAGGGCTCCGTCCGCTGGGCCCTGGGCGTGAACGGCTTCACGCCGCTCGGGCACGGCGGCTCCGGCGCCGGCTTCTCGATCGGCCTCACCTACGTGACACCGGCCGTCGCCGTCCCCGCCGAAATGCGCTTTGGCTGGGGCGACGAAGGGAGCCGCCGCGACGCTGCGTTCTTCGCGCTGTCGATCGGCGGCCGGCGTTTCTTCTCGAAGACGGACGTGAGCCCGTTCGCCGGCGCCGGCCTCAGCATGCTCCGCGTGAGCGCTTCCCAGGGATCCTACGACGCGCCGGGGCACTTCGAAGGCGAGCGCTTCGGAGCGGCACCGTACCTCGAGGCCGGCGTGGAGATGCTGCGCTTGCATCGGACACGCCTCGCCCTCGTGGCACGCGTCGACGTCCCGATGGGGCCGCTGCGGAGCCCGGCGTATTCGTACTACTACTACGGAACGGGTGGCCGGGGCTCAGCCACCGAGCCGGCGCGCACGCGATACGTGGCGCCGACGACGCTGGGAGTCACGGTGACGTTCTGAGCGCCGACGTCGAGGTAAGGAAGTAGAATAGTCGGCGCCGTGGCTTCCGACCTCGCCCCAATCAGAGAGAAGACGCTTCCGCAGAACCTCGAAGCCGAGAGGACTGTGCTCGGGGCGATCCTCGTCGAGAACACCGACTTCAACGGTGCCGCCGAGCTGCTCTCGCGCGACGACTTCCATCGCGAGGGACACCGTCGGATCTTCGAGGCGATGTCGGCCCTGGCCGAGAAGAGCCAGCCCATCGACCTCGTCACGCTGAAGGAAGAGCTGACGAAGATGTCCGCGCTCGAGGCCGCGGGCGGCGCCGCCTATCTCGGCGCGCTCCTCGACGGCGTCCCGCGCATCACGAACATCCAGGACTGGTGCCGGATCATCAAGGAGAAGGCCGTCCTCCGGAACCTCATCCACGCGAGCAACAAGATCTCGCAGTGGGCCTACGAGGCGGAGGACGATCCCGCGCAGATCCTGGATCAAGCCGAGAAGGCGATCTTCGAGATCGCCGAGCGCCGCATCCGGCAGGGCTTCGTCGCCATCCGCGAGATCGTCAAGGAGAGCTTTCGCACCATCGACCAGCTCTCGCAGTCGCAGGACGCGATCACGGGCATCGCCACCGGCTTCGTGGACCTCGACGACAAGACGAGCGGCCTGCAGAAAAGCGATCTCATCATCCTGGCCGCACGCCCCGCCATGGGCAAGACGTCGCTCTGCCTGAACATCGCGCAGTACGCGTCCCTGAAGGCCGGCGAGACCGTCGGCATTTTCTCGCTCGAGATGTCGAAGGAGCAGCTCGTCCTCCGCATGTTGTGCGCGGACGCCCGCATCGACTCGCACCGCCTGAAGACCGGGCGCCTGCAGGAGAAAGACTGGGCGCGCCTGGCCAAAGCCTACGCGGACCTCTCGAACTCGAAGATCTTCATCGACGACTCCGCCACGATCACGCCCCTCGAGATCCGCGCGAAGTGCCGGCGGCTGAAAGCCGAGCACGGGCTGGGCCTCGTGATCATCGACTACCTGCAGCTCGTCACCGGCAGCGGCCGCATCGAGAACCGCCAGCAGGAGGTCGCGCAGATCAGCCGGTCGCTCAAGGGGCTCGCCAAGGAGCTCGACGTGCCGGTGATCGCGCTGTCGCAGCTCTCGCGCGCGCCGGAGGCGAGGACGGACAAGCGGCCGCAGCTCTCGGACCTGCGCGAGAGCGGTAGCATCGAGCAGGACGCGGACATCGTCATGTTCATCTACCGCGAGGAAGAACATAAGGCGTCGCCGGAGAACCAGGGCATCGCCAAGATCATCATCGCCAAGCAGCGCAACGGGCCCACGGGCGAGATCCAGCTCGCCTTCATCAAGGAATTCACGCGGTTCGAGAACCTGCAGTGGCAGTCGCCGACGGGCGTCTGACGTCGAGCGCGCTCGACGCGCTCCGTCCCACCCGCGCCACCATCGACCTCACGCGGCTGGCCGCGAACTATCGCGCGATCACGGCGGCGGCTCCGGTGCCGATCATGCCGGTGCTCAAGGCCGACGCCTACGGGCACGGCGCGATCCCGGTGGCGCGAAAGCTCGTGGAGTTGGGCGCCACGATGCTGGCCGTGGCCTATGTGGAGGAAGCAGCGGCGCTGCGGGACGCGGGCATCACAGTACCCATCGTGGTGATGGCCGGCTTCACCGCCGCCCAGCTCGACGTGGTCGAGCGGCACGCGCTCGTGCCCGTGCTCGGCAGCGCCTCCACCGTGCGCCTCATCACATCGCGTCCGCGCGGCAGCGCGAAGCTCGCCGTCCATCTGAAGGTCGACACCGGGATGACGCGCCTCGGCCTCGGCGCCGACGATGCGGTGGCCGCCGCCGAGGCTCTCGTCGCCAGCGCGAGCACGGACCTCGCAGGGATCCTCACTCACTTAGCATGCGCAGACGAGAACGCGGATGTCACGCGCCAGCAGCTCGACCTCTTCGACGAAATCCTGGCTCGGCTCTCCGGCCGAGGCATCCGCCCGCGGTTCGTGCACGCGGCCAACAGCGCCGGCCTCGCCTTCTCTCGAGCCGGCCATACTCTGGCGCGTCCCGGCCTTCTCTTATATGGCGTCCGGCCACGGCCACTTTCACCCGCCATCGAGGTCCAGCCGGTGATGACTGTCACGACCGCCGTCGCCGCGCTGCGTGACGTGGCGGCGGGGACGTCCGTCTCGTACGGCGGACGTTGGACGGCGGCACGCCCTTCGAAGATCGCTACGCTGCCCGTCGGTTACGCCGACGGCGTACCGCGCACGCACGCGATGTCGGAGCACGGCTTCGTGATGGTGCGCGGGCAGCGATGCCCGGTCGCGGGCAACGTCTGCATGGACTTGATGATGGCCGACGTCACCGGCGTGGCCGACGCCGCCGAATCGGACCGCGTGGTGCTGATGGGCGACGAGCCCACCGCCTGGGACGTGGCCGACTGGGCGGGCACCAACGCGTGGGACGCGATGACGCGCATCGGTGCGCGCGTGCCCCGCGTCTACGTCGAAAACGACACGATCCTCTCCTTCGACTCCAAATACAGGTTCTAACTCCCATGGCAGTGGCCAAGGTCAAGACGTTCTTCGCGTGCCAGGCGTGCGGCTTCGAGAGCTCGAAGTGGCTCGGGCGGTGTCCCGACTGCGGCGAGTGGAACAGCTTCAACCAGGAGCAGGAGGCGGTCGCGCCGCCCGCGTCGGCGCGCGACGGACGCTCGCCTCTCGAGACGGGCAGCCGGCCGAAGCCCTACGACATGATCGACGGCGCCGAGGCCGAGCGCTTCCCCTCCGGCATCGGCGAGTTCGACCGCGTGCTGGGCGGCGGCATCGTCCCCGGGTCGATGGTGCTCATCGGCGGCGAGCCCGGCATCGGCAAGAGCACGCTGCTGCTCCAGGTCGCCCATCTGCTCGGGCGCATGGGCGGCGCCGTCCTCTACGTCTCCGGCGAAGAGTCGGAGAAGCAGATCAAGCTGCGCGGCGAGCGCCTCGGCATCACCGGCGGCGGGTTGTTCCTGATGGGCGAGACGTGCCTCGAGCGCATCCTCGAGGAGGTCGAGACCCTGAAGCCGGCCGCCCTCGTGGTCGACTCCGTGCAGACGATCTACTCGTCGAAGTTCCCGTCCGCCCCCGGCACCATCAGCCAGGTGCGGGAGGTGGCCACGCAGCTCCTGTTCGTGGCCAAGGGGCGCGGCATCACCACCTTCCTCATCGGCCACGTGACCAAGGACGGCAACCTCGCGGGGCCGAAGTCTCTCGAGCACATCGTCGACACCGTGCTCTACTTCGAAGGCGAGAAGCAGCAGCACCACCGCATCGTGCGCGCGGTGAAGAACCGCTTCGGCGCCGTCAGCGAGATGGGCGTCTTCGAGATGACGGGCGAAGGCCTGAAGCCGGTGCCGAACCCGTCGGCCTTCTTCCTCGGCGAGCGCCTGGCCGGATCACCTGGCTCGGCGGTGGTGGCGACCCTCGAGGGCTCGCGGCCGATGCTCGTCGAGATCCAGGCCCTGGTGTCGCCGACCTCGTTCCCGTCGCCGCGCCGCATGGCCATCGGCCTCGACTCGAACCGCGTGAACCTGCTGCTGGCCGTGCTCGAGAAACGCATCGGCCTCGAGCTCCTCTCCGACGACACGTTCGCCAGCGTCGTCGGCGGCATCGAGGTCACCGAGCCCGCCGCCGATCTCGGCATCGCCGCCGCCATCGCCTCGTCGTTCCGCAACCGCCCGCTGCCCGCGCGCACGGCCGTCTTCGGCGAGGTCGGCCTGGGCGGCGAGGTGCGGAGCGCGGGACAAGCCGGGCTTCGCATCCGCGAGGCCGCGCAGATGGGCTTCTCGCGCTGCATCGTGCCGGCGCGGAACATGCCCGATGAGAGCGAAGGATTGAAGGTCATCGGCGTGCACACGCTGGAAGAGGCGCTGCAGCAGCTCGAGCTGGCCTGACCGCTAGTTCTCGCCCTTGTACGCAGGGAGACCCGGCTCGTCCTTGCGCAGCTTGTCCCAGCAGTCGGGACACATCCCGTGGCTGAAGGTGGCCTCGGAGTGCTCCATGACGTAGGCCTCGATCTGACGCCAGGAGCCGGCATCCTCGCGCACCCGGCGGCACGACGCGCAGATCGGCAGCATGCCGCGCAGCACCTGCAGGCTCGCCACCGTCTCGTCGACGCGCCTCTGCAGCGTGACCTCGTGGGCGCGCAACGCGGCCGTGCGATAGCGGTGCCACGCGAGCCCGGCGCCGATCAGCAGGAGGCCCACGAGGGGCGCGAACCAGCGCCGCTGATAGAACCGCGGCATCAGCTCGAACTCGAGGGCGGCCGGCGCCTGCGTCCAGATGCCGTTGTGGTTCGCGGCCAGGACTTCGAAGCGGTATGCGCCGGGGGCGAGGTTCGCGTAGTACGCCTCGCGGCGGCTGCCCGCCTCGATCCACGTGCGGTCGTAGCCCTGCAGCCGGTACTTATAGTGCGCCTGCTCCGGGGAGACGAAGCTCAGCAGGGCGAAATGCAGCGCCACATCCCGCGTGCCGGCGGCCAACCGGCGGTCGCTCTTGAGATCGATCGGATGGCGGTCGGCCATCAGCTGGTCCACGTACACGGGCGGCAGCGAGGCGTCCGTCTCCAGGCTGGCGGGGTCGACCATGGCTACGCCCGCGGCGGTGGCGAACCACAATCGGCCATCGGGGCTGCGCGCGGCGGTGGGCTGCCCGCCGCCGGTGCCGACCGGCGAGTCCATGCCGTCGGCGGTGCCGAACGAACGATAGATGGACAGCGCCGCGTCCGGATCCAGGCGCTTGTCGATCTTGCCCTTGTCGAGGCAGAAGAGACCCTTGGGCGTGCTGGCCCAGAAGCCACCCACGGCGTCGTCGAGCAGGGCGTAGACGGCGGTGTTGAACGGGCCGGAGCTGCCCGCGAGGTTGTCGCGGCCGTCGCCGGCGAGGCGGGCGATGCCGCCGATGCTGCCGACCCAGATCGTGCCCTG
>Ga0114129_10001795_pt1 | contig 29248 bp, 32 predicted proteins | sample RhiMetdeltSRZDD1_FD_80071 | JGI IMG/M metagenome (GOLD analysis project Ga0114129, IMG submission 80071) | Populus rhizosphere microbial communities from Tennessee, USA - Rhizosphere MetaG P. deltoides SRZDD1 (version 2) (version 2) | ecosystem: Host-associated > Plants > Roots > Rhizosphere >... | reverse complement strand
CGATGGCGACGACCATGTTGCGGGCGTCGGTCCAACCCCGCGCCGGGCCTTCGATCAGCACGTAGACAGTGCCGAACAGGAATGTCATGCCCAGGCCTTGGCCAACGGGGTCGACGTCGCGCATCGTCACCGACCGAGATTCGGGAACGAAGATGGCCGTCAGCACGATCGCGGCCGCGCAGATCGGCAGGTTGATCCAGAACACGGCTCGCCAGTTGACGAGTTCGATCAGCGCTCCACCGACGATTGGGCCGAGCGCCATCGAGATGCCGACGACCCCGCCCCAGACGCCGATCGCACGAGCGCGTTCCACCCGCCCGGTGAACACCTGCGTGATGATCGACATGGCGACCGGGTTCAACATCGAACCCCCGATGGCCTGCAGCATGCGCGCGAGGATCAGGATCTGAATGTTGGGCGACAGGCTGCACAGCAGCGAGCCGAGCGCGAAGACCGTCAACCCGATCTGGAAGGTGCGCCTGCGCCCGAACCGGTCGGCGGTGGCGCCGGACAGTAGCAGCAGCGACGCCAGCACCAGCGTGTAGATGTCGATCACCCACTGCAGCTGTGACGCGGTCGCATGCAGGTCGGCCCGGATGTTCGGAATCGCGACGTTGACGATCGTCGCGTCCATCGACACGATCAGCAGGCTCAGGCAGCAGGACACCAGGATGATGCCCTTGCGCCGAGCGCTCTGGGGCCCCCGCGAAGCGGGGGACGATCGGACGACAGTTTCATTCACACAACTATTGTGAAACTACAACTGTCTCCGAGGCAAGCGCGGACGCCGTGAGCTGCGTCGCAGTACGTCAGCGCCCGTCGAGTGCCTTGTAGTCCCGCTCGGTGTAGCCGGTGTAGACCTGGCGCGGCCGGCCGATCTTGCCGCTGCCCTCGTCGTGCATCTCGCGCCAGTGCGCGATCCAGCCCGGCAGCCGGCCCAGCGCGAACAGCACGGTGAACATCCGCGTCGGGAAGCCCATCGCGCGGTAGATCACGCCGGTGTAGAAGTCGACATTCGGATACAGCTTGCGCTCGACGAAGTAGTCGTCGGTCAGTGCGACCTCTTCGAGGGCCTTGGCGATATCGAGCAATTCGTCGTCGCCGCCGAGCTTGCCGAGGATCTTGTCGGCCTGCTCCTTGACGATGCGTGCCCGCGGGTCGTAGTTCTTGTAGACCCGGTGACCGAAGCCCATCAGCTTGACGCCGTCTTCGCGGTTCTTGACCTTCTTCACGAAGTCGTGGGTGTCGCCGTCGGACTGCCGGATCTTGTCGAGCATCTCCAGCACCGCCTGGTTGGCGCCGCCGTGCAGCGGGCCCCACAGCGCGTTGATGCCGCCCGAGATCGACGTGAACAGGTTGGCCTGCGACGAGCCGACCAGCCGCACCGTCGACGTCGAACAGTTCTGCTCATGATCGGCGTGCAGGATGAACAACATGTCCAGCGCCCGAACGAGTTCGGGATCGACCTCGTAGGGCTCGGCCGGGAAGCCGAACGTCATCCGCAGGAAGTTCTCCACCAGCGTCAGCGAGTTGTCCGGGTAGAGGAACGGCTGGCCGACCGACTTCTTGTACGCATACGCCGCGATGGTCGGCAGCTTGGCCAGCAGCCGGATGGTGGACAGCTCCACCTGCGCGTCATCGAACGGGTCGAGCGAATCCTGGTAGTACGCGCTGAGCGCGTTGACCGCGCTGGACAGCACCGGCATCGGGTGCGCATTGCGCGGGAAGCCGTCGAAGAAGCGCTTCAGGTCCTCGTGCAGCAGCGTGTGCCGCTGGATCTGGGTGGTGAACTTCTCAAGCTGATCCTTATCCGGCAGTTCGCCGTAGATCAGCAGATAGCTGACCTCGATGAAGTTCGACTTCTCGGCCAGCTGCTCAATCGGGTAGCCGCGATAGCGCAGGATGCCGGCGTCACCGTCGATGTACGTGATGGCGCTCTTCGTGGAGGCGGTGTTGACGAAGCCTTCGTCGAAGGTGGTGTATCCGCTCTTGGACAACAGCGAGCCCAGCGCGATGCCGTCGGCTCCCTCGGTGGCGCCGACAATGTCCAAATCGAGTTCGCCACCTGGGTAGGAGAGGGTGGCGTGCTCTTCACCACTGGAGGGGTTATCGGCCACGGGAATCCCTTCGTCGCTGCCGTCAATGCGGAGGTCTGCCCTACAAAAGGTAGTCCCATTCCAGCAGTCGTGCCCGCGCGGGGGCAGGCAGTTAGCTAGACGGGGTGCCGAGCGTTCTCGATTTCACCCATGAACTCGGCGAACGTCGCTTCCAATCGCGTGATGATGTCGTCGATGCCGACTTGCGTCCAGTCCGTTCCTTCGCCAAGGTCACTCAGGGCGGTCATGATGATCGACGCCCAGACGGCGGCGACCAGTCGTAGCCGGCGGTCATAGAGTTCGACGCCCATTCGCTTGGCCAGCTCGATGGTGACCGGATGCGGGCGGAATTCGACGGCGGCCTGTCGTAATGCGGCCGAGGACAAGACGATCCGCACGGTGCACATCATCCGGTCGACCGACAGCCCCCCTGGCGGTGTGGTTTTCGTGCCGTTGTACATGGCGACATACGAGCGGCGCAGCGCTTCGAAGTGGCTGATGTCGTGGGGTTGACGAGCAAGTTCGGCCGCGGTCAACTCGAGTGCCTCATCGATCAATGCCAGCGCGATGGCGTCCTTGGTCGGGAAGTACCGGCTGAACGTGCGGGGCGAAACGTCTGCGATGGCGGCAATCTGGTCGACGGTCGTGCGCTCGAAACCCTGCCGCTCGCACAGCTCGACGGCGGCGTCGATCAGGGTGGCGCGGGTGCGCTGTTTCTTGCGTTCACGCAATCCGAGGGCCGGCTCCCCCCTTACTTCAGCCACGAAGGGGATGCTAACTCCGCACGCTATGAATTGGATTAGAAAGTGGCAAAGTCAGACACTTGGCGTCGCTCACACTTTGTCGCCTTCGGCCACCCGGTAGCGGATAAACGCAGGCACCGTCAGAGCGGCGATCACCACACCAACCACCACCAGCACACCACCACCCGCGGCGGCTACCGTCGTGCCCACCGCTGCTGCGGCCGCGCCGTGTACCGCGTCGGCCAACCGGGGACCGCCGGCCACGACGACCGTGAACACTCCCTGCAGCCGGCCGCGCAAGTCATCGGATGCGGCCTGCTGCAGGATCGTCGACCGGAAGGCGGCCGACACCATGTCTGCCGCACCGCCAATGGCCAAGAACGCCAATGCAATCCACAGCAACGCCCCGGTGTGGCCATGCGCAAGCCCGCCTGCCAGGCCGAAGCCGATCATGGCCCCGCCCCACACGACGATCGAAACGACCACCGCAAGCCCCTGACGCTGGATGCGGGGAAACCAGCCGGAGAACACTCCGCCTGCGACAGCGCCCGCCGACATCGCGGCGGCCAGCAGCGCCATCGTGGTGCCGCCCTCGACTGGGCCCCCGAAACTTTCGTGCGCCATTTGCGGGAACAAAGCTCGCGGCATGCCGAGGATCATCGCGATGAGGTCGACGACGAACGACATCAGCACGACCCGGTTGCCGGCCAGGTAGCGAAAGCCGTCGAGCACCGCGGTGAATCCATAGCCCGACGAGCCGTTGCCGCCGTTGGTGGGTGGCATCGGCGCGAGCCGGAAGGTCGCCCAGATCGGCGCAATGCACGTGATCGCGTCGATCAGATACAGCGTGGACAGGTCCACCCAGTGCAGCATCACGCCGGCCAGCAGCGGTCCGACGATCGCGCCGAACTGGAAGACCGTGAAATTCAGTGAGTTGGCGGCGGCGAGTTGGTCGCCGGGGATCATGCGAGGGATCGCCGCCGACCGTGTCGGGCTGTTGATCGCATAGAACGCCTGCTGCACCGACAGCAGGCACAGCACCACCCAGACGTTGTTCAGGGCCAGCGCGGCCTGCAGCCACAGCATCACCGACGACACTGCGAGCCCGATCGACGCGATGATGAGCAGCGTTCGCCGGTCCATCGCGTCGGCCCACGCGCCGCCCAGCAGTCCGAACACGATCAGCGGAACCAGTGCGAATAACCCGGACAGCCCGACGTACGCGGAGTTCTGCGTGAGCGCGTACAGCTGGACCGGCACCGCGAAGATCGTCAGGTTGCCGCCGATGACCGTGACAATCCCGGTCAGCCACAACCGCCGGAAGTCCGGTGTGCGCAGCGGTGTGGTGTCGGCGAAGAACTTCCGCACTACGGCTGGAGCCGCTCGATGCGACCCTCTGATAAGCGAATCCTGTTGTGTACCCGGTTTTCCCGGCCCTGCCAGAATTCGACGACCTCGGGCGCGATCAGATAGCCACCCCAGTTCGGCGGCACCGGCACCTCGTCGTGGTCGGCGAATCGTTCGGTCACGTCGGCCAACTGTTCCAGCAGCGCCGCGCGTGAGGCAATCGGTTTTGACTGGTGCGACGCCCATGCGCCGAGCTGCGAGCCGCGCGGCCGGTTGGCCCAGTAGGCGGCAGTTGCCTCGGCGGACACCTTGGTCACGGGGCCGCGCACGTGGACCTGACGGCCAAGCAGAAACCACGGGAACGTTGCCGACGCGTACGCGTTCGCGGCAAGCTGCTCGCCCTTGGCGGAGTCGTAGTTGGTGTAGAAGGAGATGCCGGTTTCGTCCACGCTCTTGCACAACACGGCACGAGTCACAGGCCTTCCCCGCTCGTCGACCGTCCCGACCACCATCGCGTTCGGCTCGGCAATGCCGGCGCCCTCGGCGTCGGCTAACCACTTGCGCAGCAGGGCGACCCAACCGTCGGCAAGCCAGTCCGCATCGAGATCCGGGCTGCCGTCCTTCTCGACGGATCCGTACTCGACACGCATTCTCACTAGGTGTTCGTCGTCACGGGTTGCCACGCGACAACGCTACGCTTCCGCTGTTCGCCGACTTGTTACCGACCGGTAGACAAGGCCGACTACCCGGGTGCAAGAATCGGCCCATGACTGCGGTACCGGAAGACTTCGTCGAGGGGCTCGAAGGCGTCGTGGCCTTCACCACCGAGATCGCCGAGCCCGACAAAGACGGGGGCGCGCTGCGGTACCGCGGCGTCGACATCGAAGATCTGGTCAACCAGCAGGTGACGTTCGGCGACGTGTGGGCGCTGCTGGTCGACGGCAAATTCGGCCACAGCCTGCCGCCCGCCGAACCGTTCCCGCTGCCCATCCACAGCGGCGACGTCCGCGTCGACGTGCAGGCCGGGCTGGCCATGCTGGCGCCCATCTGGGGCTACCCCCCGCTCCTCGACATCGAGGACGAGACCGCGCGCGAGCAGCTGGCCCGCGCGTCGGTGATGGCGCTGTCCTATGTCGCACAGTCCGCGCGCGGCATCTACCAGCCGGCCGTCCCGCAGCGGCGGATTGACGAATGCTCCACCGTCACAGAGCGGTTCATGACGCGCTGGCAAGGCGACCCCGACCCCAAGCATGTCGAGGCCATCGACGCCTACTGGGTGAGCGCGGCCGAGCACGGGATGAACGCCTCGACGTTCACCGCACGGGTGATCGCGTCGACGGGTGCGGATGTGGCTGCGGCGCTGTCGGGCGCGATCGGTGCGATGAGCGGCCCGCTGCACGGCGGCGCCCCGGCCAGAGTGATCCCGATGATCGAGGAGGCCGAGAAGACCGGCGACGCGCGTGCAGTGGTCGCGGGCATCCTGGACCGCCACGAAAAGCTGATGGGCTTCGGGCACCGCGTCTACCGCGCCGAAGATCCGCGGGCCCGGGTGCTGCGCGCCACCGCCAAGCGACTGGAGGCGCCGCGCTACGAGGTAGCGGCCGCGCTCGAGCAGGCCGCGCTCGCCGAATTGCGGGAGCGCCGGCCGGATCGCGCGATCGAGACCAACGTCGAGTTCTGGGCAGCGGTGATCCTGGACTTCGCGCAGGTGCCGACGAAGATGATGCCCGCGATGTTCACCTGTGGCCGCACCGCCGGCTGGTGCGCGCACATCCTGGAGCAGAAGCGACTCGGCAAGCTCGTCCGCCCGTCGGCGATCTACGTCGGCCCTGGTCCACGAAGCCCCGAAGCTGTCGAGGGGTGGGACCAAGTCAGCAAGTCGTGACTGACTCCGTCGCGACATTCGCTTCGGCGGCACGCAGTTTCGCCGCGCTGGTGCATGAGATCCCCGCCTCGGCATGGGACGGCCCAGGTCTTGGTGAATGGGATCTGCGCTCGCTGGTCGGACATGCGTCACGTTCGCTCATCACGGTCTCCACGTATCTGCAGCAGCCCGCAGACCGCGAGGACATCACTACGCCGCAGGAGTACTACGTGAGGGTGAACCCCGCGACGCTCGGTCTCGCGCCGGCCGGGGTCGTCGAGCGCGGCAGACAGGCGGGGCGAGATCTCGGAGACGATCCGGCCGCGAGGGTCGATGAGCTGCTGTCGCAAGTGCTCGGCGAGCTGTCAGGTGTCGATGACCCGTTGATCACCGTCATCGGCGGCGCGGGCATCCGGCTGCAGACGTATTTGCCGACGCGGGTGTTTGAGCTGGCGGTGCACGGGGTGGATATTGCTCGTGCCGTTGGCATTTCGTATGCGCTGCCGACCGACGTGCTCGAGGAGGCGACCGTGTTGGCTGCCCGCATCGCGGGCGCCGAAGGGCATGGCGATGTGGTGCTGCTGGCGTTGACCGGCCGCGACGGATTACCGCCTGCATTCTCGATTGTTTGAGTTCACCCACTTGTCGGTGGGGCGTGCTTGGGTGGACGGCATGGCAATCGAAGTACAACCCTCAGTTTCCCCGCACCTGACCGTTGGCGATGGCGCCGCTGCAATTGACTTCTATGTCAAGGCTTTTGGCGCTGTCGAGTTGGGCCGGGTGCCCGGTCCCGACGGCAAACTCATGCACGCCGCACTGCAGATCAACGGCTCTACGGTGCTGCTCAACGACGACTTCCCCGAGTACAACGACGGCAAGTCGTCGACGCCGACCGCGCTCGGCGGTACACCCGTGACCATCCACCTGACGGTCACCGATGTCGACTCGAAGTTCCAGCAGGCCGTCGATGCCGGCGCGACCGTCGTCAGTGCACTCGAGGACCAGTTCTGGGGCGACCGCTACGGCGTGTTGCGTGATCCCTTCGGTCATCACTGGTCACTGGGTCAGCCGGTGCGCGAGGTGAGCCCGGAGGAAATCGCAGAGGCGATGAAGCAGCACTAACTGCCCGGAGGACCACACCTTCTCGGGGCGTCATCAATTGTTGACGCTCCGAGAGGCGGGACCGGCCTACACAGTCAGGCCCGGGATGTACATCGCCAGCACGCTCAGCGGCAGGCTGTTGGTCTCCGCGATCCCGCTGATCGCGTCGATGCTGGCCTGCTTCGGCGTGCGCTCGAGTTCGGGCGTCGTCGGGTCGGACCCGTACAGCCCGAACTCGAGGTCGTAGCCCTCGACCCACTCGAGATTGTCCACGAACGACCAATAGGTGTAGCCGCGGATGTCCATGCCGTGGGTGACCAAGTCTTGGACCACCCCGATGTGGCTGACGATGTACGGCGGTCGCTTGGAGTCGCCCGCGTCGGCAATGCCATTCTCGGTGACCCACAACGGCTTTCCGTATGAGGCTGCAATCTCCAGGACCTCGCGGAAACCGCCGGGATCGGTGGGTTGGTTGAAGTCGCTGCACGTCGGCTCCGAGGCCGCGCATCGCAGCGGAAGGCCCTTTAGCCAGGGGAAACCGGGGATCGGCGCGAGGCCGAAGCCCTGCATCGGTTGTGACCCGTAGTACTGCACCCCGATGAAGTCGACCTTCTGCGCCATCTCGGGATGAAGCTCGTCAGGCGTTTGTATGCCATCCAGATTGGCGTCGACCCACCCATTTACGACAGCGTTCGGGAACCAGCGGTTGTAGAAGTTGTTCCACGCATCGGCCGCCTGTACATCGAGGGGATTCACCGGATTGGCCGGCCGGGCCGGGATCATGTTGTTGGCAAAGCCCACGAAAGCGGTGTCGTCCCAGGCATGTATCGCGTCGTACGCGGCGACGTAGCCCTTGGCCTCGTTGACGAGGAACGTCGAGGCGAGATCGGGCCGGATCAGGCCCGGCGGCCAGTTCGGAACCAGGCTCGGTATCGCCAGAAACTCGGTGAGTACCGGCGGCACGGGCTCGTTGAGCACCGTCCAGTTGTCGACCTGGTCCTTGTACTTCCACGCCACATACGCGGCGTACTTCTCGAATTCGACCGGCGTGTCCAGCGAAAGCCATCCGGCGTCAGGCGCGGGCAGCCCGAGCTGGGCCAGCGGCCGGGTGGTGATCGGGTCGTGTATCCAGGCGGGCAACGTGAAGTGGTTGACGGTGATCAACGGTTCGAGGTGGTGCGCGATCAAGGAATCGAACACGTCGCTGTAATGCTGGACCTCCGCCTGGTTGGCCAGCTCGTCCAGGGCCTCCAAATCGTCCTCGGTGATTACCCCGCCTTCATCCGAGATATCAACGGATGCCGTGGAATTCGGGAAAATACGGCTCCACTCGATACTCATCCGGAACGTGTTCATGCCGAGTTCAGTTTCCGCGAGCGCCGCATCACTGTCGTACTTGACGTAGGTGCCCGGCCCGTTCTCCGGCACTCCGTTGGAGATTCCCAACAGCTGGTTGATCGGGTCGTGCACCCACTTGTACCAATCGGAATTCGGATCCACGGGTGAACCGGGGCCACCCTCGGCCTGGAAGCCGGCATGTGCCACGCCCCAGTGGAAGGTCGGCGGGAATGACAGGTTGACGCCCGCAACCGGGTCGACGTTGACGGTGATCGTCTGCGCCACTGCGTCGCCGCCGCCGGGATTGATGAAGTTACCCAGAATCGGCACGAACTTGAGCAGTCCCAGCGGGCCGTGCACATGCAACCCGGCTGTCTCGTCGCTGACAACCACGGTGAATGAGTCGGTCCCCCCGACCGCAGCCATCGCATTCATGGGGAGGTAGATGAAGTTGCCGTCGTCGTCGATCTCCAGCGTTCCGCCGTTGTGTGGCCGGCCGATGACGGTGTACGTCAGCGGGTCGTCGTCCGGGTCGACCGCACCGAGGTTGCCGGTAATCAGCCCGTTCGTTTGCGGGTTGATCACCGGGTTGATGGTGGGCGATCCGTTGAACAACTCGCGGCGTACCCATGCCAGCAGCGTCCACAGCGATGGCGGATCGGCGGGCGGAGTCGGGGCGCCCGCCGCGAACGGGCTCAGGAACGCGCTGACGACGCTCGAGACCAAGCCGCCCACGTAGGTGACCAAGGTGCCCGGGTCGAAGGCCGTTGGCCAAGGCCTCAGGGACGGAACGGTCGGCGGCGTCAGTGCCGTCGTCACCGCAGCAGATTCTGTGTCCGCGGTCGACGACATCGTCTGTACCGCAAAGGAACTAACGGCGATCCGGGCCTCTGCCCCCGACTTGAGTTCCGGCTCCGGATCGGTGTCGACCTTCACTTCGACAGCCTCGACCTTGCTGTCGGGTGCAGACGTCTTGGTCGATTCCGCCGCCACGTCGGCTGCCTTGCCGGAGTCCGGCTTCTTCGTCGGCTCCGTTGTCTCCTCGTCGTCCTTGGACTTCGAGGCGCTCTGTGCGCCGCCGGTGCTGACTACGACACCGGGCGGGGCTTGGGTCGTCGTCGACCCTGTCGACGACGTTGGCTCCGTCGACGATGGCTGCGTCGGTTCCGTCGCCGTTGGCTTCTCGGCTGATTCTGCCGGGGCGGATGCTTCGGTGGATGTCGACGTATCGGTGGACGACGACTCCGTCGATGACGGCTCCGAGGACGGCGTATCCGCCCACGCCACCGGCAACCCGTACCCGGTGACCACCGCAACCCCGACCCCCAGGGCTACGGCTAACCCCCCTACCCGACCGACGTAGGCAGCAGCGCGCATGGACACTGCATACGCCCGTTGTCGCGGAGGTAGGGCGTATTTCGAGAAAGTGCGCCAATTAGCGAAGCAACCCGGCGAGCAGTCGCTGGTGTACTCGTGGCGTGGGCGCCGCCGCGGCGGCCGCCAGCATGTCGGCGAAAGTGGTGAACTTGTCGCGCGGCCGGTCCTCGCCGCCGCGGGCGATCTCCGCGGCATCGATGGCCTTCCAGCCCTCCGCGTCCACCACCGCGGGCTGGCGGGTGCGCGCCAGTTTGTCCAACGCTGCAGGCTTCCCGATGGGGTCGGCCAGCAGGCCGTGGTTGTAGTCGGCGACCAGGTTGTGCACGGTCTGCGCCGCACACGACTTGTTGGTTCCGATGAAACCGGTCGGGCCGCGTTTGATCCAGCCCGCGACATAGCTGCCCGGCGCTCCGATTACACGGCCGCCGTCGTTCGGCACTACCGCTGCGGACTCGTCGAACGGCAGCCCGCGAATCGGCTTGCCGCGGTAGCCAATTGAGGTCAACACCAGACCGGCCGACACCAGATGGACCTCGTCAGTGCCGGTCACGGTGAATTCCACACCGTCGGCACATCGGTCCCCCACCACACGTTTCGGCGTCAACTGGTACGCCAGCCGGATAAGCGGCAGCGTCACCGGCGCCGACGCGTCACCGAGCTTGCTCAGGATCTCCAACTTGTTGCGGGTCAACGGATCTGACTCCTCGGCCAGATCACGCAACACCAGGTCGTGATCGGCGGCGTCCAGCACCACCTCGCACGTCGACGTCAGGCCGATCAGCTCCGGCAGCGTGAAAGCCGAATCGGCGGGACCGCGGCGGGCGGCTATCACGACCTCTTGGACTCGCGAGGTCCGTAGCGCCGCCAGCGCATGGTCGGAGATGTCGGTTCGGGCCAGCGCGTCCGGGTCGGTCGTCAGGATCCGCGCGACGTCCAACGCGACGTTGCCGTTGCCGATTATGACCACCCGTTCGTGGCTCAAATCGACTGGCAGATCGGTGAATTCGGGATGGCCGTTGATCCACGCCACCACTTCGGTCGCGGTGCCGGTGCCCGGCAGCCCGATGCCTTCGATGTCGAGTCGACGGTCGTTGGGCGCCCCCACCGCGTAGAGCACCGCGTGATGGTGCTCGAGCAGCTCGTGGTGAGTCAGGTCCGATCCGACCTCGACATTGAGGTAGAACCGAAACCCGCGCCGCCTGGCGATCCTGTCGAACAGCTTCGTCACCCGCTTGGTGCTCTGGTGGTCGGGGGCAACCCCGGCCCGCACCAACCCGTACGGCGTTGGCAGCCGTTCGAAGACATTGACCCGCACGCCCTGCTGGGTGAGCAGTTCGTCGGCGGCATACATCGCGGCAGGCCCGGAGCCGACGATGGCCACCGTCAGCGGGCCGCCCGCGCGTGCCTCGACGAACGGTGCCTCGATCACCGGCGCCAGCTTGGACGTGGGCGGCAGCTTCGATTCGCGCTTCGGATAGAACGCGGCGTTCAGCTCGATGAACGGCAGCTGCTTGGGCTCGAGCTTGGTGTCCGGTGCGATGGCCCCGACCGGGCACGCGCTGACGCACGCGCCGCAGTCCACACACGCCGCAGGATCGATGTAGAGCATCTCGGCGGTGGCGAAGCCCGGCTCGTCCGGTGACGGATGAATGCAGTTCACCGGGCAGGCGTAGACACAGGACCCGTCGCTACAGCACGACTGGGTGATTACGTGCGGCATATGACTCCTAGGCGGCGGCCACCACGTGCTGCCGCTGCGGCTCGCTGCGGTAGCGGCTGGGCCGGCCGTCGATCTTGCAGATCCGCCACACCAGTTTGGCGATCGGGTTGATCAGGCCGGTGTCCTTGCAGAGCATCCGGACGTCGCCGAACATGTCGCGCAGCATCTGCCGGGACTCCGGCGAGCGGAAGAACACTTCCTTGCGCACCGAGCGCGGAATGTCGAATTCCTTCCAGAACGCCCTCGGCGGAACGATGATCGCCGAGCACAGGATCCGCATCACCAGCGGCACGTAGATCGACAGCCAGAACCGCTTGCGCCGCGGCAGGTGCGGAATCCGCTTGCGCAGGTACTCATGCGCGAACGAGATGTGGCGAGCCTCCTCGGCCACGTGGATGGCCATCACCCGTTCCATGATCGGATGCAGCGACTTGCCTTCGCGCAGCACGTTTTTCTGCGTGTGGTCGATGGGCTCCTCGCCGGCGAGGATGCCGAACCAAAACGGGATCGGCAGCGGGCCGGCCACCAACGGGATCAACGGCTGGACCCACTTCAGCATCCGCGGCATGCCGGGCACGTCGGCGCCGATGCGATTGACCATCTCCTGAAACATCATGGTGTGGTTGCACTCTTCGACCGCCTCGTGCAGGCAGTACCGGTACTCCGGTGAGCCGTTCGGCGTCCAGAACGAGTACTCCATCAGGCCACGGATCAGGATCGACTCGAAGTGCAGACCGACCTTGGCGACGTTGGCCTGGCGCCACATACCGATCTCGATCTGCCGTTCCAGCGGCTGCGCCTGATACCAGGGGTGGCGGCCCAGCGGATCGGTTGCGGGCAGGACCCAGCGGGGGTCGTTCGGGAACACCGCAAACTCGAGTGAATCCCAGTCGATGTCGGTGTACGGGTTGAAGTTGCGCCGCACCGACCCCTCGGACAGTGTGGCGAGCATGTCGACGTACTCGGTGTCGTCGCCCACCTCCATGTTGCGACGCCACCGTCGGACCAGACGCGTGCGAGCCATTCGAAGCCTCCCGTGAGGTTTACATTTGAGCCCTAATGTCCAACGACGGTACCGCAGGTATCGCATATTGAACAGCCCCACTTCGGCGATGTGGTGCGACGGCCGTGCACATCACCTATGTGATGGAGGTCACATCTGGTGGTCGAGCTGAAGTCCAACGCCGAGATCGACGCGATGGCCGCCGCAGGTGCTGTGGTGGCCGAAGCGCTACGCGCGGTCGTCGAGCACGCGAAGCCCGGCCAAACCACCGCCGAGCTCGACAAGGTTGCCGCCGACGTGCTCGCTCGGCACGACGCGCGCTCGCCCTTCCTCAACTACCACCCGTGCTGGGCGCCGAGCCCGTTCCCCGCGGTGCTGTGCGTATCGGTCAACGACGCCGTCGTGCACGGCATCCCGAACGGCGAAGTGCTCGCCGACGGCGATCTGGTCTCCGTCGACTTCGGCGCCATCTTCAGGGGGTGGTGCGGCGACGCGGCGCGCAGCTTCATCGTCGGGACGCCGCGTGCGCACGACGCCGCGTTGATCGAGACGACGGACAAGGCGCTGGCCGCTGGCATCGCCGCGGTGCGGCCCGGCAACACGCTGGGCGACGTCGGACACGCCATCGCACAGGTTGCCCGCGGTGCGGGGTACGGGCTGCTGGCCGACCACGGCGGCCACGGCATCGGCCGGACGATGCACGAGGATCCGCACGTGCCGAACGAAGGCCGCACCGGCAAGGGCATGCGGCTGCGGCCTGGTCTGGTCATCGCGATCGAGCCGATGTCCCCTCGCAAGCTGGGGCCCTGATCGCCGACGGCACCGACGAGTACACCCACGACTCGGATGGGTGGACACTGCGCACCGCGTCGGGCGCCCGGGCCGCGCACAGCGAGCACACGGTCGCGGTCACCGCCGACGGACCCCGTATCCTCACGAACTAACCTGGGCCGGAAGCTATTTCGCTGCCTCTACTTCTTCCCGAAATCCCCCGCCACGGTGAGCTTGTTGCCGCCGCGCACCGCCGAGAAGCCCGCGTCCGTCAATTCGCAGTCAGTGATTATCGCGCGGTGACGCGGACTATTCATCCACCAGGTGACCGCGGCAGCGGGGGTACCGCCGGGGCCGGTGCTCCAGAACACGATTTCGCCGAGCTTCGTGTAAGACGCGTAGCCCGCGTCCTTGACGCGTTGGGCAGGCGAGGAGCCGTCCGAACCGATGTGGCCCTGCACTCCGTTCTCGAGCATGTCGTTGGCCTGCCGCGCTGCGGACGCAGTCAGGTGCGGATCGGCGGCAACGGGGCCGCAACCGTTCGCCGCGCGCGTGGCGTTGATCTCGCTCAGCACCGCGCCGCCCTGGTCGCCGTCGGCCTGGGCCGGTGTCGCGGCGAGTACCGATCCGACGACCATCATGGCCGCCGCATAGACCGGCAGTAACGCCGTCGCCCTTCCTCTATCCATCAGACGTGCCCTCAACGGGAAGCCCGACCAGTCTCAGTATGTGTCGATTAGTCGGGTGTTTCCCCAGTTTTCGGTTACTTCTGCCCGGTTACTAGTCTTGAGCTCATGGCCGAAGTGACAATTCCCGCCGAGCTCAAACCCAACGACGGTCGTTTCGGCTGCGGGCCGTCCAAGGTGCGGCCCGAGCAACTGCAGGCGCTGGCCGCCGCGGGCGACCTGTTCGGAACGTCGCATCGACAGGCGCCGGTCAAGAACCTCGTCGGCCGTGTCCGCGATGGGCTGCGCCAACTGTTTTCGCTGCCTGACGGCTATGAAGTCATCCTCGGTAACGGCGGCTCTACGGCGTTCTGGGACGCCGCGGCGTTCGGGCTGATCGACGAGCGCTCGCTGCACCTGACCTACGGCGAGTTCAGCTCGAAGTTCGCCTCGTGCGTGGTCAAGAACCCGTTTGTCGGCGACCCCGTCATCGTCAAGGCCGACCCGGGCAGTGCCCCGAAGCCGCAGTCGGATCCGTCCGTCGACCTCATCGCCTGGGCGCACAACGAGACGTCGACTGGCGTCGCGGTGCCGGTGCAGCGGCCCGACGGGTCGGGTAACGCGCTGATCGCGATCGACGCCACGTCGGCGGCCGGCGGCCTGCCCGTCGACATCACCGACGTCGACGCGTACTACTTCGCGCCGCAGAAGAACTTCGCCGGTGACGGCGGGTTGTGGATCGCGATTCTGTCGCCCGCGGCGCTGGCCCGCATCGAGGCGATCGCCGGCTCGGGGCGCTGGGTGCCGGACTTCTTGTCGCTGCCGATCGCGGTCGACAACAGCACCAAAAACCAGACGTACAACACCCCGGCGGTCGGCACGCTGATCTTGCTCGCCGAGCAGATCGACTGGTTGCTGGGCAATGGCGGCCTGGACTGGGCCGTCAAGCGCACCGCGGACTCGTCGCAACGGCTGTACTCCTGGGCGGAGGCCTCGAAATTCGCGACGCCGTTCGTCACGGATCCGGAATTGCGGTCGCAGGTGGTCGGCACCGTCGACTTCTCCGACGACGTTGACGCGGCCGCGGTCGCCAAGACGCTGCGGGCCAACGGCATCGTCGACACCGAGCCGTACCGCAAACTCGGCCGCAACCAACTCCGCGTCGGGATGTTTCCGGCCGTGGAGCCGGACGATGTCAGCGCGCTCACCCAGTGCGTCGATTGGGTGGTAGAACGCCTCTGACGGCCCTACCCGGGTAGCCCCTGCTCTTCGCTGGGCAGCGGAGCCGGACCGGTGACAATCGGCGCGGCCTTACCGATCGCCGGCGCGGTGGGCGGCGTGGTCGCGGTCTCTGTCACGCCGGTTTGCATGGTCGAACCGGCCGCCGAATGAATGGGCTCTGTTGCCGCGACTACGACGGCACCAACACCGACGGCGCAACTCGCCACGATTGCGCTGAAGGCCCTCACCTTACGTGCGTTCACTGCTACTCCTTCGCCCCCGAAGGCGTCACTCCCTTAGGTGAATCGGATGGCGATCGCGGAATATTCGCCTTTACACACTTTGTTTGTCTATATAACTTCCCGCTACCGCTGAAGACCGAGATGCCAGCTAACTGCGCACGCACGAGCGACTCGGACTACGCGCAACGCTTCGTCGAGCAGGCGATGCCTTTCGTCGACCAGCTCTACAGCGGTGCGCGAAGGTTGACCTCCTCTCAGTACGACGCAGAAGACCTTGTTCAGGAAACGATGCTGAGCGGGTTCAAGGGTTTTCGGCTCTATCGCGAGGGCACCAACCTTCGCGCGTGGCTGTTTCGCGTCATGTACAACACCTGGGTCAGCGGTCATCGCGCCCGGCAAAGCAGGCCGAACGAGGTGCTGTGCGACGAGTTCACCGACGGGCAGCTGGCCCACGCCGGCCATATCCCGGCGGGTCTGCGGTCCGCCGAGATCGAAGCGTTGGAACGAATGCCGGATGCCGACATCGTCGCCGCACTCGACCAGCTACCTGTCGTCGTTCGGATGACGGTTTACTTCGCGGACGTCGAGGGCTACCGCTATCGGGAGATCGCGGCCCTGACGAACGTCCCAGTCGGCACCGTGATGTCGCGCCTCGCGCGCGGCCGTCGACGCCTCCGCGAATTGCTCGCCAACGCCTCTGACCTCGGGCGTGTCTACCGGGTAACGGGCAGATAACACAGTAGGGTCCTCCTAATCGGGCTTGGCTCCTGGCCCGGAGGAGGTCGATATGCGGGAACTCAAAGTCGTCGGACTCGACGTTGACGGCAAACGAATCATCTGCGAGACCGACGACTCCGGCGACAAGTTCCTGTTGCGGCCCGATGACCGGTTGCGCGCCGCTCTGCGCGGCGAAAAGGCCGGCTCGAGCCAATCTCAATCCGACCCCGAGGTCCCAAGCGTGCTGCGTCCCAAGGAGATTCAAGCCAAGATCCGGGCCGGGGCGTCCGTCGAACAAATCGCCTCGGCTGCCGGTGTTGACATCGTCCGCGTCCAGCGTTTTGCCAACCCGGTATTGCTGGAGCGCTCCCGCGCGGCCGAGCTGGCAACCGCCGCGCACCCCGTGCTCGCCGACGGTCCCTCGGTCCTGACGCTGCTGGAGACGGTGACGTCGGCGCTGGTCGCCCGCGGGCTGGATCCGGATGCCACCAGCTGGGACGCGTGGCGCAACGAGGACGGCCGCTGGACGGTGCAGATGGGCTGGAAGGCCGGCATGTCCGACAACGTCGCGCACTTCCGCTACACGCCGGGCGCACATGGCGGCACCGTGACCGCGTTCGACGATTCAGCGTGCGAGCTGATCGACCCCGACTTCGCCCGGCCGCTGCGGCCACTGGCTCCGGTCGCGGAACTCGACTTCGAGGAATCGGAGCCGGAACTGCCCATCGAAGCCCCCGAGCCGCCGCCGGCACCCACGCCGAAGCCGCCGCGGGTACGCAAGGGTAAGCCGCCGGTCCCGGCGTGGGAGGACGTGCTGCTCGGCGTGCGCTCCGGCGGGCAGCGCTGACGCCTTGACCTGAACTGTCGTTGAGGTCATAACCTCGACCTCATGATCAGCCTCGGCCCGATTGGGCTCGCCAGTAGCAATCCGTACACCGACGATGCAGCCGTCGTCGCCGACGAAGCGCAACGGGTTGAGAGCCTGGGGTTTTCGACGCTGTGGCGATCCGGCAACCTACCGATGCTCGACGCGGCGGTGCGGGCCACGACGCATATTCCGGTGGCCACCGGCATCATCCCCGTGGATTCGGTGCCGTCGGCGGATGTCATCGCGACGTATCGGTTGCTGCAGCGCGATCACCCCGGCCGCTTCATCGTTGGCCTCGGCGGTGCGCATGGAGCGCAGCCGTTGAAGACGCTCAACACCTACCTCGACGCGCTGGACGACGCCGGCGTCCCCGCCGACTCTCGGGTACTGGCTGCGCTGGGCCCGAACATGTTGGCATTGGCGCGCGATCGTGCCGGCGGCGCGTATCCGTTTCTCGTGACGCCGTCGTACGTGACGGACGCGCGCGCCGCCCTCGGCGCGGACAAGACGCTGGCAGTACTGCTGATGGTAATGCCGAGAGCCGACCGAGAGGCCGCGCGACGGGCGGCCGCCACACCGCTGGACTTCCTGACGAAGGTCGGCGGATACCGCCGAAACCTGTTGCGGCAAGGCTTTTCTGAATCCGACATCGACGACGTGAGCGATCGGCTTCTGGACGGCATCACGGCATCGGGCGAACTCGATTCGATCGCGGCGCGCGTCGCGGAATACCGCGCCGCCGGTGCCGATCAGGTGGTGATCCGGCTCCTCGGTGCCGACGACGAGCCGGTGTGGCAGCGCAGGCTGGCCGAAGCGCTCATCGAGTGAGACTGCCAAGAGCCAGCGCCATCAGGGCGAGCCACGCGCCCGCCACCCCGACGCCGGAGCCCAGCACGAACCACCGCCAGACCGGCAGCTTGCGCCACCCCCACACCGTTGGGGCGAGCCCGCCGACGGCCACGAGGTTGAGCCCGACGGCCAACAGCGGATGTACGCGGGTCAAGCCCAGGCTCAGAACCACGACCGCCGCGGCCGTCACCGCCGCGACGAAGGCCGCCACCGTCAAACCCATAGCCCACGGAGTCGAGTCGTCGGTCACTCCGCCAACCTAGCCGGAGACCGCTAGTACAGCACCGAGGCCAGGAATGCGCCGCGTGGCTCCTGGTAGAGCCCGATCGTCATCAGGTTCATCATCGACACCACCCGCAGCCCATGCGCGAGACACCACCGCAAGAGCTCGGTATTGCGCATGGGCACGAGAAAGCCGGGACCGCCGAACTCCTCGGCCGCGCCGATCAGCGCCATCAGATCGTCGTTGGTCTCGGCGATCGAGTGCCCAAACAGTGCCACGGCGGTGGTGTATCCCGTGATCCTGTCGTTCCGCTCGACCACCATCGCCGTTCCCTGCGCGATCGCGTCGCGGACTTCACCGTCCCGGTCGTGGCCGTGCACACGCACACACACGGCGTCGCAGGCCTGAGCATCCGCATCTGTTGCTGGTCGAACAGCAGCGCCAGGCACCTTGAGCCCCAATGGATTTCCTTGCATGACGGCGAACGGTTCACGAACGTCGAACCCGAGCTTCGCGTACAGGCACATCGACCGGTTGTGATACGCCGACTGCAACAACCGCACCCCTGGTGCGCGATGCTGGGCGCCCCGCTGAAGCACCGCGTCCATCAACGCCAGCCCGATCCGACGGTTCTGCACGTCGGGGTCGACGGTGATGGGGCCGACACCGCGAATCATCGACCGTTCGTCGAGGAAGTTGCTCCCGAGTATCTGCCCGTCGTCCTCCGCGACGACACCGAAGAACCCCGGATGTGCGATGAGGCCGGACACCGCCCCGATCGCGATGTCGACCGTCGGGAAGTCGGGCGGGAAGCGATGATATTCGGCGATGGCGGCGAACGCGTCATGACAGATGCGCCCGCACTCGTTGGCGTCGTCGGGCGTTGCTTCTCGAATCCGAATTTTCACGACGCACCCCCTGCTACCGCGCCGATCTGATGCGATCGTAGAACGCCAGTGCAGCGGCTGTGGCGACGTTGAGCGAGTCGGTTCCTCGTGACATCGGGACCCGCACCCGCATGTCGCTGGCCCGCATAACCCACTCGGTCAGCCCCGGCCCCTCCGCGCCGACGAGTATCGCCACCTTTTGCTCCGCGGTTTCGCTCATCGCCTCGGCCAAAGTGTACGCGGCCGGATCGGGTGTCATTGCCAACAGGCGAAAACCGTTGTCCCGCAATACCTGAAGGTCGCGAGGCCAGGTCTCGGTCCACGCGTACGGGACCAGCAGGGCGTGACCCATCGACACCCGAACGGCGCGGCGGTACAGCGGGTCGGCACAACCCATGCCGAAGATGACCGCGTCCACCCCGAGGCCGGCGGCGTTGCGGAAGATCGAGCCGAGGTTCTCGTGGTCGTTCACGCCCTCGAGCACCGCGACTGTGCGGGCACCGTCGAGCACCTGCGCCACGGTCAGCTCGGGCGGGCGGGACGCCGACGCCAGCACTCCGCGGTTGAGGTGGAACCCGACCACCTCGGCCATCACGCCGGCCTGCACTCGGTAATACGGCGCGTCCACGTCCGCCAGGTCCGGCGCAAGTTCGGAGAGCCGCCGGTCGGTGCCGAGCAGAGCCCTGGGCCGGAACCGGGAGACCAGCATGCGCTGCACCACCAGCACCCCTTCGGCGATCACCAAACCCTTTCCGCTCGGCAGATCGGGCCTGCGATCCACACTGTTGAGATCGCGGAAGTCGTCGAGCCTCGGGTCAGCAGGGTCAGCGACGTCGATTACGTTGGCAGTCACGCGCTTTCGTCAACAATGTCGGACATCAGATCGGCGGCCACCAACAATGTCTTGCGCTGATCGGGTTCGAGACGGTCGAGGCGTTGCCTGAGCCACTCCTGGCTTGCGCGGCGCTCGGCCGCGATCAGGTCCGTGCCCGCGCGGGACACCGAGACCAGCACCTGACGGCCGTCGGCGGGGTGCGCGGAGCGCGCCACGAATCCCAGCTCGCACAGCGACGCGATCACCCGTGTCATCGACGGTGGGCGTACCCGCTCGCGCGTGGCTAACGCGCCGGGCGTCATCGGGCCCTCCTTAGCAAGCGTCGACAACGCCGAGAGCTGCGAAAGCGAAACAGGCGAATCCGGACGCCGGAACCGCAATTGGCGAGCCAGACGGATCACTGCCAGCGACAGCTCACTCGCCAGCCGGGCGTCGACGTCTTTCACAAAGCAAAGAGTACCTAGCACGTCTCGGGAAAGTCGCCGTTATCGGCTACGTTGTCAGCGTGGCACCGGAACCGCCCGCCTTACCGGCCATCCTGCTCAAGCCGTGGCCGGTCATCGTGGTGATCACCGCGGGTTGGCTGATTGCGCTTGCTTTGGCGTTCACGGTGCCCGACCTGCACGCGTGGCGGCCGTTCACGGTCGCCGGCCTGGCCATCGGCGCGCTCGGCACGTCGATCATGCTGTGGCAACGCCGCGCCGTACGCCGCGGATCGCGGGGCGCGCAGAGCGGGCTCAGCTGAATTCGACCAAGGAGGGGAATGGCCGCACCGCTGTTACAAGCACAGATCGACATCAACGCACCGGTCTCGAAGGTGTGGGCGTTGGTCTCCGACCTCAGCCGGATGCCGCAGTGGAGTCCGCAATGCCGGTTGATGAAGGCGTTCGGCCCGGTGCGCCAGGGCGCCAGGACGATCAACGTCAACCGTCGCAACCGGATGTTCTGGCCGACGACAAGCGTCGTCACCGAGGTCATCCCGGAGAAGAAGCTGGCGTTCCGGGTGAACCAGAACAACACGATCTGGAGTTACGAATTGGAGCCGACGGACATCGGCACGCGGCTGGTGGAAACCCGTCATGCCGAGAACGGCACCACCGCGTTCTCGAACATGAGCATCAACGCCCTGCTGGGTGGGGTGCCGAGTTTCGAGCGCGAACTCGTCGACGGCATGAACGAGACGCTGTCGCGCATCAAGGCCGCAGCGGAAAGTTAGTTCTCGGGCTCGACCACGTCGAGCACACCGTCGTCGAACGGGTCGTACAGCGGCGACCCCGTGCCGGGCGGCTGCGGTGTGTCCGAGTGTGCGCCGCAACCGTATTCGGAGTCGACGACATGCCCGTCGGCCGCCAGCTCGTTGGCGCATACGCCGAACATCGTGCCGAGCGCGCCTGCCAGCGGGACGTAGAAGCCGCAGTCGCGACAGACGCGGCGGGTGGACCGGGCCATCGCCGAACCTGGGCCGAAATCTCCGTCGTGCCACCGTTGCGCGGCGTCGCTGCGGCCCAACTCGCCGAGCACCTGACGGCGGCCCAGGCCCACCTCAACGGCGACCTCGTCGACTTGCGGGTCACCACTGGCCGAATAGCCCGGCACCAGTCGTGGGTCGTTGGCTGGGGGCGCCAACAGATCACCGGGGCTCAGGTCGCCGGGCTTGACGCGTTCCTGCCACGGCACCCACTTAGGCGCCAGCAACGCCGTCGGGCCGGGCACCAACACGACTTCGCTAATCGTGGCGTGGGTTGCTCCCGGGCAGGCGGCCACGACGACGGCCCACTGCCAGCCCCGGTAGCCCGGCATGTCGGCCAGGAACCGATGCGTGGCGGCGGTCGGGTCCTCGAAGCTGGCGCCGAGATACTCGCCCAGGGCTTCCTCACCGCTGAACTCGATGATCGCCGCGCGGGCCTGCTCGACGGCGCCCATCAGCACCGCCTCCAGGTCGGGGCGATCTTCGGTGTCCACGGTGTCCATCGCCATCAATAGTGCCTGACCGGGGAACGTCGAGCCACACCGGTCACCTGCACGCCCGCCACCGCTGTGATGGGGGAGAATCGTGGCGTGACCGGATCGGGGCGTGACCCTCGCTACTACCCGCCGCGCCCGCCGTCCGATGAGCATCCCGGGATGGCGAACTATCCCAGTGAACCCGGTGTCGACGGCGGCTACCGCCGACCGCGCCGGTCGGCGCCGAGCGCGAATCGGTGGCTGCCGCCGCTCGAGGAGCGCCGTGCCCGTCAGCACCCATCCGATCCGCCCCCGCCCACCGTCGGCGCGAGCCCGGGCCAGAAGGTCACCGTCACCCGCGCGGCCGCGCAGCGCAGCCGCGAAATGGGTTCGAAGATGTACGGATTGGTGCATCGGGCCGCCACCGCAGACGGCGCGGACAAGTCCGGCCTGACCGCGTTGACGTGGCCCGTGGTGGCCAACTTCGCCGTCGACGCGGCGATGGCCGTCGCATTGGCCAACACGCTCTTTTTCGCCGCGGCGTCGGGGGAGAGCAAAGGCAAGGTCGCGCTATACCTACTGATCACCATCGCACCGTTCGCGGTCATCGCCCCGCTGATCGGCCCGGCGCTGGACCGGCTGCAGCACGGTCGGCGGGTTGCGCTGGCGATGTCCTTCATTCTGCGCACCGGGCTGGTGGTGCTGCTGATCGCCAACTACGACGGTGCGACCGGCAGCTACCCGTCGTGGGTGTTGTACCCCTGTGCACTGGGAATGATGGTGCTGTCCAAGTCATTTAGCGTGCTGCGCAGCGCGGTCACTCCGCGTGTGCTGCCGCCGACGATCGACTTGGTGCGAGTGAACTCCAGGCTGACGACGTTCGGCCTGCTGGGCGGAACGATGGTGGGCGGCGCGATCGCCGCTGGTGCGGAGTGGGCGTTCGGTCTCGTCCATCTGCCCGGCGCGCTGTACGTCATCGTCGCGGTCTCGCTCGTTGGCGCGGCGCTGGCGATGCACATCCCGAAGTGGGTCGAGGTGACCGCCGGCGAGGTGCCCGCCACACTGTCCTACCACGGCCGCAGCGGGGAATTGCGCCGCCATCCGGAACAGCACAAGCCGCCTGCCACCGCGCGACAACCGTTGGGCCGCAACATCATTGCCGCGCTGTGGGGCAACTGCACGGTAAAGGTGATGGTCGGATTTCTGTTCCTGTACCCCGCGTTCGTGGCGAAGTCACACGACGCCAGCGGGTGGGAGCAGCTGCGGATCCTCGGTGTGATCGGCGCGGCGGCGGCGATCGGCAATTTCGCAGGCAACTTCACTGCCGCCCGGCTGAAGCTCGGCTATCCGGCGCTGCTGGTGGTGCGGTGCACGATCGCGGTCACCACCGCCGCGCTGGCCACCGCGCTCACCGGCAAGCTGATGGTGGCCGCGCTCGCCACGCTGGTCACCTCCGCCGCGGCAGCGATCGCGAAGGCCTCGCTGGACGCGTCGCTGCAGGACGACCTGCCGGAGAAGTCGCGTGCGTCGGCATTCGGTCGGTCAGAGTCGTTGCTGCAGTTGGCCTGGGTGGCCGGCGGCGCCATGGGGGTGCTCGTGTACACCGATCTGTGGGTGGGCTTCACGGCGATCACCGCGATACTGATCGTCGGGCTTGCGCAGACAGTAGTGAGCTACTTCGGCGAGTCGCTGATACCCGGCTTCGGCGGAAACCGTCCTGTGCTGGCCGAGCAAGAGGGCGGCAGGCCGGCGGCGGTGGCGCCGGAGTGAATCGCGTCCTCGCCGCGCTGGCGATCGTGGTGGTCGTCGCGTCTGTGTTAACCGGCGTGCTGATCTGGCGCCTCGCTCAACATCCGCCACCGGAACATCCTGAGATCAGCGCATTTTCGGACGGGCAGCTGGTGCGGGTGGGACCGTATCGGTACTGCGAAGTGCTCAACCCGACCGACTGTGAAACGCCGGGCACCGACGGCGAACTCACCGTCGGCCCGCGTCACCCTGTGCAGTTGTCGGTGCCGACCGCAATAGCCCGCGCGCCGTGGGTCTTGGTGCGCTCCTACGAGGGTGGCGACGCAGTTGATGAATTTCGGCCGGACACGAAGCTCGCGGTGACCGTGCCCACGGTGGATCCGCACCGGGGCAGGCTGTTTGGCCTTGCGGTGCAGCTGCCGACCCTGGTCCGCGACGAGGCGGGCAACGAGTTCCCCGTGCCGCACGCGGAGTGGTCGGTACGCACGGTCTGGCCCTAGCCCGCACCGTGCCCGTCCGGCACCCGCTCACCATCGCGCGTCGGCCCCGGCGGCGCTCCTACACCAAATGGCCTGCCGCCCAATGCTTCCCGACCATGCGGCGTCAACCAGTTCGACAGCGAGGGCCCCTTGGGGACGATCTGCGTCGGATTGATGTCCTTGTGCACGATGTAGTAGTGCTGCTTGATCTGCACGAAGTCGATCGTGTCGCCGAATCCTGGCGTCTGGAACAGATCCCGCGCGTAGGCCCACAGCACCGGCATCTCGGAGAGTTTCTGCCGGTTGCATTTGAAGTGCCCGTGATAGACGGGATCGAAGCGAGCCAGCGTCGTGAACAACCGGACGTCGGCCTCGGTGATGGTGTCACCGACCAGGTATCGCTGATTCTGCAGGCGCTCGGAGAGCCAGTCGAGCGCCGTGAACAACCGGTCGTAGGCCTTGTCGTAGGACTCCTGCGATCCGGCGAATCCGCAGCGGTAGACGCCATTGTTGACCTCGGTGTAGATACGCTGAGCGACCTCGTCGATCTCGTCACGCAGCTGCTCGGGGTACAGCTGCGGGGCACCATCGCGGTGAAACTTCGCCCACTCGGTGGAGAAGTCCAGCGTGATCTGCGCGAAGTCGTTGGTGACGACCTCGCCCGTGGCCACCTCGACGATCGCGGGCACCGTGATGCCCTTCTCGTAGTCCGGGAAGCGCTTGAGGTAGGCGTCCTTGAGCCGGGGGATTTTCAGTACCGGGTCGACGTCCCCCGGATCGAGGTCGAACGTCCAGCTGTCCTCGTCGTGCGTGGGCCCGCAAAAGCCAATGGAGAGCACGTCTTCCAGGCCGAGCAGCCGCCGCACGATGATCGTGCGATTGGCCCACGGGCACGCCCGAGCGACGATCAGCCGGTAGCGATCCGGTTCGACGGGATAGCCGTCGCGGCCGTCGGCCGTGACGCGGGTGGTGATGTAGTTGGTGTCGCGGTTGAACTCGCCACCGCTGGCGACATATGCCATGCCACCAGAATGCCCCACCCGAACGTTCCTTACCGCTCGATATTTCGCCGATTTTTCGGCCGGTACGGAACGTTCGTCGCGGGGTGCCCTCAGTTGACGCAGCGGTTTTGTTCTTCCTTCTTGTCCTTGCCGTGCAGGATCGCCGTGACCACCTGCTCGGCCGAAGCGATCACCTGGTCGATCTTCGAGCACTTGATCTCTTCCAACGGACGAGCGTTGGCGGTGCCGACGGTCAGACCTGCGGCCGCAGCTCCGAATGCAGCCACCGCAATCACGCGCATGACGAACTTCTTCATGAGTGTCTCCTTGTCTGATCGGCCGAACCTTGTGTCCAGCCGCCGGAAACACCCTCTCCGCCCAGGCGAAATCGCCCATCGGGAGCAGTTACCTATTTTGCGTGCGACGGCGCCCTAGGCGTCGAGTTCGCGGGCGACAGCGCGCACCACTTCGGAAACGCGACGGGCGACCTTGCGGTCCGGATAGCGACCCTTGCGCAGCTCCGGCTGCACAGCCCCTTCCAGCAGCGTGATCATGTCCTCGACCATGCCGTGCAGTTCGTCGGGCGTGTGCTTGTGCTCGGCGGCCGCCGCTTCGCGACGGGTCCGCGTCAGGCTCGGCGGCGGGTCGATCAGCTTGAGGCTCAACGCCTGTGGACCACGCCGCCCAGAGGCCACCCCGAACTCGACGCGCTGCCCAGCCTTGAGGCCCTCGACACCAGCGGGCAACGCCGAGGACCGGACGTAGACGTCCTCACCGTCCTCTTGCGACAAAAAGCCGAAGCCCTTTTCGGCGTCGTACCACTTAACCCGGCCGGTCGGCACTGGTCTCACCCGCTTGTCTCTAACAACGACTACATAAGGAAAGCGTCCCGCCTGCGCCGGGACGCGTTTAGGTGATCCTACTCGGACACCGCGAGGCCGAGCACCCCCTTTACTGGGTAGTCTGAAACCACTGTTGGAGGAGCGATGCGCCTGATTCTGAACATCATCTGGTTGATCTTCGGCGGCCTCTGGCTGGCGTTGGGCTACCTGCTGGCCGCGCTCATCTGCTTCGTCCTCATCATTACGATTCCGTTCGGGTTCGCCGCGCTGCGCATAGCGTCCTATGCGCTGTGGCCATTCGGGCGCACCATCGTCGAGAAGCCGGGACCACGGCCCGGCGCGCTGATCGGCAACGTCATCTGGGTCGTCCTGTTCGGCATCTGGCTGGCCATCGGCCATGTGATCACCGCGGTGGCGATGGCCATCACGATCATCGGCATCCCGCTGGCGCTGGCCAACCTCAAGCTGATCCCGGTTTCGCTGGTTCCGCTGGGCAAGGAGATCGTGCCGGTCGACGACCTCAAGACTCCGAAGCAGGCGGCCGCATGACCATCATCGAACTCGGCGTTCCGTCGGTGCAGCGCCCCGTCAGGGGGATGCCCACCGATGGACCGTTGATCGACAGCTTCGGCCGTGTCGCCACCGATCTGCGGGTGTCGCTGACCGATCGGTGCAATCTGCGCTGCACATACTGCATGCCCGCCGAAGGGCTGGACTGGCTGCCCGGCGAGCAGCTGCTGCGCACCGACGAGCTCACCCGGCTGCTGCGCATCGCGGTCATCCGGCTCGGCATCACCAGCGTCCGGTTCACCGGCGGCGAGCCGCTGGTGGCCAAGCACCTCGAGGACGTCGTCGCCGCCACGGCCGGGTTACGACCCCGTCCCGAAATCACGTTGACCACCAACGGGATTGGGCTCGACAAGCGTGCCGCCAGACTCAAGCAGGCAGGGCTGGACCGCATCAACGTCTCACTCGACACCGTCGACGCAGCGCGCTTTGCGCACATCACCCGCCGCGATCGACTGCACGACGTACTAAGAGGACTCGAGGCCGCGAAGGCGGCTGGGTTGGCCCCGGTGAAGGTGAACGCCGTGCTGGATCCGGTCACCGGGCTGGACGATGCGGTCGCGCTGCTCCGGTTCTGCCTGGACCAGGGATACCAGCTGCGCATCATCGAACAGATGCCGCTGGACGCCGGCCACGAGTGGAAGCGCGGCCGCGCGATCAAAGCCGACGATGTCTTGGACGCCTTGCAACGGCACTTCACGCTGACACCCGACCGCGCGCCCCGCGGTTCGGCGCCGGCGGAGCTGTGGGACGTCAACGGCGGTCTCGGTAAGGTCGGCATCATCGCCTCGGTCTCACACGCGTTCTGCGCGGCATGCGACCGCACCCGGCTCACAGCCGACGGCCAGATCCGCAACTGCCTGTTCGCCCAGCACGAGACCGACCTGCGGCGGCTGATGCGCGCGGGCGCCGACGACGACGCACTGGCGGCCGCCTGGCGCGCCACCATGTGGGTGAAGGCCGCTGGCCACGGCATCAACGATCCGGGCTTCGTGCAGCCGGACCGCCCGATGAGTGCGATCGGCGGCTGACGTGGCGGTAAAGGTGACTGTCCGCTACTTCGCGGCCGCTCGGGCGGCGGCGGGCTTCGATGACGAGATCATCGGCGTCGCGCCCGGCACGACCGTCGGCGCGCTGGTGCAAGGCCTGGGTGAACGGGACACCGAACTGGCGAAAGTCCTGAGCCGATGCTCATATCTCTGTGACGGAATTGCGGTGCGGGACTTGGGGATGACGTTGAGCGACGCTCAAACCGTCGATGTTCTTCCCCCGTTCGCCGGTGGATAACCGTGATTTACGTCACATAACGAAACGGTCACAAGATGACCACGAACCGTTACCTCCAAAATCGCACCTGCGGAAACACGTTGGCGTCCTGCGGATTTAGACCCTTTTTAAGATTTGCTGCCTTCGGAAACGCCGCGAGCGTCAAAAGATGACGTGACCACGGCGACCCGTTAGCGTTCACTCCCAAGCCATCGACCCAAATCGAATGGCCCGCCGTGCCTAACTGCGCCGAGCTCCATCCGTTGGTGCACGGGACAACGACGAACAACTTGGATGGAGGCGGGGGACCCACCGGTCCACCGAATACACAGGACTTGGAACCGCTTGCGGTTCCTTGGGGTGAAGCCGTGCCCAACACGGCCGGGCGACCTCTCCAGCCCGAACCCGACAGCTGACCTCGCGGGCGCTTAAGAGAGGACCTAGCGCACCTATGAGTGGACGGCATCGCAAGCCCACTACATCGGCCGTAAACGTCGCAAAAATCGCCTTCACCGGCGCTGTCATCGGAAGCGGAAGCCTCGCCCTCGCCGGGCAAGCTGGCGCCGCCACTGACGGCGAATGGGATCAGGTCGCCAAATGCGAATCAGGCAATAACTGGGCCATCAACACCGGCAACGGCTATCAGGGCGGGCTGCAGTTCTCGCCGAGTACGTGGTCTTCGCACGGCGGCGGCGAGTACGCGCCGTCCGCGCACATGGCCACCAAAGAAGAGCAGATCGCGGTCGCCGAGCGGGTTCTTGCCACCCAGGGCAAGGGCGCCTGGCCGGTATGCGGCAGGGGCCTGTCCGGTGCGACGCCGCGCAATGTCATCGAGGAGCCGCAGGCCCTCGACGCCCCCGCTGTCAACGGCGAACTGCCACCCCCGCCGCCGTTAGATCCGTTCGCTCCCCCGGCGCCGCCCGAGGCCGCACCGATCGACGAGCTGTCGGCCCCGCTGCCCGACGCGCCGCCGCCCCCTCCCGCTCCACTGGATGCACCGCTGCCCCCGCCGCCTGCGCCGGTCGAGGGACAGATCGTCGACGCCTCGCTGGACGCGCCGCTGCCGCCTCCGCCGCCCCCTGTCGATGCTCCGCCGATCGAAGACACGATCGTCGCGGCCGCCGACAACTGGGACGTCGCACCGGCACCCGTCGATCAGCCGGAAGTGTGGGCGCTGCACGCGCCTGCACCGCTCGACCCCGTACTGCCGCCGCTCCCGCCCGCCCCACCGGCTCCCCCGGCGCCGCCCGCGCCGGGGGCCGTAGCGGCACCCGCGCCGGATCCGCTGGCCCCGCTCAACGCCGTCAACGTTCCCGCGCCGGCGTTTGACGCCGCCAACCAGGCGATGACCGATCCCGCCGCCGCACTGCCGACACTGCCGGACGGCGTCCCGCATCTGGCGAGCCCGGATGCCCTGCCGCCGGGCTCCACGATGGATCCGGCCGCGAACGGCGCCGACGGCCCGAACGTCAGCTACCTCAAGGACCTGTGGCAAGCGGTCCAGAACCACGACATCAGCGGCAAGGAAGCCTT
>Ga0114129_10001794_pt1 | contig 29250 bp, 31 predicted proteins | sample RhiMetdeltSRZDD1_FD_80071 | JGI IMG/M metagenome (GOLD analysis project Ga0114129, IMG submission 80071) | Populus rhizosphere microbial communities from Tennessee, USA - Rhizosphere MetaG P. deltoides SRZDD1 (version 2) (version 2) | ecosystem: Host-associated > Plants > Roots > Rhizosphere >... | reverse complement strand
GTGGCGGTGATGGCGGTCGAGTACGTGCTCCGGCTGTGGGTGGCGCCGGAGCGCGAGGCGATCGGCGCCCGAGAGCCCTGGCGGGCGCGTCTCCGGTACGCGACGTCCTTCGCCGGAGCCGTCGACCTCATCGCCATGCTACCGGCCTTGCTCGCGCTCGTCGTGCCGATCCCCGTCGACGCGCTCCGCCTCCTGCGGCTCCTGCGCGTACTGAAATTCGCCCGGTACACCCCGGCCCTCGCCCTGTTCGTCGCCGTGATCCGGAACGAGAGCCGCTCGCTCCTCGCGACGTTTCTGGTAGTCGCGGTGCTCATCGTGCTCGAGTCGGCGGTGATGTACGTCCTCGAGCGCGAGGCCCAGCCCAAGGTCTTCGCCAGCATCCCCCACGCCATGTGGTGGGCCATCGTGACGATCGCCACCGTCGGGTATGGCGACATCTTCCCCATCACGCCGGCGGGCAAGATGTTCGGCGGCGCGGTCATGGTGATCGGGATCGCGCTCTTCGCGGTCCCGGCAGGCATCCTCGCCACGGGCTTCGCGAGCGAGATCCGCAAGCGCGACTTCGTCGTGACGTGGCAGACGGTCGCCAACGTCCCCCTCTTCACCGGCCTCGACGCCGTTCGCATCGCAGAGATCGCGCGGCTTCTCAGGCGCCAGGTGGTCCCGGCGCAGTTCGTGGTGGTCCGGCGCGGTGACCCGGCGGACGCGATGTTCTTCATCATGTCCGGCGAGGTCCAGGTCGATATCACGCCGACCCCGGTCCGGCTCGGACGCGGTCAGTACTTCGGCGAGATCGCCCTGATTCGCGACACGGTGCGCACGGCCACGGTCACCACGCTGACCGAGTGCCAGCTCCTCTCGCTCGACGTCGCCGATTTCCGCCGCCTTCTCGAGAGCCACCCCGGCCTCAAGGCCACCATCACCCGGACCGCCGAGGAGCGCCTCGGCGCGCTGGCCGGAACCGCCGCAGCAGGACCTGCCGGATCCGGGACGGGCGACCGGCCCGCCGGCGGGCCCCGAGGCTGAGCCCTGGCCCAGTCCGGCCCGGGCCACCCTTTAGGCCATCACGTGCGGCCGTGCCCGTGAGCGGGTGGCACACCGGACCGCCGGGGGGGACGCGCATCGGCGGTCGGCTGCTCGGCCTCACGCTGGGGCTCAGCCTTGCCACCGTCCTGGCCGGCCTCGTCGCGCCCGCGCCGGCCAGCGCCCAGCGCGTGGACCGGGACCGGGAGATCCGCCCTCTATACGATCCTCTCCTCGGCATGGAGGAGAGCGGGCGAATCCCCAGGGCCAAGCTTCCGGAGGACCTTCCCGAACCCGCGCGTTGGCGCTACCTCCCCGAGGGGCGGATCATGCCGGGGAACATCTTCCAGCGGCTGTTCGTCTCGAGCTTCGTGTCCCCGCAGATCTTCTTCCGAGAGGACGTGGGCCTCGGGGGCGGCATCGCCATCACCGACATCGATTTCCGGGAGCAGCGGCGCCGCGAGTTCTTGGGCGCCTTCCTGACCCACACGACCGAGGGGCAGGAGCGATATCGTCTCGTCTGGCGGCGCTGGCTCCATCACCAGGAGATCCCGGAAGGCGGGGTCGTGGTGGAGGAGCGGAGCTTCCTCGCCGCCAGCGGCGGTTACCAGCGGACCCTCACGCGGCGGTTCTTCGGGCTCGGGCCGGACACGCGGGAGCGCGCCGAGTCGAGCTTCACGGACGAGGTCGTGGACGCCGGGCTCCGGGGGGATCTTGCGCTGCCAGGCCCGGGCGGCGACTGGATTGCCACCCTCGGGCTCCGCGGCGAGCACCACAACCTCGCGGGCGGTCGGGTCTCCGGGGTCCCCAGCACCGACCGGGCGTTCCCCGTGCTTTTCCAGGACGCCGACGGCCGGAGCGCCACGTACCTGACCGCGGGGCTCCGCTACGACACCCGTGACAGCCAGCACCAGCCGTACAGCGGCTGGCGCGTGGGCCTCGTGGCCGACGCGACGCCGTGGCAGAGCGACGGGAGCCTGGGGGCCGTCCTGACGGGGTATGGCAGTGTCGTCTTCCGGGTCCCACCGCTCTTCCACTCGGGTGGCGACTCCCGGGAAGAGAACCCGCCCACCGACACGATCGCGCTCGGGTTCCAGGTGGACACGACGGTCGGTGACTTGCCGTTCTACGACCTGCCGAGTCTCGGCGGCGTGTCAACGCTGCGCGGATACATCGCCAACCGCTTCACGGACGATTCGTCCTGGCACGCCGTGGCCGAGTACCGATTCTGGGTGATCCCGCGCGGGTTCCGGGTGACCCGGACCATCCGGGTCGAGCGGGTCGGCCTCGCGCTCTTCGGCGAGCTGGGCACGGTCGCCCCGAGCCTCGGCGATCTGCCGAAGGCCCGCGTCCACGCGAGTTACGGCGTGGGGCTCCGGATCTCCCTGGAGCGGGTGGCCGTGTTCCGCACCGATCTCGGCTTCTCGGACGAGGGTACGAACCTCACGGTGGCGTTCGGCCTGAGCTTCTGACGGACCGGGTCGGGCGCCCCTTACCCCCCCGGAGGCCTTCTGTTACCCTAAGCCGCACCGACGCTATGGCCATGCCTCCGTCTGCCGACCGAGCCATGGAGCTCCTGAGCGACCGCCACGGGGACGTCCTCGTCCTGAGCCCGCGAGGACGCATTGACCACGCCAGCGCCGAGGCGTTCAGGACGGCGCTCGGGCCGCACCTGGTTCAGTCCGGCCCGGGCCGGCCCCTCGTGCTCGACCTGGGCGCGGTCGACTATATCGCCAGCGTCGGGCTTCGCGTTCTCATGCTCGCGTTCCGGCAGGCCCGGGCGCAGGGCGGGACGATCGTCGTCGCCGCGCTGGGACCGCTGGTCCGCGAGATCTTCGAGATCAGCAAGTTCACCCTGGTGTTCCCGTGCTTCGCGACCGTGGCCGACGCACTGGCCGACGTGACCGCGCGGCCTCAGCCGGGGGCGGGAGGCCGGTGAGGCCGGCGGCGGACCGGGGGCGGGGTGGCTCCCGATGCTGATCCGCTTCTGGGGCACGCGCGGCTCCCTGCCCGCGCCGCTCGGCACGGCCGGCCTCCGCCGGAAGCTCGGCCGGGCTCTTCGCGGGGCGGCCGGTCGGCAGTTCGACACCGAGGAGGCCATCGAGCGCTACGTCGCAGAGGAGCTTGACTTCGCCAGCTCCCACACATTCGGGGGCAATACGGCCTGCGTCCAGATCGACGTGGGCGGAGCGGAGGACGTGCTGTGCGATCTCGGCTCGGGTGCGCGCGAACTCGGGCTCTCCGCCATGTCCCGATATCGCCCCGGTGTCCCCCAGGTCTTCCACGTCTTCCTGTCGCATCTCCACTGGGACCACATCCAGGGCTTCCCCTTCTTCATCCCGGCCTACATCCCGGGCAACCGCATCCGGATCCACGGCTGCCATGACGGTCTCGAGGCGGGCTTCCGACGCCAGCACGGGGGGCCGAGCTTCCCGGTGGACTTCTCGCAGCTTCCCTCCACCATCGAGTTTGTCCGTCTGGTTCCCGGCGAGACCTACGAGGTCGCGGGCCTCCGGGTCACCGCGAAGCGCCAGTTCCACTCCGGCGACTCCTACGCGTACCGCTTCGAGCGGAACGGGAAGGCCGTCGTCTACTCGACGGACTCCGAGCACAAGCTCGACGACCCCGCGAGCGCACGCGCGTTCGCCGATTTCTTCCGCGACGCCGACCTCGTGATCTTCGACGCGATGTACTCCTTGGCGGACGCGTTTTCCATCAAGGAGGACTGGGGTCACTCGAGCAACGTCGTAGGCGTCGAGCTGTGCCAGATGGCTGGGGTCCGGCACCTGTGCCTCTTCCATCACGAGCCGGCCTACGACGACGAGAAGCTGACGGCCATCTGGCGGGAAACGGAGCGCCTCGAGGAGCTCACCCGGGGTGAGCGTCCCCTCCGCATCACGGCCGCCTACGACGGCCTCGAGCTCCGCGTCTGACGGCCGCCGGGACCGGCCCCGCGCGCGTGGCGGCTGACGCCGCGCCCGGCGGGGCGCAGCGGGCATCCCCGGCGGCCTCGGATCGCTCGGCGAGTGCCTGGTCCCGCGTGGCGCTCCTGGTGGGAGGCACCGGACGGTCGGTCGGCGCTCTGGTGCTCCTCGCCCTCACCGCCCTCCTCCTGGCGGGGGGACCCGACGCGCCATTGCGTGGGCTCTGGTTCGACTTCTGCCAGCGGCTCGCGCCGCGCGTCCGGGTCTCGGGGCCGGCCGTCATCGTGGCCGTCGACGAGCCGAGCCTCGGCCGGTACGGCCAGTGGCCCTGGCCCCGCCAGCTCCTGGCCGAGCTCGTCGACCGCCTCCGCGGGGCGAGCCCGGCCGCGGTCGCGCTCAACTTCCTGTTCTCGGAGGCTGACGGGTTCTCCGGAGCGAGCCTCGCCACCCGGATCCCAGGCCTCGCGGCGCGGACCGCGGCCTGGGTCGCGTCGGTGCCCGACGGCGACCAAGCGCTCGGCCGGGCCCTCGCCGCGGCGCCAAGCGTGATCGGGCTGGCCGGCCTCGACGGCCCCGTCGCCCTGTCGCGACGGGGCCACTTCACACCGGTGGTCGTTCGCGGCAAGGATCCATCGGGGCAGGTCCGGCACTTCCGGACGGCCCTTCACAGCGTGTCCGACATCGACGGCGGCGCCGCGGGGCACGCGCTCCTCAGCGCGGACGTCACGGGTGGAGTCGTGCGCCGGCTACCGCTCGTCGCCGCAGTCGGCGACACGCTGGTCCCCGGGCTCGGTATCGAGGTGCTCCGGGTCGCCGCCGAGGCGCCGGCCTTCGGAGTCCGGAGCGACGGGGGTGGCGTGCGGGCCGTGGGAGTCGGTGACGTCTGGATCCCCGCGGAGTCCGACGGGACGATGTGGATCCACTTCACGCCCCACGATCCGGCCCGGTTCGTTTCAGCCGCGGCGGTGTTGGCGGGCGAGATCGCGCCAGAGCGCCTCGAGCGAAAGCTGGTCCTCGTCGGCGTGACGGCGCTGGGTCTCGGGGACCAGCACGTCACCCCGCTCGGAGAGAGCCTCCCCGGCGTCGAGATTCACGCCCAGGCCCTGGAGAACATGTTCGACGGCCCGTCCTCGTGCGGCCGCGCTGGGCGGAGGAAGTCGAGGCAGCGGCCCTCCTCGTGGCCGGGACGCTCGTGGTCGCCCTCACCCCGGTAGTGGGGATGGTCCGCGCGGCGCTCCTGGCGCTCGGCCTGGCCGCCGCGCTGCTTGGCGGGAGCTTCGAAGGGTACCGCGAGCTCGCGCTGCTCTTCGACGGCCTCACGCCAGCCCTGTCCTTGGGGATCGTTTACACCGCCACCCTCGGGGGCGCCCTGGCCGAGGCCGACCGACAGCGCCGGGCGCTCCGCCAGCGGCTCCAGGAGGAGCGCGAGGCCGCGGCCCGGCTCGCGGGCGAGCTCGAGGCGGCGCGCCGCATCCAGCTCGGCCTCCTCCCCAGGCCGGAGAGCGCCTTCCCGGGCGAGGGCCGATTCCGGATCGCGGCTGTGATGGAGCCGGCGCGCGTGGTCGGGGGTGACCTCTTTGACTTCTTCCTCCTAGACGGCGACCGGCTCCTGTTCCTGGTCGGCGACGTGTCGGGGAAGGGCCTCCCCGCCAGCCTCTTCATGGCGGCCACCAAGGCCTTCTACCGAAGCATCTCGACCCGCCACGCTGTCGAGCTGGCCAGGACGATGCGCGAGGCAAGCGCGGAGATGGGCCGGGACAATCCGGAGGCGTTCTTCGTGACGCTCGTGGCAGCCGTGCTCGACGTCAACAGCGGGCGCCTCTGGTACTGCAGCGCCGGGCACGAGGCACCCTGGATCGTGCACCCCGACACCGGGGAGGTCGAGCGGCTGGAGGGCGGCGCTGGCCCGCCGCTCTGCGTGCTCGAGGACTTCGCCTACGAGACCGCCACGACGCGGCTCCGTCCAGGGGACACCGTGCTGATGGTGACGGACGGCGTCACCGAGGCGCTGGACCCGGGTGGGGACCTGTTCGGCACCCCACGCGTGACGGCTCTCGTGACCGAGGCCGCGCGGGTGCCCGTCCGCACCGAGCCCGCTCGGCTGGTCGCGGATCTGGTGGTGGCCGTCCGAACCTTCCGCGAGCCCTTCGAGCCGGCCGACGACGTCACGCTGCTCGCCGTCCAGTGGATCGGCCCAGCGGACGCGCGCGAGCCCTGGAATCCTGGACTCAGCGCACCGTGATCTCGACCCGCCGGTTGCGCGGCTCGGCCACCCCAGCGGACGTCGGCACCCGGGGCTCGCGCTTGCCCCGGCCAACGGCGACGACGCTGGCCGGGGCGATTCCCCGGGCGATCAGGAGGGCTCGGACGCGCTCTGCCCGCCGGAGCGAGAGGGCGTCGTTGAACTGGTCCGTTCCGACGGCATCGGTGTGGCCCGCCACCGTGAGGTCGGGCGCCGGCCGCGACGCGATCGCGAGGAGGACCTGGCCCACCAGAGCCTGCGACTCGGGCGTGAACTGGTCCGTCGCCTCGACGAAGTAAAGGATGAACGTGACCGGACGGGGGGGTTCGGCACCGAGCGCATCGGCAAAGACGGCCCGGACCTCGTCCGGGGTCGCCTGTCCTGACTCGAGCCGGCCCCCGGCGCCCGTGCGCGCGCTCGCGTACGCGGTGTTCAGCACGACCTCGCGTCCGCCTTCTTGCACGACGACCGCCCCGACTCCGCCCTCGCGCCCGGGAAGGACGACGACGAGGTCGGCGCGAGTCGGCGGCGGGGCGGCGGGCGACGGTGGCGCTGGCGGGGCGGCGCAGGCGGCCGCGAGCGAGCCGGCCAGGACGATGCCGGGAAGGAGGAGGCGCCGCCCCCCGCTACGGCGAGCCGTCGCTCGCACGAACGACGAACTCCGTGCCGCGCACGCCGAGGATGGCCGACGGCGTCTTGATGCGCATGGCATCGGGCGCCTGCTTGGCGATGCGGCCCGAGACCACCGCCAGCGTGCCCTTCGTGAGCGCCGCCTCGAGCGAACCGGGCTGGTTGCCGTCGTAGACGAAGCGCTCGATCGCGAGAACGCTGTTCGGTCCGGCCGACAGGAGCGTGTCGTCGGCCAGGGTGACTCCCACGGCCCCGTCCGGTCCCGTCACCAGCGTGTCGGCCTGCCGCACGCCGGCGCCGACCAGGGCCAGCTCGCGCCGCGGCCCCCGCTCGATGTAGACGGTGCCCTTCACCGTCTTGACCCGACCGACGTCCTGGGCGACGGCTTCGCCGGCCGTCAGCATCGCGAACAGCGTCCCGAGGACGACGATCACGAAACGCCCCGATCGGGGCGCCGCTGCGACTTCCGGCTGCATCACGCTCGTCCTCCTCGACCCTTCTTGGCCCGACGCTTCCTGACCCGATCCCTGTTGACCCAATCCCTCTTCATTCAGCCCGTCCTCGCCCGAACCGCTCCAGCGGCCAGGCCCCTGATCATACCCCGTTCGCGCCCGCGACGGCCACGGGACGCCGTGAAGGCTTGACCGTGCGGGCCGAGGGAACATTCCGGGGCCGGCTCCCCAGCTTCCCGGAGGTGCGCGCCCTGGCCGAGGCATTCGGGGCCACCGTGGGCGCCGATCACAGTGCGACGCTGCGGGTCGTGCTCGTCCTGGAAGAGCTCTTCACGAACACGGTCACTCACGGCTACCCCCCCGGCCGCGAAGGGCCGGTCTGGGTCACGCTCGCGAGTCGGGCCGGGGTCATCGAGGTCACCTACGAGGACGCGGGGCCTTCCTTCAATCCCGTCACCGATGCCCCGACGCCGTCGGACCAGCCCCTCACGGACGAGGGACAGCCGCCGGGTGGGCTGGGCCTGGCGCTCGTGCGGGGTCTGAGCGCGTCGGCCGGCTACGCGCGGGTCGGCGACCGGAACCGCGTCACCCTGACGGTATTGACCGGACGCCCGCCTCCATCACCGCCGGCCCCGCCGGCCGCCGCACCGTGAGGACACGCGGGAGTGTGAGGTCTGTCAGGACCGGGCCTCGGCCCGCCTGAGCCGCGCTTCCTCCGGCGCCGGATCCCAGTCCGTCCCGGCGACGGGGTCCGTCGAGTTCGCCCCGTTCTCCATCCGGGCCAGGAGCCGCTCGTGGAGGGCCGACGTCTTCGCCGCCCGCCAGCGGTCGCGCTCGGCCAAAACCGGGTCGAGGGCTGCGCGGGCCGCGCCGAGGTCAGCCGCACCGGCCATTGTCTCGTCGACCAAGCGGCGGTAGATGCGCGTCAGCTCGGCGATAAGCGGAGCAGGGTATTCCCGCCCCTGGATCTTGAGCGTCGTGACCCCGAGGGCCAGATAGCGCGGCACGTCCTCGAGGAGCGCGTAGATCTCGTTGTTCGAGCGCTCGAGGTACTCGAGCACCTTCCCGGGAAAGCGCTCGGCGATCGCCGGCACGTGGGTCCCGAGGCAGGGCCGGTAGCAGCTGCCGCCCTGGTCCGGGTTCCCGCGGAGCTTGGTCCGCGTGCAGCCGTCCGAGTCGTGGACGATCTCGGTCTCGAAGTACGGCGAGAAGTAGTCGTAGAGGCGGCAGCCCCCCACGCCCGTGATGCAGCGGTTGCTGTGGATCAGGAGCTCCACGCCGATCCCGACCTCGTCGGCCGTGCGCTTGAGCACCGCGATCCGCTCGAAGGTGTTGAGCGCCGTCGACGCGACGAACTGCGTCGCGCCCGCCGCCTTGGCGCGCTCCATGGCCGTCCGGTCGCGGATGTTGCACGCCACGCTCGCGTGGATGGGGACCTCGGGAAAGCGGGCGCGCACCACGCGCATCGCCTCGAAGGACTTCATGATGAACCCGTCGACCCCCCACGTGGCGTAACCCTCGGCCTTCCGCAGGAGCTCGTCGTGGTCCCGCGGGTCGACGTCCACGTTGAGCGCGACCCGGAGCCTGGCGCCGTGGTCGTGGGCGAGACGGTGCGCCTCGCCGACGTCCTGGTGCTTGAGCTCGTAGGCCGACTCCCGACGGCTCCAGCCGAGCGGTCCGACGTACACGGAGTCGGCGCCAGCCCGGACCGCGGCGCGCACCATCTCGAGGCTGCCTCCTGGCGACAGGAGCTCGGTCATCCCATGTCTCCTTCCACGTTGGCCACGTTGGCCACGTTGGCCGTGGCGGTGCCGGCCCGGTCGGCCCCGACGTATTCGAGGCCGCTCCGGCCGAACGCGAACCCGTTGCAGAACCCCGCGCGCGAGTGCGCCCGGAGGAGTGTCCACCAATCGGAGTCGAGCACCGCGTCCCCGGCGAGCGCTCGCGCGAGGGCCTCCCGGTACACCCGGCCCACCGTGAGCCGGTAGGCGGGCGTCTCCGACACCGCCTCGACGCGGAAGTGCCGGTGCCCGTCCGCCACCAGGCGCGGCAGGTGCTCGAGCAGGCACGCGTCGCGCCCGCTCAGGACGCCGGTGCCGACGGACTTCAACACCCAGTCACCGCGGGAGAGGAACACGTCCTGCCGGCACAGGGCGGGGCATCCCACGCCCAGCTCCGCCTCGCACCCGAGGAGCAGGCACGAGTCCGAGACGCCGAGCGGCATCTTGCCGTGAACCGTGACCTCCACGGGAACGCCGCCCATCCGGGCGAGCTCCGCGACCTCGTCCAGGGGCAGCTCCGCGGGCGGCGCGACGCGGACCGCCCCCAGAGCCCGATAGACGGCGGCGCCCGCCCCCGTGTACACGTTCGCGAAGGACCCGAGGTGGAGCGCGAGCTCGGGGAACTCGTCGCGCACGAGGCGCGCCAGCCCGGGGCCGTGCGCCTCGGCGGCGAGGGCCCCGGCCGCGCGGGCCGCGTCGAGCGCGCGGCGCAAGCGGTCCACGTCGCGCCCGTGGGGCGCCGCGTACGTCGTGACGTAGGCACGGCGGCCCTGATCGCGGACGGCGCGCACGGCATTCCCCAGCTCGAGGGGTCGCTCGAGCAGGTTCCCCTCGTACCGCGCGCAGTAGAGGTTGCCCAGGTAGACGGCGTCGTAGGGACCGAGGTCCGAGGCGTGGAGGTCGTGGAGGTTCGAGATCGCGGTCGTGAGCTCGAACGGCGCGGGCATCACGGCACGTCGCCTACCGGCCCACCACGGTCCAGGTCGGGTGCAGTCCCGGCGCCGGACCGGGGTCCGCGGGCCGGCCGGCCGTCGCCGCGTCGAGCACGCGGCGGTACTGCGCGACCAGCGCGCCGAGCGGCTCCGCGGGCAGGCTCCGCCCCTGGAGCTTCAGGACCGCGACGCCCGCGGCGACGTACGCCGGCACGTCCGCGAGCCGGCTGAGCTGGCGCGCCGGGAAGGCCCTCTCGGCGCGGCGGCCGGCCCGGTCCTCCAGTGTCCAGGGCTTTTGGCAGACCTTGAAGCACGCGCCGACCCCGCCACGCTTCATGCTGCCCGACTGGCGCCGAGCGTCGGGAGCGCCGTCGGGGAGGGGCGTCGGGCGGAGCTGGAAGTACCCCGGCATGGCGCAGCGGCCGAGCAGCACGAACTCCTCCACCATGTGCACCATGATCTCGACGGCGATCGGCACGGCCGCCACGCATGCCCCCGCGTCGTCGGGGTCGACGGTGGCGGGCAGAACGACCGCCGCCGCGCCGATGTCCGCGAAGGCGGCCACGTCCGCCGGCGTCTGGGCACCGCACCCGATGCTGGCGGTCAGCCGGAGCGCGGGGTGCGTGCGGCCGAGCGAGGCGAGGAGCCCGATGTCGTTGACGATGAGCGTGCGCACGCCCATGTCGAGGAGCCGCGGCACCGCCGCACGGAGCAAGACCTCTTCCCGGGGCCGCGGGATCGTGTTGAGGGCGACCTGGAGCTCGGCGCCGTGCGCGCACGCCAGGCGCGCCGAGGCGGCGATCTCCGGCCACTCGAGCTCGCTCCGCGCCCCGCCGCGACTCCACCCGCGGAGCCCGACGTAGACCGCGTCGGCGCCGGCGCCGAGCGCCGCGGCCACCGCTTCGGGGCTGCCACCGGGTGCGAGGAGAAGGGTCATCCGGGAATCCCGTGCGAGGCTCTTACGCTATCACAGGCCGCGGGGGATGGCCCCCGGGGGTTAGGCGATCGGGTCCTCAGGGACTCAGGATCTCGTGCGCGGCGCTGTACGACCCGCCGGGCTGGGGACCGCCCGACAGGACGTGGATGCGCCCCTCGAATGCAATGGCCGCCAGGCCGTGGCGCGGCGTGGGCATCGGCGCGAGCGTGCTCCACCGGTCCAGCGTCGCGTCGTAGACCTCGACCTGGCCGAAGGTGCCGCTCGGGGCCTCGCCGCCGAACACGAACAGGCGTGACCCGAGGACCGCCGCGGCGATCCCGCTCCGCGCGGTCGGGAGGGCCGGCCGGGCCGTCCAGCTGTTGGTCGCCGGGTCGTAGACGTGATGGGCGTCGAGGTTCCGCGCGTAGCTTCCATCGAGGCGGCCGCCGACGACGTGGAGCTTCCCGCCGACCGCCCCCGCCGCGTGGTGATCGCGGGGGACCGGCATCGGCGCCCGCGGCTCCCAGCGATCCGCGCCCGGGTCGTAGACCTCGAGCGCGTCCGTGTTGCGCCGGGCGGTCCCCACGCCCCCGGCGGCGTAGATGCGCCCGTCGATAACGGCGGCGGCCAGGGCCCCGCGCGCCGTGGGGAGCGGCGTTCGCGTGCGCCATCGGTCCGCGCCGGGATCGTACTCGAACACGGTGTCGAGCACCGCCCACTGGCCGCCCGAGTAGCCGCCGACCACGTAGAGGCGACCGCCCACTGCGACGGCCGCCGCGTGGTGGAGCGGCACGGGCAGCGGCCCGCGCCGCTCCCAGCGGTCTGTCCGGGGGTCGTACGCCTCGACCTGGTCGCCGCCCTGGCCGAACCCGCCGATCACGTAGAGGCGCCCGCCGAGCTCCGCCCCGGTGACCTCGGTCCGGCTCGAGAGGAGAGGGGTCGCTCGCGTCCAGGTCCCGGGGCCCTGTCCCCACCCGGGCGCCGCGAGTGCGACGACGAGGAGAGCGGCGACACCGAGCGAGCGCCAGCCCCTCATACCCCTCACCGGCCGTCAGAACAGCGTGTAGATGAAGGGCGCGATCGCGGAGCTCTGGGCGAAGATGATCAGCCCGCCGACCAGGAGCAGGATCAGCAGCATCGGCGTCAACCACCACCACTTCCGCTCCCAGAAGAACTGCAGAAGCTCGCCGAGGATCCCCGCCCGGCTCTGGAGGTGCTCGCTCAGCTTCACGGCTCCGAACCCCCCGGCGTGCGCTTCTCGACGACGCAGTCGCCGAGGACGAGCACGTCCATCCCGCTCCGGGCGAAGGTGGCGAGCGCCTCGGCGGGCGTGTTGACGATCGGCTCGCCCTTGAGATTGAAGGACGTGTTCAGCAGCACCGGCACGCCGGTGGCCTTGCCGAAACGCTCGATGAGCCGGTGGTAGCGGGGGGCGGTCTCCTCGCGAACGGTCTGGAGGCGCGCGGTGCCGTCCACGTGGGTGACCGCCGGGATGGCGTCGCGCTTGGCGTCGTGGACGTCCACGACGTAGAGCATGAACCGGGCCGGGTAGTGGCGGGCAGCATCCGGGAGGGCGAAGTACTCCTCCGCGCGGCCGACCGGGACCGAGGGCGCGAACGGTCGGAACGGCTCCCGGTACTTGATCTTCACGTTCACCAGGTCCTTCATCTCGGGGCGCCGGGGATCCGCGAGGATGCTCCGGTGGCCCAGGGCCCGGGGTCCCCACTCGAAGCGGCCCTGGAACCACCCGACGACGCGGCCCTGCTCGAGCCGGTCCGCGACGTGGCCCAGGAGGCGGTCCTCGTCGTCGAAGGGCGTATAGGCCGCCCCGTCGGCCGCGAGGGCCGCCTCGATCTCCGGCCTCCCGTACTCCTGACCCCACGAGGCGTGCTCCATCACAAACCCGCGCGGCCGGCCGAGCACTGCGTGATGCGCCCAGAGCGCCGCGCCCAGCGCCCCGCCCGAATCGCCCGCCGCCGGCTGGACGTACAGCTCTTCGAACGGCGCCTCGCGGAGGACGCGGCCGTTGGCCACGCTGTTGAGTGCGACGCCGCCGGCCATGCACAGGCGGGGGAGCCCCGTCCGGCGGTGGGCATACCGCGCCATCCGCAGGACGACCTCCTCGACGACCGCCTGGATGCTCGCCGCCAGGTCCGCGTAGTACTGGTTGCGGTCCGCCTGCGCCGCGTGGTCCGCCGCGCGCGGCCCGAAGTACGACGGGTAGCCGCTCGCGGCCGTGAAGAAGGGCGCGGCGGGATCCCGCGGCGTGCCGAACAGCTCCACGAACCGGTCGCTGTACGTGCGCTCGGTCGACCGGTGGAACTCGAAATAGCTCATGTCGAGCTCGAAGCCCCCGTCGTCCGCTACCCGGATCAGCTTCCACACGCGGTCGACGTGCCGCGGCGTGCCGAAGGGCGCCATGCCCATGACCTTGTACTCGCCCTCATTGACCTCGAAGCCGAGGAACGCCGTGAAGGCACTGTAGAGGAGCCCGAGCGAGTGTGGGAACCGGATCTCCTCGAGCAGGGTGATCGCAGTCCCGCGCCCGACACCCACCGTCGCGGTGGTCCACTCCCCGACCCCGTCGACGGTCAGGATGGCGGCCTCGGTGAAGGGCGAGCAAAGGAACGCACTGGCCGCGTGGGAGAGATGGTGCTCGCTGAACAGGATACGCGAGGGGGGAACGCCGAGCCGCCTCTGCAGGAGGTGGCGGATCCACACTTTGTCGCCGAGCCAGGGGATCATCGCCTCCTGAAACAGGCGGCGGGAGCGGGGGAACGTCTGCATGCACGTGAGCAAGAGGCGCTCGAACTTGAGGAACGGCTTCTCGAAGAACACGACGCAGTCCAGCGCGGAGGCGGGAATGCCGCCGGCGCGGAGACAGAAGTCGATGGCCTGGGCCGGGAACCCGTAGTCGTGCTTCTTCCGGCTGAAGCGCTCCTCCTCCACGGCGGCGACGAGCTGCCCATCGCGGAGGAGCGCCGCCGCCGCGTCGTGGAAGTAGCACGAGACCCCGAGGACGTCCATCAGGACTGCCGGCGGGCCTGCTCCGCGATCGGACGCGTGGCCGCATCACGCGGGCGCCAGCCACGGGCGGCCCCGGGCGCGATCCCCAGGGGGTCACTCCGGCGCAGGACGAGCGCGAACGGTCCGAGGATCACGTAGTAGAAAACGCTCAGCAGGATCCGCGCCTGGAAGTCGCCGATCCGGTGGGCCACGCGGGTCCACCAGCGCCAGGCGGCGCGGGCCGCGGCTTTCACGCCGTGTTGCGGTGCGGATCCAGTTCCCATCGGCACGCTCGGAGTCTAGCACAGCCCCGGGAGCGGTCCTCGCGCCGCGAGGTAAGTCCGCCGCAGCGCCTCACGGGCAGACCGGCGCTCGCACGCTCAGGGATGCGCCGAGGTGGCTCGACTCGAGCGAGTCCTGGATCGTTCCGTCACCGGCAGCGCCCGGCACCCTGAGAGAGATGGATGTAGAACGCGTGATACTCGAGGGCCGGCGCGTGCCGGTGCGGCGCGATCACGCTGCCGATCGGCGGCGACACGGGCAGCTCGACGTCGAACCGGACCCGAAGCCACGCGCGGAGATCCTCCGGACCCGCATCGCCGGGTCCCCGGTCCCAGACCACGAGACACTCGCCCCCGGCGACGCCGGCCGGGGGCGCCGGCAGGTAGCCCGGCGCCTCCAGGCTCACGACGCGCGAGTCCGGGAACGCGAGCCGCACGTTGCCGCCCAGCGGTCCGGGGCCCGCGACGATCGTGCCGTGCCGAAACCCCATGGCGGCGATCGCCCGCGCGACCGCGTCGTACGGCGTGTTGAGCCGCGACGGCATGCCCACGCGCGCACCGATGTGCACCTGCAGCAGGACCCCGGCCACCATGAGCGCCTCGGCGAGCACGAGGGCCCCGGCGTAAGCACGCAGACGGCGGCGGCGCACAGCGTCGACCCCCAGGCGGTCCAGGCGCCAGCACGCATAAAGGGGCAGGAGGAAGAAGAGCGGGATGGCCCAGCGGAACTTGAGCTGGCCGAGCACGTTCACGAAAGCGCCCGCGCCGAGAAGCGCCAGTCCGGCCAGGAGGGTGCGCTCGACGAGCAGCCCCGCGGGGGTCTCGCGACCGCCAGGCCGGGGCTTCAACCGATAGGTCTCCGGGAAGAGGACCAGGAACAGGAGACCGAGCGGCGCCGCATAGTAGACGAAGGCGCGCAGCACGGCGCCGAGGCCGTCGAGGACGCCGGCGGCAAAGGAACGGGTGCTCCCGGGGCCGACCTGCTGGGCGAAGCGCGTGAGGTCGTCTTGGTGGGTGGCGAGCCAGAGCGCGTAGGGCAGGACGAGGACGGTCGCCAGCGTGATCGTGAGCATTCCCCGCGGGTCCAGGAGGCGCCGGCGGTAGGGGGCGACGGTCAGCGCCGCGAGCCCGAGGGCGGCGCCGAAGACGAGGTAGGTGAGCTTCGACAGGGTACCCAGCGCGAGCGCGAGACCGAGCCAGGCATAGCGTCCCGTGGTGGGGGCAGCCTCGACCCGAATCAGCGCGTAGACCGTGGCCGCCGCCGCCGCCAGCACGGCGACGCTCTGGGTGAGGTCGTCGTGGACGAACCAGCCCACGGGCAGGAGCAGGAGCAGCGAGAACGCCGCGAGGGGGGCGAGACGAGGCTCGACCAGGACGCGCCGGGCCGTCGCGTACGCGAACGCGTACCCGACGGCGAGCACCGCATACTTGAGTACCGTCAGGCTTGCGGTGCTCACCCCGGCAAGCCGGACCGTCGCCCACACGAGCCAGGTGTAAAGCGGCGGCTGGCGCGGCTGGTAGCCCCACGCGAGGGTCTGGCTGAAGATCGCCTCCCGCGCGTCGTCGATGTTGAGGATCGGCGAGATCCACACGCGGAGGGCGGCGTGGCCGATCGCGTACACAGCGAGAAGGAGCGCGAAGGTCTGCGGGCCGGGCTTCGGCGCGCGCCAATCCCGCCACTCCCGGTCGATCGACCCATCCTCCCGGCGGGACCGCGACGCGCCCGAGCACGCCCCCGGGTCGGGCACGAGCGCGCTCGCCGCTCGCCTGTCGAGCCGTTGCGGGATCGGGGCGGCGGCAGTAGCGTAGCATGGCCGGAACGGTCGACCGGCGCTGCGAGCCCTCACGACGTGGATGGGTGACGACCCGTGAGACCGACTCGAGGCGAGTGGGTGCTCCGGGATGGCGATTGACGCGAGTCCTCCCCGCACCGGAAGGAAGGCATGCGCATGAAGTCCGGGCTCCTCGTCCTCGGTGTCATCGCGCTCGTCATCGCCCTCGGTCTCGGCTGGGCGATCTCCGCCAACAACCGCCTCGTAGCGCTGGATCAGACCGTGCAGGAGAGCTGGGCCCAGGTCCAGACCGTCTACCAGCAGCGGGCTGACCTCGTCCCGAACCTGGTCGAGACGGTGAAGGGCTTCGCCGCGCAGGAGCGCACCGTCCTCGAGGAGGTCACCCGGGCCCGCGCCAGCGTCGCGGGGATCAAGGTCACTCCCGAGGTCCTGAACGATCCGGCCCTACTCCGAAAGTTCCAGGAGGCCCAGAGCCAGCTGAGCGGCGCTCTGAGCCGTCTGCTGGTGACAGTGGAGCGCTACCCCGAGCTCAAGTCGAACCAGAACTTCCTGGCACTCCAGAACCAGCTCGAGAGCATCGAGAACCGGGTCGCCGCGGAGCGGCGGCGCTTCAACGAATCGGTCCGCGCTTACAACACCGCGGTCCGGAGCTTCCCGGCCAGCCTTGTGGCCTCCTTCCGGGGCTTCCGGGAGAAGCCGTTCTTCGAGGCCGCGCCGGGCACGGAGGCTGCGCCTCAGATCAAGTTCTAGGCGGGCGAGGCGGGCCGCTCCCCCAGAGGCGGGGCGGCGCCACGATGTCGCGACGCCGCCACCTTGGCGCTGGCGGATGGACCAGCGCGGCTACCGGTTCGGGGGGGCGGCGCTGATGCCGCCGAGGACCGACTCCGGATCGCTCTCCACGGCCAGGTCGCCGAGGGACACGATCCCGACCGGCCGCCCCCCCTCGACGACGGGGAGCCGGCGGATCGCCTTGTCCCGCATGATCTTCACGGCCTCCCCGATCGCGTCCGCGGGGGACAGCGTGGTCAGCTCCCGGCTACAGATCTCTCCCACCGTCGTCTGGGCCGGATCCCGCCCCTCCGCCAGGGCCCGGACGACGATGTCACGGTCGGTCAGGATCCCCTGAATCCGGTCTTCTTCGAGGACGACGACGTCGCCGATGTTCCCGTCGCGCATGGAGCGCGCCGCGGCGGTGACGGTGTCGGTCACCTGGACGGTCACGGGCCTCTGGGTCATGATCTCGCGCAGATATCGAGCCATCGAACCTCCTTCGACGTGAAGTGGTCCTCGGTGGGCGTGTACCCTCCACGAGGGACCCATGGTCAGTTTGTGCAAGCCGGCTGCCGGCTGTCTGGCAGCCGCGGGTGCTGCGCCGCCAGGGATCTGGCACGATGGTTGCCAACCGAGACAGGCGACTTTTCGGGGAGGTGTCGATGCGGAGCATGGGCGGGATGACGGCAGCGGGCCGGCTCCTGGTCGTGGTCGCGCTGACCGGCGCGTGCGCCGGTGGGCGCTCGGCGGCGAGCGAGGCGCCCTTGGTGGCGTGGGCCGAGCTGAAGAACATGCTCGGGGAGTCCGTCGGCTCGGCCGTCTTCCGGGAAGAGGATGGACGGGTTCGCATCGTGGTGCAGGCAAGCGGGCTGACGCCCGGCCGCCATGGCATCCATGTGCACGCGGTGGGCCGATGCGAGCCGCCCACGTTCCAGAGCGCTGGCGATCACTTCAACCCCCGCGGGAAGAAGCACGGGCTGGAGAATCCCGAGGGCGCCCACGGCGGCGACCTGCCCAACCTGGAGGCCGACACCAGCGGCCGGACCGAGTACGTGACGGTGACCGACCGGCTGACGCTCGGGCCGGGCCCGACCTCCGTCTTCGACGCCGACGGCAGCGCGGTCGTGGTCCACGCCGGGGCGGACGACCAGCGGACGGACCCATCCGGGAACTCCGGCGACCGGGTGCTGTGCGGCCAGCTCGTGTCGGGGCCGGCCAGCGGCCTGGCCCCGCGGCCGTAGGAGGCGCGTGCCACGTCGCTCGCTCGTCGGCGTGACGGCCCCCGGACACGGCTCCCAGGCGCCAGGGCGCGGAGGTAGCGCCATGACGCCGGAGACCCGAGGCATTCCGCTGGCCAAGGATCGGACCGGCGAGCCCCGACGCGGGGGGACGCGACGACGGTGACCCGAGTGTTCCGGGCTTCCGCCGCCTCGTGAGGGCGGGCGAAGCATGTCCCCCCGGCATCGCGCCGCCCGCGCGCGAGCCTTGCTTCGGCCTCTCCTCGACGCCGTCCGTCTTCCCCTGCGCTGGCTCGCTCGTCAGGAAGCCTTCGTGCTACTCACCGCCTTCGCGATCGTCGTGGCCCTCTACGGCTTCATCGAGCTCGCGCTGGAGATGGGGGAGGGCGAAATGCGCCACTTTGACGAGTGGCTGCTACGCCTCCTCCGCCGCGAGAACGATCTCGCGGTGCCCATCGGCCCTCCCTGGCTCTCGGGGGCGTTGACGGATATCACAGCGCTCGGCGGGACGGCGGTTCTCGTGGGCGTCATTCTCGTCACCATCGGCTACCTGGCGCTGCAGCATCGATACGGGGCCACGGCCCTCGTCATCATCGCGTCCGCCGGCGGCGGTCTCCTCAGTGTCGCGTTGAAGCAGGTATTCGCCCGGACCCGTCCTGACATCGTGCCGCATCTGGTCCTCGTCGAGGGTCACAGCTTCCCAAGCGGGCACTCCATGGCCGCCGCGGTCATCTACCTCACGCTGGGCGCCTTGCTCGCTCGCTTCGCCGCGCGGCGGCGAGTGAGGATCTACGTCATCGGGGTCTCCCTCGTGCTGACAGCCCTCATCGGGATCACGCGGGTCTACCTGGGTGTGCACTACCCAAGCGACGTCCTTGCGGGTTGGGCCGCCGGGCTGGCGTGGGCGCTGGTCTGCTGGCTGGCCGCCCGGTACCTGCAGTATCGAGGCGCCGTGGAAGCGCCCGGGTCGTCGGCCGCGCGCTGACAGCGCGCGGCACCGCCCGGAGGCGCCGGCTCAGGAGTGCGAGTGACCGGGTAGGCGCACGTCGCCAAGCCCGATGCGCATCGCCTCGATGTCGAGCTCCTGCTCGAGTCGATGGAGCACCTCGTCGCTGATCACCCCCTGATCGCGGAGCGCGATGAGGGCGCGCCGCTCCGCCGAGAGCGTCTCGTGTCGGAGCCGCCGCCGGGCGGCCTGGGCCCGGGCGGACTCGATGTCGGCGCCCGGGTCGATCGACGAGGCGCGCCGGACGCGCTGCGTGTAGAGCGTGTGCATCCGATCGATGTCCTCGTGGGACGCATCCGGCGCCTGGGCCAGGTCGTCGAGCCGCGCCAGCGCCGCGCGGGCGGCCTCCTCGCGCGCGTGGGCCTCCTCGAGCTCGAGCGTGGTGTCGTCGCCGAGCCGGAGCCGGCGGATCAGGGGCGAGAGGGTCAGCCCCTGGAGCACGAGGGTGGCTAAGATCACCTCGAAGGTGAGGACCACGATCTCGTCGCGTGACGGGAACGGCGCCCCGCGCGCCGTGGTCAGCGGGAGCGCAAGCGCGGCGGCGAGGGAGACGATGCCACGCATGCCCGTCCACGCCAGCAGGAAGACCGAGGACCACGGCGGGAAGGGGTCGCGGCGCCGCAGCGCCGCGCTCACGAGGCGCGGGATCGCGGTGGCGAGCGGCACCCAGACGAGGCGGATCCCGATCGCGACGGCGCTGATCACGGCGCCGTACATGACGAGGCGGGCCGGGCGCTCTATCAGGCCCGCGTCGCGGATCGCGCGCAGCTGGAGCCCGATCAGCACGAAGATGACGCCGTTCAGGACGAAGACGAGGAGGTCCCACACTGCCCGGGCCCGGATCCGCGTCGCGGGGGGCACGGCCGTGCTGAAGCCCCGGCGGACATAGAGGCCGCCGGCGACGCAGGCGAGCACCGCCGACGCGTGCACGCGCTCGGCGACGATCCACGCCGCGTAGGGCGCCAGCAGCGTGATCGCGGTCTCCACCAGGCTGTCGTCGGCGTGATGGAGCGCCTCCCGCGTCACGAAGCCGACCGTCAGCCCGACGGCCACGCCACCCGCCGCCGCCAGGACGAACTGCCAGAGGGTCTCCCCCGGCGCGAAGGTGCCGGTCACGGTCGCGGCGACGGCGGCCCGGTACAGCACCAGCGCCGCGGCGTCGTTCACCAGGCTCTCCCCCTCGAGGACGGTGACGACCCGATGCGGGATGCGGAGCCGTCGGGCGATGGCCGTGGCCGCAACCGCGTCGGGTGGGGACACGATGGCCCCGAGGACGAAGGCCGCGGGCCAGCCCAGGCCCGGCACGATGGCGTGCGCCACCGCGGCGACGGCGGCCGTCGTGGCCAGGACCAGCCCGACCGCGAGGAGCGTGATGGGTCTGAGGTTCGCCTGGAAGTCGCGGAGCGACGTGAAGTAGGCCGCCGCCCAGAGGATGGGCGGCAGGAAGATCAGGAAGACGATCTCGGGGTCGAGACGCACGGGGGGGACGCCGGGCACGAAGCCCAGGATGAGCCCGCCGAGCACCAAGAAGATCGGATACGGGATGAGGATGCGCCGGGCGACGGCCATGAGGACCAGCACGGCGCCCAGCAGCAGGACCACCGCCTCCAGGCGATACAGGGATTCCACGGCTCCCCATTATGGTCAGGCTCGCGCCGCCGGGCTATGTGAGTTGAGCCCCTGCCGCACGCCTGGTACGGTGAACGGAGGGGCGCCGAGGGAGGCGACATGGCCGACGACGTGTGGGAGACCGGCGTCCCGCTCCGGGGCGAGGTCACGGTCGACGGTCACACCGCGGTGCTCGCGTATCGCGAGCGTTGATGAAGCGGCACCTGGAGTACGCGGACTTCACGGCTCGGCCGGTGCCGTCGGGAGGATCTCGATGACGGTACGGAATGCAGAAGCCGTCTGGGAAGGCACCCCGCGGGAGCGCAAGGGCCGGGTCAAGCTCGGCAGCGGGGCCTTCGAAGGCGCCTACTCGTTCCGCTCGCGGTTCGAGGACGGCGCCGGCACCAACCCCGAAGAGCTGATCGGCGCGGCCCACGCAGGGTGCTTCTCCATGGCCCTGTCGGCCGGCCTGAGCCGGGCCGGGCTCGCGCCCCGGCGCATCCACACTACCGCGCGGGTCCACCTCGAGAACGTGGACGGGAGCTTCCGAATCACGCGGATCGAGCTCGACACCGCCGCCGAGGTGCCGGGACTCGACGCGAAGGCGTTCGTCGAGCACGCGGAGACGGCCAAGAAGAACGGCCCCGTCTCGGGCGCGGTGGCCGGCGTCCAGATCGCGCTCGCCGCGCGGCTCGCGTAGCGCGGCGCTGACGCGACCGGCCCGGGGCGGTCGGCGGCCCCCGGGCTGGTCCCCCGTGAGCGCGCGGCGCGGCGACCTTCGTGTTCACCTCGGGGTCCCGTAGGATGAGGCTGCGTCGCGGGGGGTCCATCGACCCGGAGGAGGCGACGCGGAGGAGGACCCCGTGCACCTTTGGCTTCCGGAGATCCCGCTCGTCGAGAAGGTGGTCCGGTCGGTCGTCGTCTACGTCTTCCTGCTGATGGCGTTCCGCCTCGTCGGCAAGCGCCAGCTCGGGCAGATGACGCCCTTCGACCTCGTCGTCCTCCTCGTCATCAGCAACGTGGTGCAGAACGCCCTCATCGGGAACGACAACTCGCTGGGAGGCGGGCTCATCGGCGCCACGACCATCCTCGCCGTGAACGCCCTGGTGGCGTGGCTGACGTTTCGCTTCAAGTGGGTCCGTCGGGCCGTCGAGCACGCGCCGACGATCCTGGTCTGTCACGGCCGGATCCTGCGGGAGAACCTCGCGAGCGAGCGGCTCAGCCTGTCCGAGTTTCATGCCGCCCTGCGCCGGGAGGGAGTCGTGACGGTCCGAGGGCTCCGCTACGTGCTCCTCGAGCAGGACGGACACCTGAGCGTGATCCGCTAGTCTCGGGCCTCGGCCGCGGGGGCGCCGGCGCCAGGGGCCGCGGCGGTCGCGGAAACCCCGTCGAGCCCCCTAGCGCGTCCGCGGAGGGCGAACGCTCGCACCTCCACGCCGAGCTGCTCGGGCGCTAGCCCCAGGGTCACCGTCAGTCGCGCGTAGCCGGATCGCTCGATGGCCGTGCCGGGCGCCGCGCCCTTCACGCCGACGAGGAGATGCGACACGCGGTACCGCCCACGGATGTCCTCCCTCCCCCCGAGCGACCGGAGGGCTGCGACCGCCTCCTCGGTGAGCGCCCCCGACGCCTCGTCCTTCACCGCCGCGACCACGATGGTGCCGGCGGGGAGCCGCCCGATCGCCTGGGCCAGCCGGCGGGATTCGCCGGGCGACACCAGGGTGTCGAACAGGTCGCTCCAGAGCACGTCCCCGCTGGCGGGGTCGATCGCGACGAGGTTGTATCCACGCAGGTTCACCGCACGCTGGCGAGCGTCGACATAGATCAACGCCTCGTTCCCCGTTTCCATACCCGCGCTGGCCACCTGGAGATCGACGGGTGACGTCGTCCCCGTCTGGCCGATCGCCCGCATCGGGTGCGCATCACTCTCGCGGTAGTGGAAATCGATCGCCACCACGTTGGGCGCGGAGTGATTGCGCGGGCCGGCGAGAGGGAGCGTGACGTGGGTCCAGTCGCTCCCCACGTCCTGCCGCCCCGCTCGCTGACCGTTCAGGTCGATCTCGATCCAGCGGGCCCGCGCGCCGGGGCCGATGGCGCGCGCCTCGAAGTCGACGGTGCTCTTGTCTCGCGCGTAGTCCCACGAGAAGTACTTCTCGATGAATCGCCCCGTCATGTCGCCACTCAGCCGGTAGAGGTCGTCGGGGCCGTAGCGGGCGACCAGGCGGGCCCACGGTACGGTCTCGAGCTTCCGCCACTTCACCCGCTCGGTCCGCTCGAGCAGGGCGTTGTGGACCACCAGGTAGCGGAGCGGGTGGATGCCCTGGAGATAGCGGCGCGCCGCCAGGCCCGGGAATGGGTCGTCCTCCGGGTCGTCCGGCGCGGACAGGACGCCGGAGATGTCGCGGGTCATCAGCGGGCCCATCGGCGAGAAGCCGCTCGCCCCGTTCACGAGCCGCTTCCAGTGGTTGATCGACATGAAGGTGGAGTAGTCGTCAAAGTCTTCGAAGCCCTGTGGCCACTCCAGCACGGCGAAGTCGTCGGGATCGGCGGCGAGCGCCCGGTAGACGGCCGGCGGGTGCTCCCAGTCCAGCCGCTGGTAGGGCACCGGGAACGGCGCGTACTCGGTCAGCATCGCGAGAAGGAGCAGCGCGGGGACCACCTGACGCCATGGACGGTCCGGCAGGCGTGCCTGGAGCGCCCGTGCCCCCATGCCGGCCAGGAACGCGACGCCCAGCACGACGATGATCCCGATGCGCGAGTAGACCCGCATCGCGTGCAGCGGCAAGAGGTAGGGATAGAGGTAGGCGTAGAGGCCCTGGCCGAGCGGCCTCCCGCGGTAGAGGATCACCGGGCCCAGCGAGAGCAGGAAGAACAGGACCACCAGGAACAGGACGACCCAGCGAATCTCGATGTCGCCCAGGCGACCGCGCTCGCCTCGCCGCGTCGCCCACCAGCCCTCGACGGCGATCCGGACCAGGATCACCGCCAGGATGGCCACGAAGAAGCCGAATGGGGGCGGGAAGCGGACGCCGGCGGTGCGCAGGGGCGCCCGCATCACCAGCGTGACGGCGAGGACGACGGCGGTGCCGAGGACGGCGACGGCGAGACCTCGCCGCGCCGCCCGGAGGCCGATCGGCGGCGGGGCGGTCTCGGGCCCGTCCCGGAGCCCCAAGGCCAGGCCCGCCAGGCTGAGCGCCACGAACCCCATGAAGATCGAGGTCTCGGCGGTGTGAGCGGTCGGCGAGAAGTGGTACAGCTTGGTCGGGCCCGTCTCGAAATAGGTGAGGATGTCGGCTGAGGCGTTGTCGTTCTGGTACAGGTCCCGCTCCATGCCCAGCTCGCTCCGGTTCTGAGCATAGGGAACGATGAAGGGCGCGAGCGCGAGGCCCAGCGCCGCCAGGCCGATGACTCCGCGGAGCACGACGCGCCAACTCCACGTGTGGGCCCGCGCGACGAGGTGCAACAGCGCGAGGGCCGCCAGGCATAGGCCGAGGATGATGGCGTAGTACATCGACGCCAGCGCTTCGACCCACAGCAACGCGAGCGTGGCGACCAGGTACCGTGTGCGCTGCGTCTCGAGGAACCGCAGCAGCGCGAGTACGGCCAGCGGGATGGGGAACGCGAGCTGCATCTGGAACTCGAGGTAGAAGTCGCTGCGGAAGGGACACACCGTGAAGGCGACCGCGGCGATGGCCGCCCCGACGTGCGAGCGCAGCAGCGCGAAGGCCAGGACGTACATCGCCCAGCCGGAGGCGGCCCACCACAGGAGCAGCGTCAGATTGTACTGGAGGACCGGGTTGCCGGTCAGGAGGTACAGCGGCCCGGCGGGGAACAGCGTCGGCGTCAGGAGCAGGTCGGTGTGGGCGACCACGTTGCCATGCGGATAGAAGGTGTTGCCGTGGAACACCGCCTGCGGGACGGAGAGCAGCCGTCGAGTGTTGGAGACCATGGTCCACCCGTACATCATCGGGTCCTTGTGGCGCGGCAGCAGATGGCCCGGGTCGCGGACAAGGGGGTACGTGAAGACCGCCAGAAGCAAGAGGAAGCCGCCCAGGACGGCGGCGTGCTGCCCGGCCGACAGCCGTGTGGGCGATCCGGCGGTCGGAGACGTCACCTCCGGGAGGGCCGCAAGGCGAGCGCTTGCTCGAAACCGATCAGCTCGTCGACCACGTACAGCGGGCGACCCTTCACCTGCTGGGCGGTGCGGCCGACGTACTCGCCGATGAGCCCTCCGGTCAGGAGCTGCACCCCCCCGAAGAACAACACCAGCACGGCCAGGGACGTGTACCCCGGCACGTACGGCGTGAACAGATAGCGATAGAGAACGACCAGGATGCCGACGAAGCTGACCGCGCACAGGACGAACCCGATGCCCGTGAGCCACCGGAGCGGCGCGTAGGAGAACGACAGCAGCCCGTCTAGGGACAGCTGGACGAGCTTGGCGATTGTGTACTTGGGAACCCCGGCCTGCCGACGATCTCGCTCGTAGGGGATGCCGGTCTGGCGGAATCCGACCCAGGCTCGCAGGCCGCGCAGGAATCGGTCCGTCTCGGGCAGCCGGTTCAGGTGCTCCACGATCCGGCGGCTCATCGCGCAGAAATCCCCGGCGTCGACCGGGATGTCGATGCTGGCGAGCCGGTGGAGCATCCGGTAGAAGACGAAGTAGGACAGCCGCTTCAGGATCGCGCCGCGCCGCTGCCTCCGGATGCCGTACACGACGTCCCATCCCTCGTCGAGCTTCTCGAGGAGCGCGGGTAGAAGCTCCGGCGGGTCCTGAAGGTCGCCATCGAGGACCGCGACGGCATCCCCTTCGGCGAAATGGAGCCCCGCGGAGACGGCCGCCTGGTGTCCGAAGTTGCGGGAGAGCGAGACCACGCGAATGAGCTTGTCCTCGAACTGCAGCGCCTTCAGTATCGCGAGGGTGCCGTCCGAACTGCCGTCATTCACGAAGATGATTTCGGCCGGACCGTGGAGCCGCCTCACGGCCGCTCGGAGGCGTCGACCGAGCTCCGGCAAGACATCCTGCTCGTTGTAGAGCGGGACGATGATCGAGTAGCGCGGGGTCCCCATCGACAGTGCCTTTCTCCGCTGGCGCCAGTCTAGGGAGGAACGGCCGCGCGCACTATCGGGGGAACATGCACGATCTAGGGGAAAAGCCCGACACGCAATACCGCGGGCCGCGGGACAGGGCTGTCCGTGTTTTTCCTTACAGGAAACCCACTTGACAGAGTCTTTTGATTGAAGAAAAATTATGGCCCGTGTCCAGGAGGCAGCGTGGGCGCCCCCTCAAGTTTGGCCGTCCCGCGCAGATCCTGGCGTTGACGCTGCCCCACGATGTCGTGCGCGGGCTTCGGCGCATCCATCCCGATCCCGCCTGGGCGATCGTCTCGCTGTACGAGAAGCGAGCGGACAAAGGGCACCACCCTCGCCGCGAATCGGGATCCCGCGTCGAACTGGCCCAGCTCTCACCGGACAGCGCGCTGATCGTCGTCGACCCCCAGTTGATCCCCAGCGCGCCCGGGGTCTCGGTCGTGCCCGTCGCCGCCGGCCGCGCCTTTCTGGCATTCGGTGAAGGCCGGGGTCTGGCGGACCTCGAAGTGGCGGTACTGGACCGGCTTCAGACGGATAACGTCAGCCCCGCCGAGCGCAAGGGGCTGAAGTTCCTTCACCGACAGCTCCGGGGCTGGCGCCGCTCGCGGCGCCTGCGCTTCTCCACGCGCTCGATCATCATTGTCGAGCGCGTGAACCGGGGACGCCAGTCACGGAACCGGTCCTCACGAACTCTCATCTCACCGACCAACTAGGTCTATCGGCGCGTTGACGGACGCCGCGTGCAGGAGCGAGGGCGGCATTCACTGGCAGCCTCGGTGACCCTCGAGCGATCCCATGTGTGGCGGGACAGCCAGCGCCACGCGTGGCCTCGAGGCAAGCACCCCGCGCCCTCCGAACCCGAGGTGCCTGGCATGCGCGTGAGTCCGCGTCCGAGCCGAGCCCGACGAGAGGAGCACCCTTGAGGTCCCGCCAGCCCCCCGCAGGATTGCCACGCGCGTGGGTTCTCGCTCTCGTCGTCGCCGTCTTCGGATGCGGGCACTCGAGTGACACCACCGGGCCCAGCGCGGCGACGACGTCCGCGTCTTCGTTCGATTTTGGCTCGAACAACCCCCGGACGGTCGTCGCCTTCGGCGACAGCATCACGTTCGGCGTCCTGGAGGAGCGGCGGATCCGGGCCGCCCTCGACACCAGCAACAACTACCCGAACGTCCTGCAGGGGCTGCTTCAGCGGCTCGATCCGGCCTGGCGCGTGATCAACCGCGGGCAGGGCGGCGAACTGGTCCAGGATGGCGCCACCCGGATCGGTGGCGTCCTCCACAGCGATCGCCCCGGCTTCATCCTGATCATGGAGGGCACGAACAACGCGAGCCACTGCGACGACTCCGTCTTCATCATGGAACGCCTTCGGACGATGGTCGAGCGCGCCAAGGCCAACAAGACGATCCCGCTCCTCGGCACGATCCCTCCGAACTTCCGGAACGACCCGTGCGCCCAGGACGTGATCGACAGAACGAACTCCCTGATCCGCGGCCTCGCGTCGGTGGAAGGCATCGTGCTGGCCGAGATCTTCGACGGCATGAACGACCGGAGCCTGTTCGGGCTGGCTCCCGATCGCGACCCGCTCCACCCGAACGAGAAGGGCTATCGGGTGATGGCCAACATCTGGTTCAACGCGCTGAAGCAGGCCATCCCCGGAGGCGGCACGGTCGTCGCGCTCCACCCCAGGAGGAAGTAAGCAGCGGCGAGCCGGAGATCGGGCACGGTGGGGCATGCGGGGCGCCTCGTCGAGCCGCGCTCAAGACGACCACTAGATCCCCCGGGGACCGGCCTGCCTGCCCTTGACTGGGGAACTCGAGCCTAAGGGACCGGGTGTTGTCCGATCGTCGGCAAGCCGGCCCCGACGTCGAGATGCCACCCATGGTCACGTTCTCGCCGCGGGCCGGCGACCGTAGGGTCGCGAAGAGCCGGCGACCCGTCAACCTGGTCGCCCTATAGCGCCCCGCGCGGCGTCGGACACACAGGCGCATGTCGGTGAAGACAATGTGCGAAGAGGACCCGATGGGACGAGCTCCGAGGTGTCCGTGACCCCGGTCGGCCAGCCATGTTGACGCGGCCCCCGGCCAGGGCGACACTGCCGAATGGGACACCCGATGGTCCTGTCCGGCCCTTCAGAGACCTTGTATGCCCCACCGGGCCTACCGACCGCCCGGCGTTGCAGTCAACGCCCGGGGACGCGGGGCGAGGCTGGGCCCCGCCACCCCTCGCGCCCCTTCAAGCCTTCGGGCACGTTCCACAACCACCCCATTCCGGGATGTGCTCGGGCGGGTGTCACGACGCGTGAGGAGGACGTCGGATGAGCGTGGTGGCGATCTCACAGACGATCGGAAGCCTGGGTGATGAGAAGGCGGGCCTGACCGAGGTGCTCGGGCATCGCCAAGCGGGGTGAACATCCATGAGCAACGGGCTCCGCCGGATCCTCATTCTTCTGACCGCGGCGCTCGCCGGGAGCGCATGTGCCACTTCCGAACAGTGGGCGGAGTGGCGGCAGCATTCGACCCACTTCGCGTCGAACGAGCACTTCACCTTCTCGATGCGACACCGGGGCGCCAATCCGATTCCGCGTGTCAGCCAGCGGGATGTCGAGAAGGCGAAGGCTGAAACGTGGTGGGGTGATCCCATTGTGGTGCGCCCGGAGCAGATCTTCACGAACTGAGCGAGTAATCCGCAGGCTCCTCGGCGGGGATAGCAGCCGGCGCGCGACCGTGGCCGCCGTTGCGTTGGCCGTCGGGCTCGCTGGTCCGGCCTCCACCCATGCCCAGTCTGTCGGGGACGGGATCCTGTCCTTCGAGGAGCACGCAGCGGGCGAGGCCCGGGTCCTGGCCAGGGCCCATGCCGCCGAACTGCACGCCCTCCAGTCCGACATCGACCGATGCTTGGCGGGCGTCGCGGTGCAGCGGAAGGGGATCGCGTTCCGTCAACCGCGCGGTTTCGCCGCGGACGCCCCGTTCCTCACGCTTTGGGTCTGGCTCACCGACGGTCGGGCCCCCGGAGGGGGTGACATCGCCACGCGTGCGACGGATGCGTTTCGGCGGCACGCTCAGGCGCTCTTCCGGCGCCTCGTCGCACGGTCCCCGGTTTTCGCAGACCCTCGGGTGGGGGGATTCGGACTCATCCTAACCTGGGTCGGGCCGATCCCCCGAGACGGGCGCGTGGTGGGCGAGTCGCTCGTAATGTTCGCCGACAAGCTCACCGTGGCGAATTACGTCTTCGACACCATCGCGCCTAGCGTGTTCCTGGAAAGGGCGGGCATCCGGATCTTCGACGGGCAGACCGAGGTGAAGCCTGGCCGCCTCTCCGTCGACGACGACGCCCCGGCCGCCGATCACCTCGGCTGCTGAAGGCATGCGGCCGGGCGGTCCCGTAAGACCGTGCTCGGCGCGGTTGCCGGAGCGATCCTGATCGCTTCGCAGTCCGAGACCCCGACATATTCCTCCGCCGTTCCAGCCGCCCTGGCTGGCTGTGCTGGCGCGGGCGGATGAGGTAATGGAGTGAAACACAGTGACCCACTAGCAGGCCAGGAGGCTTCCCGATGAAGACT
>Ga0114129_10001793_pt1 | contig 29251 bp, 18 predicted proteins | sample RhiMetdeltSRZDD1_FD_80071 | JGI IMG/M metagenome (GOLD analysis project Ga0114129, IMG submission 80071) | Populus rhizosphere microbial communities from Tennessee, USA - Rhizosphere MetaG P. deltoides SRZDD1 (version 2) (version 2) | ecosystem: Host-associated > Plants > Roots > Rhizosphere >... | reverse complement strand
GGTCGTCACGACCGTCGGCGAATCGCTGAAAGTCACCGAGCCGCGCGCCAGCGTGGTGCCGCCGGGCGACACCGGCGCCAGGCTGTACTGCGCGATCGGCTCGGCGTCCGCCGTGTCCCTATTTCCCGCGCCGGCGCAGGTACCGGCGCAGCTCTGAGGAGGCCGCCCATGTCGACTCCCGCATTGACCCGCCGCACACTGCTCGCCGGAGGCGCGGTGCTCGCGACCACCACGCTGCTGCCTCGCCCCGCGCGCGCCGCCGGGCGCATCGTCGCGCCGGTGTATCCGGGGCCGTGGGAGGAAGCGTACCGCGCCGTCGTGCTGCCCGCGGTGAAGAAGACCCAGGATGTCGACACCGTGCTCACGCCGCTGCTGGCACTGGACCAGGTCGCGAAAGTGAAGGCCTCGCGTAGCGCGCCGCCGTTCGACGTGTTCTTGCTCGATCCGGGGCCGGTGGTGGTCGCGGTCGAGGACGGGCTCATCGAGAAGTTCGACCCGTCTCGGTGCAAGAACATCATGCATCTGCAGAAGTCGTTCTACGACGACTGGGGCGTGTCCGTGGCCGCGCAGATCGTCGGCATCGCCTACAACCCGAAGAAGGTGGAGCGACCGAAGGGGTGGAAGGACCTGTTCGAGCCGAAGTACTACGGCAAGGTCGGCATCTCGGGCTTCGGCACCACGTTCGGCACGTCGTCGCTGATCGAGATCTCGAAGCAATACGGCGGCTCGATGACGAACGTCGATCCGGCGTTCGAGCAGCTGAAGAAATGGCTGCCGCACGTGGGGGTGATCGCGCAGAACCCGGTGGCCGTGAACACGCTCTTCCAGCAGGGGCAGATGGACGTCACGTACACGAACTTCCAGACCGTATCCACGCTGAAGGGCCGCGGCGTGGACATCGAGTTCGTGAAGCCCGACACCGGCCCGATCGCCTTCTACACCACGCTGCACGTGGTGAAGAACGCGGCCAACAGGGACAACGCATACAAGTACATCGACACCATCCTCAGCACGGAGGTCCAGGCGGCGCTGCAGAAGCCCCCGTACAACCTCCTGTCGGTGAACAAGAACGTGCCGCTTCAGCCCGACATGCCCGCGGACCTCGTGAAGTCGCACGCGGAGCTGGCAAGCTTCGTCCACCACGACTGGCGCGTGATCGCGCCGCTGCGTGCCGGCTGGATCGAGCGCTTCAACAAGGAGATCCGCCAATAGCGAAGGAGATCCGCCAATAGCGACGCCGCGCGCCCGCGCGCCGCGGGAGCGGGAGGGCTGGCTGGCGCTCCCGCTCGCACTGTACTTCTGCCTGTTCTTTCTGGCACCGCTGGTGCTGCTGGCGGGCATCAGCCTGCGGGTGACGCCACAGCTCGAAGGCGTCGGTCTCGCGCAGTACGCCAGGTTCGCGGGCGATCCGTTCAACTGGAGCGTGCTCTGGCAGACGCTTCTGATCGGCGTCAAGACCGTCGCGCTGACAGCGTGCATCGGCATCCCGCTCGGCCTCTTGTTCATGGAGACGGCGCGCCGGCTGCAGCCGATCCTGCTCTTCGTCATCGTGCTGCCGCTGCTCACGTCCGTGGTCGTGCGGACGTTCGCGTGGATGGTGATCCTCGGACGCGAGGGGCTCGTCAACAACGCGCTCACCGCGCTCGGTGTCATCAGCACGCCGCTGCGACTGCTGCACACCGAGCTCGGGCTCGTCGTGTCGCTGTCGCAGATCGAGATGCCGCTGATGCTGCTGCCGCTGATCAGTGTGATGTCGCGGCTGGATCCGAATTTGAAAGACGCCTCCGCCGCGCTCGGCGCCGGGCGCTGGCGCACACTCTTCCGCGTGACGCTGCCGCTCAGCCTGCCCGGGCTGCTCGCTGGCTGCCTGCTGGTCTTCGCCAGCTCGGTCACCGCATTCGTCTCCCAGACGATCATCGGCGGCGGCCGCATGGTGCTCATGCCGTTCTACCTCTGGCAGCAGGCGACGACGCTCTTCAACTGGCCGTTCGCGGCGACGATCGGGATGGTGCTGCTGGGCGCGGTGCTCTCCGTGGTCACCACGCTCAATGCGCTCGGCCGCCGGAGCCGGGCGCTCGTCCACGGTTGACCGGATGGCGCGACAGACCACGGCCGGCGATCTGTCCTACCGCGTCGTGCTCGGGCTGCTCAGCGCCGTCGCGTTGCTGATTTTGATCACGCCGGTGGTCGTCGTCATCATCACGTCGTTCACCGACTCGCGCTCGCTGCGGTTTCCGCCGCCGGCCTACTCGCTGCGCTGGTACTCCGCGCTGTTCGATCCGGTGCAGTCCGCGCAGATCCACACCGCCGCCTGGAACAGCCTCGTGATCGCGGTCGCGGCCACCGCGATCTCGGTGGTCCTCGGGACGGCGGCCGCGCTCGCCATCAGCGGCCGCCGGACGTGGTGGACGCAGACGCTCGACGCGGTGTTCATGTCACCGCTCATCCTGCCGACGCTCGCCTTCGGGCTCGCCGCGCTCATGTTCTTCAGCACGCTGCGGCTGCGCCTGTCGCTCCCGCTGATGATCGTGGGCCATGTCGCCGTGGTGGTGCCGTTCATCCTGCGCACGACGATCGCCAGCCTCTCCCAGCTCGATCGGGGGCTGCTCGACACCTCGTCCAGCCTGGGCGCGAGCGGCATCTATACATTTTGGCGCGTCACGCTGCCGGCGATCCGGCCCGGCATCCTCGCCGGCGCGTTCATCGCGTTCATGGCTTCCCTCGACAACGTCTCCGTCTCGCTGTTTCTGGCCGGGCCGGAGAACGACGTGCTGCCGATTCGCATGTGGGGGATGCTGGAGAGCCAGCTCGACGTGCGCACGGCCGCCGTCTCGGGCGTGCTGATCTTCACCACCGCGATCCTGGTCGTCGTCATGGACCGCATCGTCGGGCTCACGCGGAGGATTTCGTGATGCGCATCATCGCCGAGCCGCTCACCGCCGAGGCGTTCAAGCCGTACGGGGCCGTCCTCGAAGGCCCACCCCTCCCGGGCCGCGTCTACGTCAACGACACCCTTGCGAACGGCCGCCCGCACGCGCCGATGTCTCTCTCGATCGCGACGGTGGCGCCGACGAGGGAGCTGCCGCTCGTGGTGAAGGTGCTCGAGCGCCACGAGCATTCCTCGCAGAGCTTCATCCCGCTCGGCGTGTCGCGCTATCTCATCCTGGCGACGCGTGACGCGCCCGGCGGCGGCCCCGACGTCGCGAATCTTCGCGCGTTCGTCGCGCGCGCCGGTCAGGGCGTGACCTACGCGATGGGCACCTGGCATCATCCGGTCACCGTGCTGGACACGCCCGCCTCGTTTGCGGTGCTGATGTGGCGCGACGGCAGCGCCGGCGACGAGGAGTTCGTGCCGGTCACCATTCCGCTCACCGTCGACGTCGAGTGAGGAGTCGCCATGTCCACGCACACCGCTCCGCGTGATCTGATCGGCTATGGCGGCGAGCCGCCGCACCCACACTGGCCCGGCGAGGCCCGCATCGCCGTCAACTTCGTCATGAACTACGAGGAGGGCTCGGAGTACAACGCCCAGGACGACGGCGTCTCGGAGGGCACGCTGACCGAGGCCGGCGCCGCGAACTACGGCGTGAAGGGGCGCGATCTCGCCGCCGAAGGCATGTTCGAGTACGGCAGCCGCGTCGGATTCTGGCGCGTGCAGCGGATCTTCAAGGAGCGTGGGCTGCCGCTGACGGTGTTCGGCTGCGCGCTCGCGCTCGAGCGCAACCCGAAGGTTGCCGCGGCCATCCGCGAGTCGGGCTGGGACGTCTGCTCGCACGGGTGGCGCTGGGTCAAGCACTATGAGCTGAGCGAGGACGAGGAGCGCAAGCACGTCCAGCTCGCTGTCGAGTCGATGAAGAAGACGCTCGGCGAGCGCCCGCTCGGCTGGTACTGCCGCTACGGACCGAGCGTGAACACGCGCCGCCTCGTGGTGGAGGAGGGCGGCTTCCTCTACGACTCGGACGCCTACAACGACGAGCTTCCGTACTGGGTGCGCGTCAACGACCGACCGCATCTGGTGGTGCCGTACAGCCTCACCGCCAACGACTCGAAGTTCGGCAGCGGCGGCTTCTTCACTGCGGACGACTACTTCACGTTCGTGAAGGACGGCTTCGACGTCCTCTATAAGGAAGGCAAGACGGAGCCGAAGATGATGTCGCTCGGGCTGCACCTTCGGCTCATCGGGCACCCGTCGCGCGCGGCGGGCCTCGAGCGCGCGCTGGACTATATCGCCAAGCACAAGGGCGTGTGGTTCACGCGGCGCGTGGATATCGCGCGGCACTGGATCACGACGCACCCCGCGCATTGATTACGTGGGGGGGCCCCGACATGTGGCCCCCCACACCCCCCACACGTTCGGAGCGCCCCGGCGGAGCCGGGGCGCTCCTCGAGTCAGCCTCGGGCGCGCTGGCGGAGCACGAGCTGCCCGCGGCCCGGCCTGCTGAGCAGCTCGCCGGCGCGCGCCACGATCTCGCCGCGCGAGAGCGTCACGCGCGGGACCCCTCGCACCGTGAAGCCGTTGAACGGGTCGTAGCCTGCGCGCGAGTGGAGCGCGCGCTCGTCGATCGTCTCGGTGGCCGCCGGGTCGAGGATCAGCAGATCGGCGTCGCTGCCCACCGCGATCGTGCCTTTGCGCGGGTAGAGCCCGAACAGCTTCGCCGGCGTCGTGGCGAATGCGGCCACGAACGTCTGGAGCGAGATGCGGCCCCGCGCGACGCCCTCGGAATACACCACGCGCATCTCCGTCTCGAGGCCCGGGACGCCGTACGGCACCTTGCGAAAGTCGCGCGCGCCCTCGGCCTTCTGGGCCACCGTCCATGACGTGTTGTCGCTGCCGATCGTCTGGATGTCGCCGGCGCGTAGCGCATCCCAGAGCGCGTTCACGTCGGCCTCGCTGCGCAGCGGTGGCGCGCCGCAGACCTTGGCGGCCTCGACGCCGCCCTTCGCGTACGCGTCCTGGGTGAGCCCCAGATAGATCGGCCGCGTCTCGCCCCACACGCGCAGTCCGCGCTTGCGCGCCGCGCGCACGGCGTCGGCGGCGCCCGAGCACGACATGTGGACGATGTACACCTCGGCGTCGACGAGCGCGGCATAGTCGATCACGCGTCGGGTGGCCTCGATCTCCGCCAGCGCGGGGCGGGAGTCGGCGTAGTGGCGAGGATCGGTGCGACCGGCGGCTGCCATGTCGGCCTGGGCGAGGTCGAGCATGTCGCTGTTCTCGCAGTGCACGTTGACCAGCGCGCCGGAGCCACGTGCCGCGCGCAGCACACGCAGCAGTGCCTCGTCGGCGAGGCCGAACTCACGAATGGTGAAAACCTTCAGGCTCGGAAAGCCGGCGGCCACGAGCGCCGGGATCTCCGCCAGACGCGCGTCGGTCGCCTCGGAGAGGATCACGTGAAAGCCGTAGTCGACGTGCGCGCGTCCCTGCGCCTTGGCCTTCCACGTCTCGATCGTCTGCGCGAGGCCCACGCCCTTCGCCTGCCACGCGTAGTCGCAGATCGTCGTCACGCCGCCGCACGCCGCCGCCGCCGTACCGGACTCGAAGTCGTCGGCCGTCCGCATGCCGCCGAGATCGAGATCAAGGTGCGTGTGTACGTCGACGCCGCCGGGCATGACGAGGAGGCCGCGCGCGTCGATCTCGTGCGCGCTCGGCGGCAGCCCGGCGTCGATGGTGGCGATCCGTCCGCCACGGATACCGAGATCGGCGACGATGACGTCGGAGGCGGTCGCGACGAGGCCGCCGCGGACGACGAGGTCGTACGTCATCATGCGCGGGGCCTCAGAGCTTCATCAGCCGCGGCATCACGAGCGTGATCCACGGGACGAAGGCGACGACCAGCAAGCCGAGCAGCAGCGCGATGACGTACGGGACATAGGCGCGCGCGGCGGTCTCGACGCTCGTGCGACCGAGCGCGCAGGCGATGAAGAACCCGACGCCGAACGGCGGCACGAAGAGCCCGAGGCCGAGCGCGGCGACGACGAGGATGCCGTAGTGCAGGGGATCGACGCCGAAGCGCGCGATGACGGGGAAGAAGACCGGCACGAGGATGATCATGGCGGGCACGCCCTCGAGGATCGCGCCGAGCGGCACGAACACGACGATGGTCACCAGCAGCACCAGCGTCGCGTCGGATGAGAGCCCGAGCAGCACGCCTGCGATCAATCGCGGAATCCCTTGGGCGGCGAAGATCCACGAGAGCACGGAGGCCGTGCCCACGAGCAGCATGACCATCCCGGTCAGCGAGGCGGTGTTGATCAGGAGCGGCAGCAAATCGCGCACGCGGATCTCGCGGTAGATCACGAGCCCGAGCAGCAGCGCATACAGGACCGCGAGCACCGCCGCCTCCGTCGGCGTGACGATGCCGCCGAGGATGCCGCCGAGAATGATCACCGGCGCGACGAGCGGCAGCAGGCCGCGCGCGCACGCGCGCACGACCTCGCGCAGCGATGGCCGCGGCTCGCGCGGCAGGTTCTCGCGCCGCGCCTGCACGTAGATCAGCGCCAGCAGGAACACCGCCATGGCCGCGGCCGGGAGAAAGCCGGCCATGAACAGCGCGGCGATCGACAGGTCAGTGAGGCTCGCCAGCACCACCATCATCAGGCACGGCGGCACCAGGACGCCCATCGCCGACGCCGCGGCGACGATCGAGACCGCGAGCTCGGGCCGATAGCCGGCGCGCTTCATCGCCGGAATCAGCAGCGACCCGACTGCGGAGACGTCCGCGGCCGACGAGCCCGAGATCCCTGAAAAGAGATACTCGCTCACGACCGTCGTCATGCCGAGGCCGCCGCGGATGTGGCCCACGAGCGCGCGCGCGAAGCCGACGAGCCGCTCGGTGATGCCGCCGGTATTCATGAGATCGCCGGCGAGCACGAACAGCGGCAGCGCGAGCAGCAGGAACGAGTCCATGCCACCGATCACGCGATGGGGCACGACGATGAGCGGCAGGTCGCGTTGCAGGAGCACGTAGACCACGCACGCGAGGCCCACCGCGAACGCGATCGGCGTGTGGAGCGCGATGAGAACCGTCATGGTGGCGATGAGCGCCACCACCGCGACGGACGCGGGCACGCTCGCCAGCCGCCCGGCGAGCACGATGGCCGCCGCGCCGACGACGACGAGCGCCACTCCGCTCCAGAGCGCGCGCGACGCCCGCGCCGAGGCGAGCGCGGCGACCTGCAGGCCGAGCATGATCACGGACGCGATCGGAATGACGGCGAACACGTACTGCAGCGAGATGCCCATGGACGGCGAGCGCTGACTGGCCATGGCCGGCACGAGGGCGGCGCCCTCCCAGGCAAGGATGGCGGCGAAGACGGCGACGAGGGCGGTCACGGCGTGGTGGAGCACGTCGCGAGCGCGCGGCGGGAGGCGCACCACGAGGCTGTCGACGCCGAGGTGCGCAGCGCGCCGCATCGCGACGCACGCACCGAGGAACGAGGCCCAGACGAACAGATAGCGGCAGAGCTCCTCGCTCCACGGCGGCGTGTCGTTCAGCACGTAGCGCGCGAACACCTGGATGCTGACGAGCACGGTGATCGCGCCGATCAGCAGCCCGGCAGCGAGCTCGAGCGCGCGCCACGCGGGCGACGCGGCCGAGGGCACGGGCTACTGTCCTGCTTTGATGATCGCGTCCAGCAGGTCCTCGGCCTTGTAGTTCGACGCGACCTTCTGCCACACCGGGCGCATCGCCTCGAGGAACGCGCGATCGTCCATCTTCGCGAACTGGATGCCCTTGGCGCGCAGATCCTCGATCGCCTTCGACTGCCGATCCTTGAAGAGCGAGCGCTCGTACACCGATGCCTCGGCGGCCGCCTGCGTGATCCACTTCTGCACGTCGGCCGGCTGGCTGGCGAAGAACCGCGCCGAGATCAGGACGGGCCGCGGCTCGGCCAGGAAGTGAAAGCCCGGCTCGGTGACGTACTTCACCGCCTCGTACACCTTCGTCGTCCACAGCGCGGTGTAGTCGATCGTCGCGCCCTCGACCACGCCCTGCTTCATCGACGTGTAGAGCTCGGGGAAGGGCAGCGGCGTCGGATTCGCGCCGAGCGCGCGCATCGACTCGATCAGCGCGGGATTTTCCATGACGCGGATCTTCACGCCCTTGAGATCGGCCGGCGTGCGGACCGGCGCCTTCACCGTCTGGATGCCGCTGTCGCCCGTGCTGAAGTAGCCGAGCACCTTGTAACCGCCCTGCTCCTCGATGCGCTGCGAAAGGAGCTTGCCGGCGGGGCCATCGGCGATCCGCGTCATGTGCTCCTGGTTCTTGATGAGGAACGGCAGCTGCACGACGTTGTACGCGGGCGCGAAGTTGGCGAGCGCGCCGGCGCCGATGCACATGTGCACCGTGCCGAGACGGATGCCTTCGAGCAGATCGCGCTCGCCGCCGAGCTGCGCGCCGCCGAACACCTGCACGTCGAGCTTGCCGCCCGACAGCCGCTCGGCGACTTCCTTGAACTTCAGCGCGCCATCCTGGTACGGAAACGTCACGGGCGCGTGGTGCGCGAACTTGATCACCGTCTTGTCCTGCGCCCCGACGGGAGCGATGAGAGCCGCGAGGGCGAGGCCGACCACCGCGAGTGCAAGCCGTCGCTTCATGACACGTTCCTCCGGGTCGAAAAGACGTCGCTCGAGCCGCCTGAACGTATCACAGTGCTGTTGACTCGGCGCGTGTCTGCGCAGATGATCCGACGCATGCCTGCGGTCGGTGGAGTCCAGCCGTTTCCCTCCGGTTTCCGGATCGAAGAGATCGACAGCGACGACGCGACCATCCACGTCCGGGTCGGCGGTCAGGGGCCTGCCGTCATCATGCTGCACGGCTTCGGCGACACCGGCGACATGTGGGCGCCTCTGGCAGCGGCGCTCGTGCAGAAACGCGTGGTCGTCGTCCCGGACTTGCGCGGCATGGGGCTCTCGTCGCATCCCGACGGCGGGTACGACAAGAAAACGCAAGCCCGCGATGTCGCGCGAGTGCTCGACACACTCGAGATCGAGACGGCAGAAGTCGTTGCGCACGACATCGGCAACATGGTGGCGTATGCGTTCGCTGCCCAATATCCCCAGCGCGTGGTGCGGCTCGTCCTGATGGATGCGCCGCTTCCGGGCATCGGCCCCTGGGACGAGATCACGCGGAGCCCGCTGTTGTGGCATTTCAACTTCCGCGGGCCCGATGTCGAGCGTCTGGTCGCCGGCCGCGAGCGCATTTACCTGGATCGATTCTGGAACGAGCTGTCAGCCGATCCGAAGTCGATCGACGAAGCGACCCGTCAGCACTACGCCGGACTCTACGCGCAGCCGGGCGCCATGCACTCCGCGTTCAATCAGTTCGCGGCCTTCGCGCAGGATGCGATCGACAATCAGGCATTCGCGGCGAAACGCAAGCTGACCATGCCCGTGTTGGCGATTGGAGGCGACACATCATTCGGTGCCGCCATGGCGGACGTCGTTCGCTTCGTCGCGACGGATGTGCGCTCGGTGGTCATCCCGAGCTCAGGACACTGGTTGATGGAGGAGCAGCCTGCCGCGACGGTGGCCGCCGTCCGCGACTTCCTCGACTGGAAGTAGCGTCGTTCACGGCTTCGTCAATACCCTCTCGAAGCGGCGATCCGGGATGAGCCACATGATCGCGACCAGGACGTACAGTGAGCACGAGATCAGCGGGTGAACGAACGCTGCCGGGATTGCCGCCGCATAGAGGAGTATCGAGCCTCGTCCCTTGACGTCGCGACCCAAGGCCTTCGCCAGCTTCGAGTCCTTGTCGTGCGCTGCCAACAGGACGCGTGTGAGCACGAAATACGCGATCGCCGCGGATAACAGCACGAGGCCGTACGCCGCAACGGGCACCGGGGCCCAGTGGTTGTCCGCCATCCAGGCGGTCACGAACGGAGTGAGGGAGAGCCAGAAGAGGAGATGCAGGTTCGCCCAGAGGATCGAGCCGTTGACGTGGTGAACGGCGTGCATGAGATGGTGATGATTGTTCCAGTAGATCGCGACGTACACGAAGCTCAGGACGTACGTGAGAAAGGCGGGCGCGGCGGGCAGCAGCGCCGCGGGCGACGGGCTATGGGGCGGCTTCAACTCCAGCACCATGATCGTGATGATGACGGCGATGACTCCGTCGCTGAACGCTTCAAGCCGTCCTTTGCTCATATGAGCGTCCCTCCCGTCGAGCATACGTGAACCGATCATGGATGACGTGACGCTCGACGACTTCACCGAGCTCTCGGGGTGGAGCGCAGTGGTGTCGGGACAGGCCGTGCTCGGCATTGCCGGAGATCGCGGACCCGGCGGCGGCGCGATGCGGCTGGACTTCGATTTCAGAGGCGGTGGCGGCTTCGTCGTCGCCCGCAAGCGCTTCGCGCTCGCGCTGCCCGATGCGTATGCGTTCACGCTCGACGTCCGCGGCATGGCGCCCGCAAACAAGCTCGAGTTCAAGCTCGTCGACCCGAGCGGCTACAACGTCTGGCGCTATCAGGCGGACGCCTTCGAGCTCACGCCGGACTGGCGGCCCGTGCGGATCACGAGCAGCCAGCTCGATTTCGCGTGGGGGCCCGCGGGCGGCGGTGCGGCGCGCGAGGTGGGCGCCATCGAGCTCGCGATCGTCGCGCCGCCGGGCGGGAAGGGCACGCTCTGGATCGCGAACCTCGGCCTCGAGGATGAGAGCTTCCGGTCGATGCCGACCGTACGGGCGTCGAGCGAGCTGCCGGGACACGAGGCGCGGTGTGCCGTCGATCGTCGTGCGGATACGAGCTGGCGCAGCAAACCCTCCGACGAGCCGCAGTGGGTCCTGATCGACTTCGGCCGGTTACGCGAGTATGGCGCGCTGATCATCCGGTGGGATCCGACGACTACGGCGCGAGCGTTCGACGTCGACATCTCGGACGACGGTGTCGCGTGGACGACGGTGTATTCGGCCGGGCGGCCCGACACGGCCCGGAGCTATGTCTATCTGCCTCGGGGTGCGTCACGGCACCTGCGGGTCCGCCTGCAAGATGGCGATCCCAATGGAACCGGCATCGCCGAGATCGATGTGCGGCCGCGCGAGTTCTCGCGGTCGTTGAACGAATTCTTTCACGGCGTCGCTGCGGATGAGCGCAGGGGTGACTTCCCGCGATATCTCAGCCGCGAGCAGACGTACTGGACGACCGTCGGGGACGTCCACGGCGGCGCCGCGCCGGCCCTCTTCAACGAAGACGGCTTGCTCGAGGTCGACAGAGGCACGTTCTCGATCGAGCCGTTTGTCTATGGCGGCGAAGAGCTCATCACATGGGCCGATGCCGCGCCGACGCAGGAGCTGGAGCAGGGCTTCCTTCCGATCCCGTCGTCAGTGTGGCGGAAGGACGGCATCACGCTTCGTGCCACGGCCTTTGCGACCGACGAGTCGGGCAGACCGGTTCTCTATGTGCGATACCGGCTCGAAAACTCGAAGCCCGAGCCGCAGCGAGTGCGATTGTTCGCCGCGCTGCGCCCGTTCCAGGTGACGCCGCCGTGGCAGGCCTACCGTGAGCTCGGCGGTGGCAGTCGCATCACCACGCTCGATTACGTCGGTGGATTCGTGTCGGTGAATCGCAGCAAGGTGGTCATCCCGCTCACGGCGCCGAGCGGGTTCGGGGCGGCGGCGTTCGATCGGGGCGCCATCACGCATTATCTGCGCTCGGGCGACCTGCCGGCGGACCAGGCGGTGAGCGACGGGTTCGGCTATGCGTCCGGCGCCCTGCGCTACGATCTCGACTTGCCTGCGGCGTCTACGCGCGATGTTTATCTGGCGACGCCGTTCGGCGCAGTCGACGATGCGCTCATTGCTGGCTGCCGCGATGTCGACGCCGGGGCCCAGCTCGACGCCGCCATCCGCGAGTGGAGCGAGAAGCTGGGGCGCGTCGACATTCGCCTCCCGGCCTCCGCTCGAGATTTCGCCGACACCTTCAAGACGGCTGCAGCGCACATCCTCGTCAATCGTGACGGCCCCGCGCTACAGCCCGGGCCGCGGCGGTACGCTCGATCGTGGATCCGCGACGGCGCGACGATGGCGACGGCGTTGCTATGTGCCGGCTGCACGGACGAGGTACGCGACTACGTTCGCTGGTACGCGCGCCATCAGGCGGCCGACGGCACCGTTCCGTGCTGCGTCGATCGTGATGGCCCCGATTGGCTCGCGGAATACGACAGCCAGGGCGAGATGATCTACACCGTGATGCAGTACTTCCGCTTCACCGGCGACCGCGCGTTCCTCGCCGAGATGTGGCCCGCCGTGACGAGATCTGTCGATCGCATCGAGGCGCTGCGCAGCCGACGTCTCACGGCTGAGTTTCAGTCGCCGGACAACCGCGCCCGCTACGGGCTCCTGCCGGAGTCGGTCAGCCACGAAGGCTATCTCGCTCATCCGGTCCACGCCTACTGGGACGACTTCTGGGCGCTCCGTGGTCTGAAGGATGCGGCCACCATGGCGGCGACCCTCGGTGACGACCCGCAGCGTGCGCGTCTCGTTGCGCTCCGCGACTCCTTCCGTGAGACGCTTCATGCGTCCATCATGGCGACGATGACGGACCGCGGCCTCGACTACATCCCGGCGTCGGTGGAGCTGGCCGACATCGATCCGGCCGCCACCGCGATTGCCATCGCGCTGCTCGACGAGGCGCAGGCGCTGCCCGCTGCCGCCATCCGGCGGACGTTCGACGAATATCTGTCGAACGTTCGCAGGCGACGAAGCGGTGAGATCGACTGGAGCAACTACTCGCCGTACGAGATCCGCATCATCGTCGCGCTGGTCCGCCTCGGAAGGCGCGAAAGCGCGTTCGATCTGGCCCGGTTCTTCCTGGGGGACCAGCGCCCGCCGGCGTGGAACCAGTGGCCGGAGATCGCATGGCGAAATCCGAGGAGTCCGGGACACGTCGGCGACATGCCGCACACGTGGATCGCCGCCGAATTCGCCCTCGCGCTCCGCAGCATGCTGGCATTCGAGTTGGAAACGGACCAGGCGCTCGTCGTCGGCGCCGGTGTTCCCGCCGACTGGCTGGAGCGCGACGGTGGCGTCGCCGTGAACGGGCTGCCGACGTGGTACGGGACGCTCGGCTTCGCCATGACGCGCGCCCGTGATGGCATCGAGATGGACATCGCGCTCACGGGGGATGTCGTGAGGCCCTCCGGCGGAGTCGTCATTCGCCCGCCGGGCGACGCCCCCTTGCGCGCGGTCGTCGTGAACGGCAAGCCGATTACGCGCTTCAGTGCCGCGCAGGCCACCGTCGACGAGCTTCCTGCGCACGTCCGATTGGTTTGGTGAGACTGTCTGCGTCGAGTGCGCCGGCTCCCGCGGCGCGGCTGATCTCGAACGGACGGTACCACGTGGTGATCTCCGCGGCGGGTGGCGGTCAGTCACGCTGCAACGGCCTGGCGGTCAACCGCTGGAGCGGCGACCGCGTCGAGGACGGTGAGGGCCAGTTCGTCTACCTCCGCGACCTCGACTCTCCGCATTTGTGGTCGGCGAGCCTGCAGCCCGTGAGGCCGGCGAATGCCGTCTATCACGCGGAATATCGCCCCGCGCGGTTCTCGCTCGTGTGCGTGCACGAGGATATCCAGTCACGCCTCGACGTCACCGTCTCGCCGAACGAGGACGTGGAGATTCGTCGGCTCCTGCTGCACAACCGCTCGCCAAGCACGCGGCGTCTGGAGATCACCAGCTGTCTCGAGGTGGTCCTCAACCATCCCGCCGCGCATGCCGCGCACCCGGCGTTCTCGAAGCTCTTCGTCCAGACGGAGCTCGTGTCGGATCTCGGCGCGCTCCTGGCGCGACGGCGGCCACGCGCCAACGACGAGTCGTGGCCGTGGATGGTCCACGGGCTCGTCGGCGCCGATCTCGTGCAGTGGGAGACCGATCGCCTGCGCTTCGTCGGTCGCGGCCGGACGCCGCGCCGGCCCGCGGCACTGATTTCCCGAGAGGGGCTCTCGGGAGCCGTCGGGAACGTGCTCGATCCGATTTTCAGCCTGCGCGCGATCGTCGAGCTGCCGGCCGGCGCGGAGACGGAGCTGAGCTTTCTGACCGGGATGGCCGCCGATCGTTCGGCGGCGCTGGCGCTCGTCGGGCGCTACGCGAGTTCGGCGGTGATCGAGCAGACGTTCGCCGCCGCCGAGGCGGCGGAGCTCGCGCTGTGGCAGCGGCTGGAGATTTCCGAGCAGCAAGCCCAGAGGTTTCAGGCGCTCGCCGGAGGGCTCTCGTACGCGCATCCGGGCCTGCGCGCGGTGACGCAACCGCTCGCGCCCGATGTCGACGTCAACGCCGTGCTGAGTCGCGCCGGAGTACCCCAAGATCGGCACCTGGTGGTCGCGACGGGCGGCCTGGCGGACCCGCGCCTCGCGGAGCTGCTGACGGCGCGACGCTACTGGGAGGCGAAGGGGCTTCCGACCACGCTCGTCGTGGCCCCGGAGGATGCAGATCGCCAGACGCTGCTGGCGATGGCCGATCTCGTGGTCGGCGACTCGCTGCCATCGGTCGACGTCGGCGGCGCCGTCGTCGGCGGTTCGGCTCCGATACGCTCAGGACCCCAGGCAGGATCGGACATCGCTCCGCGCGGCGACTCCGACGCGAGCACGGACGCGATCGACGCAGGGCTTCGCTTCTTCAACGGCTACGGTGGCTTTTCCGCGGACGGGTCGGAATACGTCGTGCGTGTGCCGATGCGGGGCGACCGGGCGCACCGGCCGCCGCTTCCCTGGATCAACGTCGTGGCGAACGAGCGGTGTGGCTTCCTCGTCAGCGAGAGCGGCGCCGGCTACACGTGGAGCCGCAATAGCCAGGCCAACCGATTGACGCCCTGGTTCAACGATCCGGTCATGGATCCGCACGGCGAGGCGTTCTACGTCCGCGACGAAGACACCGGCGCAGCCTGGTCGCCTCTGCCCGGCCCCATGCCCGCGGAGTGCCTCTACGAGGTCCGTCACGGCTTCGGCTACTCTCGCTTTCTCTGCGCCAACGCAGGGCTCGAGCAGGAGACGATCATGTTCGTGCCCGAGCGCGACCCGGTGCGCATCGCCCGGATCCGGGTGACGAACCGCGGCGCGGGCCCGCGCCGCGTCTCCCTCGTTTCGTATTGTCGTCTCGTGATGACCGCGCTTCCGAATGCCGCGAGCGCGATCGTCACCACCCGCGACGCCGGCGAGGATACTCTCCAGGCGCGCAACCCGAAGGCGAACGAGTTCCGCGACGGCATCGCGTTCGCGGCCGCCATCGCGGACGGGAACGTCGACGCGCGTCGCTTCACCTGCGACCGCGCGTCCTTCATCGGCCGCAACGGCAGCCTGAGCGATCCCGCGGGCCTGCAGCTCGGTGTCGACCTGAACGACGTCTGCGGCGCTGGACTCGATCCGTGCTTCGCCCAGCAGCTGCGACTGAGCCTGGCGCCCGGGCAGACCGCTGAGATCGCCTTTCTCCTCGGTGAGTGCACGGACCACGCGGCCGTCCGCGACCTCGTGATGCGGTACCGCCGACCCGGGGCCGTGTCGCGCGCGTTCCAGGACATGCAGCGCGACTGGCGGTCCCTCGTGTCGACGATCTCCGTGGAGACTCCAGCTCCGGCCGTCGATCTGATGCTGAACGGCTGGCTCTTGTACCAGCTGCTGAGTTGCAGAATGTGGGCTCGATCGGCGTTCTATCAATCCGGCGGCGCGTACGGCTATCGAGATCAGCTGCAGGATGCGGCCGCGCTCGTTCATCATCGACCGGAGCTCACGCGGGCGCAGATCCTGCTGCACGCCCGACACCAGTTCGTCGAGGGCGATGTCCTGCACTGGTGGCATCCGGAGCCGATCGAGCGCGGCCTCCGCACGCGGTTCTCGGACGATCTGCTCTGGCTGCCGTATGTCGCCAGCCGCTACGTGAAGGTCACCGGCGATCACAGTGTGCTCGCCGAGACGGTCCCGTTCGTGACGGCGCGTTCCCTGCAGCCCGGAGAGGACGAGGCCTACCTCGCGCCGGAGGTCGCCGCCGCCGCCGATGTCTACGAGCACTGCTGCCGCGCCCTCGACCGCTCGCTCACGCACGGCGCGCATGGTCTGCCGCTCATGGGGACGGGCGACTGGAACGACGGCATGAATCGCGTGGGCCGGCAGGGACGCGGCGAGAGCGTGTGGCTCGGCTTTTTTCTCGCCCACATCATCGACGCGTTCCTGCCGCTCTGCGAGCGCCGTGGCGATGACACGCGGGTGGCCAGATATTCGGCCTATCGGGACCGGCTGGTCGCTGCGCTCAACGACGGCGGCTGGGATGGTGAGTGGTACCGACGCGCGTACTACGACGACGGCACGCCGCTCGGATCGAAGTCGAGCGACGAGTGCCGCATCGATGCGATCGCCCAGGCCTGGGCCGTCGTCTCCCGAGTGGCGCCGCCGGAGCGCGCCGCGCAGGCGCTGAGCGCGGCGGATACGATGCTCGTGTCCGAGCGCGACGCCATCATCCGACTGCTGACTCCGCCGTTCGTCAATTCCCCGCACGATCCCGGCTACATCAAGGGCTACGTCGCAGGAGTGCGCGAGAATGGTGGCCAGTACACCCACGGGGCGTGCTGGCTGGTTCAGGCCGTGGCGGAGTTCGGACGTAACGACCGGGCGGGCGCGCTCGTCGAAATGCTGATGCCCGTGTCGCACGCGCTCACGTCCGAGGCGGCGGATCGTTACAAGCTCGAGCCGTACGTCGTCGCCGCCGACATCTACGGCGAGCCTCCGCACGCCGGCCGCGGCGGCTGGAGCTGGTATACGGGCTCCGCGGGCTGGTTATATCGTGTAACGCTGGAGTCCATCCTCGGCTTCGTGGTGGAGAACGCAGACACGATCGTGATGCGTCCGCGCGTGCCCCGCGCGTGGCCGGGGTATCGCATCACCTACCGCACCAGCACCGGCACCGTGTACGAGATCGGCGTGACGAACCCGCAGCGGCTCGGGGCCGCCATCGCGACCATCGAGGTCGACGGGCGAGCCGCCGAGCCCGAAGACGGGGCGGCGCGCATCCCGATTGCGGCGGATGGTCGCACGCACCGCGTGAGCATCGTCCTTGGATGACGTGACGGGTCCGGACGGGCACGCTCCGGCGGTGAGCGAGCAGCGGGTTCCGATCACGCGATTGACCTGGTCCCGGTTCGCCCGCGCGGTCAAGGATTTCGCGAACTGCGAGGTTGGGTGGCGCGCGCGGGGGTTCTTCGCGCTGCTCATGTTCCTGCTGGTCGTCTTCAACGCTCTGAACGTCGTGAACAGCTACGTGGGTCGCGACTTCATGACGGCGATCTCGAACCGCGACTCGGGCCGGTTCATCCGGCAGGCCATCGCGTACGTCGTCGTGTTCGGAGCCTCCACGCTCGTCGGCGCCTTCTATTCCTTCAGCGAGCAGCGGCTGGCCTTGCTCTGGCGGCAGTGGCTGACTGGACAGCTCATCGACGCGTACCTGGACCGCCGAGCCTACTATCGCCCGAGCGCCGCCGGCGTGCTGACGAACCCGGACGAGCGCATCGCCGAGGACGTCAAGGCGTTCACGGCGACGACGCTCTCCTTCGTGCTCCTGCTGTCCAACGCCACCGTGACGGTGGTGGCCTTCTCCGGGGTGCTGTGGTCTATCAGCCGCACGCTATTCGGCGTCGCCCTCCTGTACGCGGCGTGCGGGTCGGCACTGACCGTGCTGTTCGGCCGCCGGCTCGTGTGGCTCAACTACAACCAGCTCGACAAGGAGGCCGAGTTCCGCGCGAACCTCGTGCACGTCCGGGCGAACGCCGAATCGATCGCGCTGCTGCACCGAGAGGGGCGGATGGGCGTCGGGCTGCGGCGCCGGCTCGACGATCTGGCGGCGAACATGCGACGGCTCATCGCCGTGAACCGGAACCTGGCATTCTTCACCAACGGCTACAACTATCTGATCCAGATCATCCCGGCGCTCGTCGTCGCGCCGCTCTTCATGCGGGGCGAGGTCGAGTTCGGCGTGATCACCCAGTCGGCGATGGCCTTCTCCGTCTTGCTGGGTGCTCTCTCGCTCGTGGTCACCCAGTTCCAGTCGATCTCCTCGTTCGCCGCGGTGATCGCGCGCGTGGGCTCGCTGGTGGATGCGCTCGAGGACGTCAAGACATCGAGCGGTGCAGGCTCCCTGGAAGTCCGTGAGGACGACGCTCGCGTCGCCTACGAGGGGCTGACGCTTCGCGCGCCGGGAAACGACCACGTGCTGGTGAGGAACCTGTCCGTGTCGATTCCGCGCGGAACGAATGCGCTGATCGCCGGGCCGAACGATGCCGGGAAAGTCGCGCTCTTCCGTGCCACCGCCGGAATCTGGGAGCACGGGAGCGGACGGATCGTCCGGCCCGGGCTCGACGCCATCCTCTTTCTCCCCGAGCGACCGTACCTGCCGCCGGGAACGCTCCGCGACGCGCTGCTGCCGCCGGGGCGCGAGCGCGCCATCGGCGACGAGCAGATCGCGACGCTCTTGCGTGAGCTTCACGTGGACGGCGTGCTCGAGCGAGTCGGCGGTCTGGACGTCGAGCGGGACTGGGACGACGTGCTGTCGCTCACCGAGCAAAAGCTGCTCTCCGTCGCCCGCGTGGTCCTCGTTGCGCCGATCTTCGTCTTCCTCGAGCGACCGCGCGCGTCGCTGGGTGCCGAACAGGGCGATCGGGTCATGAGGCTGTTTCGGGAGCGATCGATCACGTATCTCACGCTCGGCGACGGCGACGAGCGCCGGGACGCCCACGACTTCGTCCTCGATCTTGCCAACGACGGTGAGTGGACCTGGAGCCCGCTCCAGCCGGGCGATGGCGTATCGCCGCGCGCGGCGCCGGCCTGGTGTTAGCTCCGGCGACCGGTCGCAGCAGCCGCGTTGAGCGCCGTCGCGCCGTTCAGGCGCGACGACGCACGAAACGCCAGCGCACGCGCAACGGCTTCCACCGTCCGTGAGGTTGGCGCTGGAGATGTACACGCGACTCGCGACCGGACGTCGGCCGACTCGTGTTTGCGACGTCCGCACACCGGCGCTAGTCTGAACAGTCGTGACGCTGACGCACCGGATTCTTTCAGAGCATCTCGTCGACGGGCGCCTCGTCGCCGGCGAAGAAGTCCAGCTGCGTGTCGACCAGGCGCTGCTGCAGGATGCGACAGGCACGATGGCGTGCCTCGAGCTGGAATACCTGGGGGCGCGCGCGTCACGCGCCGGCGCCGCGGGGGCCGATGCGGCGGTGACCCGCCCCGCGCTCGAGCACTTCGAGGCGCTCGGCGTGGACCGGATCGGCATTCCGTTCGGGATCGTGTACGTCGACCACAACATTCTCGCCATCGACTTCAAGAATCCCGACGACCATCGATTCCTGCGCACGTTCTGCGCGCGGTACGGCCTGCACTACTCGCGGCCGGGCAATGGCATCTGCCACTACGTGCACATCGAGCGGTTCGCGCGGCCCGGCCAGGTGCTCGTGGGCGCGGACAGCCACACCACGACGTCGGGGGCGCTCGGCATGCTCGCCGTCGGCGCGGGCGGGCTCGAGGTCGCGTGCGCGCTGGCGGGCTATCCGTTCGCGCTTCAGACACCGCGGATCGTCGGGGTGCGTCTCGAAGGCCGCCTGTCGCCGTGGGTTCAGGCCAAGGACGTCATCCTCGAGCTGCTCCGACGCCGCGGCGTCCGCGGCGGACGCGGCTGTGTCTTCGAGTTCTTCGGACCCGGCGTGGCCACGCTCGACGTCACGGAGCGCGCGACCATCTGCAACATGACGGTGGAGACGGGCGCGACCACCGGCATCTTTCCCTCCGACGCGCGGACGCGTGAGTGGCTGGCATCCCAGGCGCGCGTCGAGCAGTGGGTCGAGCTCGCGACCGACGACACCGGCGACTATGACGAGGTCGAGGTCATCGAGCTCGATCGTCTCGAGCCGCTGATCGCCCGGCCCGGCAGTCCGGGCGACGTCGTTCCCGTTCGCGAGGTGGCGGGCGTCGAAGTGCAGCAGGTGTGCGTCGGCAGCTCGGTGAACTCCGGGTATCGCGATCTCGCGATCGTCGCCGCGGTGCTCCAGGATCGGATCGTCGATCCGCATGTCTCGCTGACCGTCACGCCGGGGTCGCGTCAGATTCTGGATGTGATCACTCGCACCGGCGTCTATCACCATCTCATCGCCGCCGGGGCGCGCATGCTCGAGCCGGCGTGCGGACCGTGCGTGGGAATGGGACAGGCGCCGCCGACCGGCGCCGTCTCGGTGCGGACGTTCAACCGCAACTTTCCCGGTCGCAGCGGGACGGAGGACGACCGGGTGTATCTCTGCAGCCCGGCGACCGCCGCGGCGACCGCGCTGCGCGGCCTGATCACCGATCCGCGCGACCTCGGCGTCGAGCCGGCCCGCACCCCGGCGGGCGCTTCCCCGAGCATCGACGACCGCAGCATCATCGCCCCGCCCGGAGTGGAGGAGGCGGCGCGCGTGGAGATCGTCCGCGGGCCGAATATCCAGCCGCCGCCGGTGCAGCAGCCGCTGCCGGCGTCGATCGTGGCCCGTGTGCTGATCGTTCTTCCGGACGACGTCAGCACCGGCGACCTGGCCCCCGACGGCGCGATCGTCATGGCCTACCGGTCGAATGTCCCGGCGATCTCGGAGTTCACGCTGCGGCGCTTCGATCCCCAATTCGCCCAACGTGCGCGAACGTGGGGCGGCGGGATCATCGTTGCGGGACACAACTATGGTCAGGGCTCGAGCCGCGAGCATGCGGCGCTCGCACCGAAATATCTCGGTGTCCACGCCGTGATCGCGCGCTCGTTCGCGCGGATTCATCGACAAAATCTCATCGCACAGGGCATCCCACCCCTCGTCTTCGAGGCCGAGGGCGACCGCGGCCTCGCACGCGTCGGGGACACGTGGGAGCTGTCGGACGTGCGCGCCGCCCTGGAGCGTGGCGACGCGCGCCTGCGCGTGCACATCCGCGATCTCGACCGCGACGTCTTCGTGCTCGCGCGGTTTTCATCGCGCGAGCGCCGGGTCCTGCTCGCCGGCGGGCTCATCGCCTGGCTGCGCGCCGGCAATGCTCAGCCCCTCGATATCACCCTCGGCTACAGTGCGGCGGCGGATCAGGGGTCGCCGATCACGAGTCCGCTGCCGAACGAGCCGGCGGCGTAAGTCGCCGCAGCCCCGCGGGCCGCCCGCGCGACGCCTCAGTGGCTGGCGATGAGCGTGTCGCGCAGGATGTTGGCTTCCGGCATGCCGTCAGGCGATAGCGCGCTCGACCCGGCGCGCGATCTCTGTCTTCGGCTGCACGCCGACGATGCGGTCGACCTCGCGGCCGTTTTTGAACACAAGCAGCATCGGGATGCTGCGCACGTCGAGACGGCTCGTGGTGACGGGATTTTCGTCGACGTTCAGCTTGGCGACGCGGGCCCGGCCCGCGAGCTCTGTCGCCAGCTGATCGACGACAGGCGCGATCATTCGGCACGGCCCACACCACGGCGCCCAGGCATCCAGCAGCACGGGCAGCGGTGAGCGCTCCACCTCGGCCGCGAAGGTCGCGTCGGTCACCGTTACGGGACGCCCGCCGTCCCCGGCGGCGCCGACCGGAAGCGGCGTCTTGCACCGCCCGCAGACCGGTTGACGACCGGCCTCGAGCTTGTCGAGCGGCACGCGATTAGTGGCACCACAGGTCGGGCATCGCACGAGCCGCGATTCGGCCATGAGTGATTATGCCGTCGCCCGGCGTCTGAAGCGACAGCCCGATTCGACGAGACTCTGCCACGCGCGGTCGAGAATCCGACGGATCTCTGGCGACGTGCCCTTCGCGCGGGCGGCGTAGGCGTCGAGCGACGCCCGCCCGAGTGCGATTGACAACCGCCGCGCTGCGCGGACAATGCGAGCCCGCACCATGCGCCACCGACGCGTGACCTATCGCTCCGCAACTCTGCGCATCGCCGCCCAGTCGTGGCCGTCGAGCGCCGCCTGGGAGCAGGAGACCATCCGCCTGCTGGTCCAGGCGCGCTGGCGCCCGGCGACGGACGTGGCGGAGACCGCGCGGTCCATCGAAGTGACGGTGGATCTGGCCGGCGTCGACGAGGACGACTTCGAGGTCCAGCTCTTCGACAACGGGCTGGTCGTCGAGGGCCGCCGACAGCTGCCATCGTGCGGCGAGGACGCCGTGTACCACGCCGCCGGTATCCCGCAGGGGTTCTTCCGTGTCGAGCTGCCGCTGCCCGCGCGGATCGATCCCGAGCGCGTCGAGGCGCGCTATGACCGCGGACTGCTGCGCGTGACCTTGCCGAAGCGGTCCTGAGCCGCACAGCGATGGCGACGCAACCCGGCACCGGCCCGGCCGAGCTCACGCTTCCCGACGCCTTGCCCGTCCTGCCGTTGCCGGACGGCGTGGTCTTCCCATTGACGGCGGTGCCGCTGGTCGTGGCGAATCCCGGCGCGATCCGCGTCATCGACGACGTCATGCGCGGTAATCGCCTGCTGGTCTTTGCGGCGCAGCGCGAGTCGAGGCAGGATGTTCCCGTCGCGCCCGAGAACGTGCATCGCGTCGGCACGGCCGGCGCGATCCACCAGATGGCGCGCATGCCCGACGGCAGCGTGCGTGCGATGGTCCAGGGGCTCGAGCGTGTGCGGCTGCTGGACTTCGTCACCAAGGATCCATACCTCGTCGCCCGCATCGAGCGCGCGCCAGAGCACATCCCCGCCGGCCCGGAAGTGGAGGGACTGCGCCGCGCCGTCGTCGATCTGTTCCGCAAGCTCGTCGAGTTGTCCGCGGACTTGCCCGATGAGCTCGCGGCCGTCGCGGAGAGCTTCAACGACCCGCGCCAGATCGTCTACTTCGTGGCCTCGCTCGTGCGCGTGGACACGGCGACGCGGCAGGCGCTGCTCGAGACCGATTCCGTCGTCGACAAGCTCCGACGCCTCGTCGACATCCTGCAAAATGATCTGAGCGTGCGCGAGATCGGCCGCAAGATCGCCAGCGACACCGAGCAGCGCCTGTCCAAGAAGCAGCGCGAGTTCATCCTGCGCGAGCAGGCCAAGACGATCCAGAAAGAGCTCGGCGAGGACGGCGAGGACGACACCGAAGTCGGTGAGCTGCGCCGCCGCATCGAGGAGGCCGGCCTGCCCGACGAGGCGCGACGCGAGGCCGAGCGCGAGCTGAAGCGTCTGGCCGGCATGCAGCCCGGCTCACCCGAGCGCGGCATGGTTGTCAGTTATCTGGAGTGGGTGGCCGCCCTGCCGTGGAGCAAGGTCGACGGCGGGATCATCGACATTCGGCGCGCGCGGGAGGTGCTGGACGAGGACCATTACGATCTCGACAAGATCAAGGACCGCATCCTGGAGTACCTCGCCGTGCGCAAGCTGCGTCAGGAGCGCGGCGAGGGCGCCGGCGCGCTGCAGGTCACGGGCGACAGTCCGGCGCGTGAGCCGATTCTCTGCTTCGTCGGGCCACCGGGCGTGGGCAAGACCAGCCTCGGTCAGAGTATCGCCCGCGCGCTCGGGCGCAAGTTCGTTCGCATGTCGCTGGGCGGCGTGCGCGACGAGGCGGAGATCCGTGGCCATCGGCGCACGTACATCGGCGCGCTGCCCGGTCGAATCGTGCAGGGGCTGCGGCGGGCCGAGACGCGAGATCCCGTGTTCATGCTGGACGAGATCGACAAGATCGGCGCCGACTGGCGCGGCGACCCGTCGTCCGCGCTGCTGGAGGTCCTGGACCCGGCACAGAACAATACGTTCGTCGATACCTATCTGGGCGTGGCGTTCGACCTCTCGCAGGTGCTGTTCATCGCGACCGGCAATACGCTCGACACCATCCCGGGTCCGCTGCGTGATCGGATGGAGGTGCTCACGCTCTCCGGCTATACCGACGAAGAGAAGGTCGGCATCGCCACGCAGTATCTCGTCCCCAAGCAGCTCGCGGCTCACGGCCTTCGCGCCGGGGAGCTGGTCGTCGAGCCGGACGCCATCCGATCGATCGTGCGTCAGTACACGCGCGAGGCCGGCGTGCGCAATCTCGAGCGCGAGCTCGCCGCCCTCGCGCGAAAAGTCGCGCGACGCCTCGCCGAGGGCCAGGCCGGGCCGTTCCGCGTCACTTCCGCGAATCTCGGCGAGTATCTCGGCCGCCCGCGCTTTTTCGACGAGGTGGTCGAGCGAACGTCACGTCCCGGTGTCGCCACGGGCCTGGCCTGGACGCCGGTCGGCGGCGACGTCCTCTTCGTCGAGGTCACCATGATGCCCGCCAGCGAGGAGCGGCTCGTTCTCACGGGCATGCTCGGCGACGTGATGCGCGAGAGCGCCCAGACCGCCGTGTCGTATGTGTGGTCAAGCGCCAACGCGTTCGGCATCGACCCGAAAGTCTTCGAGGGCAGAACCATTCACATCCACGTGCCCGCCGGCGCCATTCCCAAGGACGGGCCGTCGGCCGGCGTGACGATGGTGACCGCGCTCGCCTCCTACGCGACGCGGCGCCCCGTGCGCAACGACGTCGCCATGACCGGCGAGATCACGCTGCGCGGCAAGGTGCTGCCGGTCGGCGGCATCAAGGAGAAGGTGCTCGCCGCGCATCGCGTGGGCATTCGCACCGTGATCCTGCCGCGCCACAACGAACGCGACGTGGAGGACGTGCCGGTGGAGGTGCGCGGGGCGCTGCGATTCGTGTTCGTGGACGACGCCGGGGAGGTGGTGCGGCAGGCGCTGAGCGACGCGCCGGCCGTCGGCGTCGCTTAACCGATGTGTTCATGCCAGCGACGCACTCCCTACGGCCGGCTGCGAACACTGAACAGCAGCGCGAGGTACGGGTTGCGCTCGATCGTGGCGGAGACCCGATGGTCGCCGGCCAGGCGCAGGGGCTGAGGCGTCGGGTGATTCGGCTCCAGGAAGACCGCGGAATGGTAGAGGCGGTCGAGGATCGTGAGATAACCCGGCAGGTCTTCGAGGGCCGGGATCACCTGCTGGCCCTGAAAGCATCGCGGACACCACGCGGCCAGGCTATCGACGTCGAAGAGGATCTCTGGAATGCGCGTCGCCCGGAGACGCGCGTGCACCGCATATTCCTGCACCGGGTGGTCGTCGGTCTCCGGCGCTATTGACTTCGTCGCCCTTGCGAGCGTGTCCGCCGATGCGGCAAACGTCCCGATGACCTGGGTCAGCGTGCCGAGAAAGCTCGCCTCGAGGTCGGCGCGAAGCTCGTGCGTCGCGCGCATTCGCGTGAGCACCGCCATCGGATCCACTTCGATCGTCCGCGCGGTGGTGCCCATGAGAATCAGCTCGCTGCGATACCCGGACAGCAGCACCGCCGCCGGAAAGATATCGATGAACGCCCGGACCATCGCGAGGGTCGTCTCGGCCGGCATCTGATAGGCGGGCAGCCACTGCGTGAGGTACCCGCCCGGCTTCAACCGGCTCCGTGCGAGTCGATAGAACTCTCTCGTGTAGAGCGACGCGACGCCGGCGGCGGCGATCGGCGGCGGCTCGAGGGTGATGAGATCGTATGTGCCCGGTGGTTGCAGTGTCAAATGATGCCGACCGTCGTTGACGTAAACCGCCAGCCGCGGGCTCGTCATCACATCGCCGTTCGTCGTGCGGAAAAACCCCGCCTGCCGGAGAACGTTCTCGGAGAGGTCGACAAGCTCCAGGCGGTGGACCGATGGGTGCAGTGACGCGGCGTGCAGTGTATTGCCGACACCGAATCCGATGACGAGCACGTGCTCGGGCTTCTCCATCGAGAGCAGCGGAAGATGGGCGAGCGCCCGCATGTAACGACGCGCGTCAGGAAGGGTCGCGGACATGGCGTAGCTGTTCGTGATGAGCCGGCGGCCTTCGCCGGTCAGGTCGGTGACCATGACGGTCTCGGTCACGCCTTCCTGGAGGTGCAGGCGTTGTTCGCGCTCCCGCAGTGGCGGCAGCGTGTTCATCGCCACGTAGTCGGCCGGCAGGCGAAGCCAGACGATCATGGTCACGACGGCGACCACACCCGACGCCGCGATGACGACGCCGTCGCGCCGAACAGCCCGCGGCGGCGTTGGCGATGACATCCACGCGGCAAGGAGCAGGATCATGCCGATGCCCACGCTGGCGAACATCACGCCGACACCGGCCTGCAGCCCGAGCGTCGGGATCAGAACGAAGGCCGCGATGATGGAGCCGGCCACGGCGCCGGCCGTGTTGGCCAGATACACCACGCCCGCCCGACGGCCGACCGCGGCCGGCAGCGAGGCAATCGCCGCCGCCGCGAGCGGATACGCCCCGCCCATGAAGAGCGCCGGCAACGCCACCTCGCGAAGGAGCGGACGGCCGATGAGCGCAAGGCTGATCTGCTCACGCACCCAGCCGGAGCCGGCGACGAATGCCGAGGTCGCCGAGCTTTGATCGGAGAGGACCTGCCGAATGTCCGCCGACCAGAATCCGAAGGCCGTGGAGGCGAGGAACAGCGCCTCTCCGGCGATCAACAGCAATAACGGCTGCCCGAGTCGGGTGGCCAGCGCGCCGCTCAGGATGGCGCCGGCACCCATGGCCAGCAGAATGACGGCGGTGAGCAGCGAATAGACCGCGCGGAAGGGACCGACGAGCGCGCTGATGTGGCGAAACCAGAGAATCTCCACACCCATCGCCGCAAACCCCGTCAGAAAGATCGCAACCGCGACCAACGCTCGCGCGCGCGTCGACCGCGGGGAGTCGCCGGCGATCTCACCAGCCGGGGGACGCTCGCGTCGAGGGGACCCCGCGGCGGCGCGAATCCGGCGGTGAACGACGAACAGCGCGCACGAGCCGACCACCAGGTTCAGCGACACCGCGAGCGCTTCCGTGAGACGGAGTCCGAGCTGAGGGATCAGCGCATAGTCGGTGAGGAAGCATCCCACCGCGGCGCCGGCCGTATTCATCCCGTAGAGCGCGCCGATCTTCCACCCCGCGGCCGTCACGTCATGACGGACGAGATGACGAATGAGCAGCGTCAACGTGCCACCCATCAGAACGGAGGGAGGACCGAGCAACGCGATCGCCAGCGCGTACTGCGCGGCGTGCGAGCTCCAGGCCGGAACGAACCACCCGGCAGCATCGCGGGTGTACCACGCGGGAAAATCGTCGAGTCCTTCGAGGCCGAGCAGGAGCGCCAGGCCCATCGCGCCGATGGCCAGCTCAGAGAACGCGAAGGCGCGGACCGCGGCGTACGGACGAGCGACGTATCGCCGATCCGCCCACACGCCCGCCGCGTAGCTGCCGAGCCCGAGGCCGAACATGAACACGGCGATGACCAGCGACGCGGCGAAGACGGTATTGCCGAAGAGATTGCCGAACTGACGAACCCAGACCACCTGGTAGATCAGGCCGCTCACGCCGGAGAGGAAGAACAGCAGCGGCCATCCCGACATCGCGGCCGATACTATCACCGCGACATGGCGACGCGCGCCCGGGCGACCGAATGATCGCCCGGGCGCGGTGTTTTTACTTCCGCCTCGTCGTCACGAAGCCGGCGGCGCCGGCGGCGGACACGTTCCTTGCAGCCTGAGCGTGTCCCTGAACACATCACCCTCGGAGCGGAAGTGCGGCGTGGTGCCGTCGATCGATCTCAAGAACACCAGCAGGTCGCCGCGCTCCTGCGCCGTGAGCTCCGTCTGAATCGTGGTCGTCGGCGGAAACTCCTGCCCGTCTGGCCCCAACCCGTGCAGCGGGAAGACCTCCTCGAGGGTCTGGGCCTGGCCGCGGTGCAGGTACGGCGCGTGATAGTTGATGCTGAGCAGCGACGGCACGTTGAAGCCGTTCACGCCGAACGCGGTGCTGGCAGCGGCGTTGTCGCGGATCTCGAGCGGATTGTTGATGTCGAAGGTCCCCACCTTCTCGAGATATTTGATGGTGAGGTTGTTGCAGGTGAACGAGAAGAGCTCGTTCGCCAGGTTTGTCACCGGCGGCGCCGCCGGGAGCCTGGTGACGCCGGGGTCGAGGGGCGCGCCGTTCTGGGCCACAGCCGCCGGGTTATCGCGGTGGAAGATCTCGCTCTTCGTCCACTTGGCTCCCCCGTGGCAGGAGGCGCAATTGGCCGCAAAGACCGCCGCACCGGCCGCCAGATTGCTGGGCTGCGGCTGATTCAGCGCCCGCACCGCGGCAAAGATCCACAAGGTCTGCGCGTCGAGGGCGTCGCTGGCACCTTGGGTGATGCCGTGGTCGTAGACGGCGGGATTCACCGGCGTTTCTACATTGTTATTGGTACTGGTACAGGGATCTGGAGGATCCTCACCGGTCGCAACAGCGCTGGCGAAACCGCAGCCGCCCTGGGTGACACGGGAGTTGGCGTTGAAGTCCGTGTTGCTGCCGCGGATGGCGCTCCAGTTGAGCAGGCCCTGATCTTCCATATTGGTGCCCTTGTTGAACATGCCGTCCAGCGGTTTGGTCTGGCGCGGCCCGGTACCGAAGATCCAGGTGACGCCATCAGCCAGCCCGTCGGGATGGCACGACCCGCAGCTGCTCCAGGCGTCTTTCGACATCTTCCCTCTGAAATTCCGCGGGATGATGTTGCGGATCGGCGTGCCGAAGATACCGTTGTCGGGGATACCGAGGGCGGTGAAGAAGGCGAGCTTACCAACGATAACGGCATGGTCGAAGCTGCCGGGAGCAGGGGGCGTGCTGGACGCGATGTCGAGCTGGAGTGTGAGGCACACGCCATTCTCGATGTTCATGGACGTGACCGAGAAGCCGGCCTCGTTGTTGGCGTAGCCCCGCGTCCCGTCCTGGCGCATGGCCACGCCGCTCGGCAGGTTGCCCGTCTGGAGTCGGCAGTCCACGCCGGTTCCAGCCGCGTTCAGGATGTCGAGTTGGCCGTTCGCTGGATTGAGCTTGGCTCGGAACACCTGATTGCCACCCCGGCTCACGATCAAGAACGTGTCGCCGGCGCCGTTGCCGTCGATCGCGACGAGGTCGTTGCCGAACGTCTTGGCGAGACTTGGCGGAGGCGCCGCGGTCTCCACGGCGATCTGTTTGTTGAGGTTGACGTGCTCGGCCACCCGCTCTGCCACCGAATCGACATCCACCGAATAGACGAGCGCCTGGACATTGGCGTTGAAGATCTCCGGCGGCTCGGGCTGGGCGCCGATGTTCGGCAGATAGAGGCGGTCGCCGCGGATCACCGCGGACAACAGCTGGTTCGGGAAGACGCCCTGCGGGTTCGCCGTGTTGACGGGGTCGCTGCCGGGCAAGCCCGGGTTTGGACAGAAGATCAGCGATTGCGCGGGCGGGACGGTGTTGCAGAAGTTATTAGGAGGTGTGGCCTGGAACCCAGACCGGTTGGCCGTAAAGCCTGAATCGGCGAGAGGCT
>Ga0114129_10001791_pt1 | contig 29261 bp, 26 predicted proteins | sample RhiMetdeltSRZDD1_FD_80071 | JGI IMG/M metagenome (GOLD analysis project Ga0114129, IMG submission 80071) | Populus rhizosphere microbial communities from Tennessee, USA - Rhizosphere MetaG P. deltoides SRZDD1 (version 2) (version 2) | ecosystem: Host-associated > Plants > Roots > Rhizosphere >... | reverse complement strand
TTACCGAGGCGCCCGTACCGTCGAGGCGTGCCCTCGCTTCCCGAGCACCCGATACGCCGCCTAGCGGTCGTCGCCACGGTCGCCCTCCTGTCCCTCGGCGGCATGGCCGCGTGCGGCGGCAACGGCTCGCACGGTGCGAGCTCCCGCGGCGACGAGGTCGATCCCAATGCGCCGGACGAGAGCCCTCCTGGCGACATCCCCAACAACCAGGTGTTCGTGCCCTACCAGTTCCCCGATGGCTCCTTCACGCTGAAGGTGCCCGAAGGCTGGTCGCGGACCGAACAGGGCGGGACCATCACGTTCACCGACAACTTCAACTCGATCATGTTGTCGACCGAACCGGCCACCGTGGCCCCCACGGTCGACTCGGCGACGAGCAACGAGCTCGCGGCGATCGCGGCCGCCGCACCCGGCTACGAGGCTGGCCGCGTCGAGGCCGTCACCCGATCGGGGGGTCCCGCGATCCGCATCAGCTACCGCAGCGACTCGCCCCCCGACGCCGTGACCGGCCGCACCGCGCCCCTGGACGTGGAGCGCTACGAGTTCTTCGACGGCGGGCGCGAGATCGTCCTGGTCCTGTCCGGCCCTCGGGGAGCGGACAACGTGGACCCGTGGCGCCTCGTGTCCGACTCGGTCCGCTACGGGTCATGACCGGAAGCGCGGATGGCTCGGTCTTGCGGGCAGAGTGCCTCTACCGGTTCTTTCACGCAGGCGACGAGGAGACCCTCGCGTTGCGGGGCGTGTCCCTCACCCTCGCCCCGGGTGAGCTGGTGGCGATCACCGGACCGTCGGGCTCGGGAAAGTCGACGCTATTGCACTGCCTCGCCGGGCTCGACGAACCCAACGGCGGCACGGTGCACCTCGGCGAGGAGCGCCTCAGCCGCCGGCCCGAGCCTGAGCGCGCCGCGTTGCGAGCGCGTGGCATCGGCGTGCTGTTCCAGTCGGACAACCTGCTCGGACAGCTCACGGTCGCCGGCAACCTGACCGTGGCCCAGCGGCTCGCGGGGCGGGACGACCCCGCGGCCCGCGCTGCACTGCTCGACCGGCTCGGCCTGACCCACCGGGCCCGTTCCCGGGCGGTCGACCTGTCGGGCGGCGAGGCCCAGCGCGCCGGACTGGCGGTCGCGCTGGCCAACGATCCCCCGGTCCTGCTGGCAGACGAACCGACCGGCGAGGTAGACGCTGCCGCCGGGCGGCGCATCCTCGACCTGATACGTGCGCAGACCGTCGCCGGCCTTGCCGCCCTGGTGGTGACCCACAGCGAGGCGGTAGCCGACGCGAGCGACCGGCGCCTGGTGCTCCACGACGGCCGGTTGGTGGCGTGACCACCGACATCGTGGTCCGGTGCGAGGATGCCGCCCGCACCTTCGGGCGCGGTGCCGGGTCGGTAGTCGCGGTTCATGGGGCCACCTGCCGGATCGCAGCCGGGGACCGCATCGCGCTCACCGGGCCGTCGGGCTCGGGCAAGTCGACCCTGCTGCACCTGCTGGCGGGCCTGGACGAACCGACAACGGGCACCGTGGACTGGCCTGCTCTCGGGCCGCGCCGGATGCTGCGCCCCGGACCGGTCGCCGTGGTGTTCCAGGCGCCGAGCCTGCTCCCGCTCCTGGACGTGACGGAGAACGTGGCCCTTCCGTTGGTCCTGGCCGGGATCGACGAGGCCACGGCGCGAACGGGGGCCCAGGCCGCCCTGGAACGCCTCGGGCTGGACGACCTCGGCGACAGGCTCCCGGAGGAGCTCTCGGGCGGGCAGGCGCAGCGGGTGGCAGTGGCCCGGGCGCTGGTCGGTCAGCCGCGGCTGCTGCTGGCCGACGAGCCCACCGGCCAGCTCGACCACGTCACCGGCACCCAGGTAGTCGACGCCCTGGTCGACACCGCTGCGCACACCGGCTGCGCGCTGGTGGTCGCGACCCATGACCCCGCCGTTTCCGACCGGCTCGCCGTGACCTGGCGCATGGTCGACGGCCGGCTGCGCACCAGCGAGGCCTTGTCGTGGTCGGCCTGATCTGGTTGCACGGGCTCGTCGCGCAACGTCGTGGTCGACTCGTGGCCACGGCCGCGGGCGTGGGCGTCGCCGTAGCCCTCTTGGCCTCGCTCGGGGCGTTCCTCTCGGCCTCCAAGGCGACGATGACCCGCCGGGCGATCGCCGACGTCGCGGTCGACTGGCAGGTCGAGGCACAGCCCGGCAGCGATACGGCCACGGTGATCGACGCGGTCACCCACGACACCGGAGTCGTCGACGCCCGGGCGGTCGGGTTCGCCCCCACCACCGGGCTCAGCGCGGTGACCGGCGCGTCGACTCAGACCACTGGTGCCGGGGTGGTCGTCGGCCTGCCCGACGACTACCGCCGCGCGTTCCCCGGCGTCTTGCGCACGCTCGCCGGAGCCGACACCGGTGTCCTGCTGGCCCAGCAGACCGCGGCGAACCTGCACGCCGCCCCGGGAGACGCGGTCACCATCGGCCGGGCCGGGCTCGATCCTGCGAGCGTGATCGTCGACGGCGTGGTCGACCCGGTCCAGGCCGACTCGCTGTTCCAGGAGGTCGGCGCGCCCGTAGGGGCCCAGCCCCAGGCGCCGCCGGACAACGTCGTCTTCCTTCCGGCGGAGGAGTTCGGCCGCCTGATGGGCCCGCTGGCAACCGTCGCGCCCGACCTGGTGCGCACTCAGGTCCACGCGCGCCTGGAGCACCGGCTGCCCGCCGATCCCGCGGCCGCATACACCACGGTTACGGGGCGTGCTCACAACCTCGAGGCCCGCCTGGCCGGCGGCGGCCTCGTCGGCGACAACCTGGCCGCGACCCTCGCCGCCGCACGCGAGGACGCGCTCTACGCGCAGGCTCTGTTCCTGTTCCTCGGGCTCCCTGGTGCGCTGCTCGCGGCCCTGGTCACCGCGGGGGTTGCGGCAGCGGGCGGAGACCGTCGCCGGCGCGAGCAGGCCCTGCTGCGGGCCCGCGGTGCGACCACCCGCCGGCTGGTGCGCCTGGGCCTGATCGAGGCCGGCGTGGTGGGCAGCGTCGGCGCCGCTCTCGGGCTCGTGGGAGCGCTGGCCGTCGGTGCTCTGGCGTTCGGCGGCGCCCGCTTCGGGGCCACCACCGCGGCCACCGCCGGTTGGGCCGCGGCGGCCGCGGTGGCCGGGCTGGCCATCGCGGCGGCGACGGTGGCGCTGCCCGCCTGGCGGGACGCCACCCGGGTGACGGTCAGCGCAGCGCGCCGGACGGTCAGCCGGACCGACGACGCCCCCACCACCAGCGGGCGCCTCGGCCTCGCCGCGCTCGCGGCGGTCACCGCCAGCGGCCTGGTGTTCTGGCTGACCGGACGCGGCCATTACGCCCTGGTCCTGGCGCCCGAAGGGGTGCCCACCATCTCGGTGAGCTACTGGGCGTTTGCCGGTCCCGCGCTGGCTTGGGTCGGCCTCGGCCTCGCGGCCTGGTGGTTCGGCGACCTCCTGCTCGGCCGCGGGCGCCCGCTCGTAGCGCGGGCCGCCCGCGTCCTCGACCGCAACCTGGGCGGAAGCGTCGCCGCCACGCTGTCACGTCAGCGCCGCCGCCTGGCTCGGGCTCTGGCGATCGTCGGACTCACCGCGGCCTTCGCCTCGTCGACCGCAACCTTCAACGCCACATACCGCCAGCAGGCCGAGGTCGACGCCCGCCTGACCAACGGGGCCGATGTCACCGTGACCGAGGCCCCCGGCGCCGAGGTCGGGCCGGGCGAGGCAGAGCGGTTGGCAACCGTGCCGGGCGTCCACGGCGTCGAACCGCTTCAGCACCGCTACGCCTATGTCGGCGCCGACCTCCAGGACCTGTACGGCGTGCGCACCGGCACGATCGTCGCGGCCACCTCGCTCCAGGACGCCTATTTCGCGGGCGGCACCGCCGCCCGGCTGATCGGCACGCTGGCGCAGCAGCCCGACAGCGTGCTGGTCAGCCTGGAGACCGTCCATGACTTCCAGCTCCACCTCGGCGATCCCCTCGTGCTGCGACTCCAGAACGGCCGCTCCCGGCAGTACACCGATGTGCCGTTCCGCTACGCGGGGGTGGCCAAGGAGTTCCCGACGGCACCCAGCGACAGCTTCGTGGTGGCCAACGCGGACTACGTCGCCCGGCAGACGGGCAGCGCCGCTGTCGGGACGTTCCTCGTCGACACCGGCGGCCACGACGCGGCCGCTGTGGCCCGCCGCGTCCGCCACCTCGTCGGCACCGATGCGGTGGTCACGGACGTCACCACCAGCCGGCGCCTCGTCGGGTCGAGCCTGACCAGCGTCGACCTGGCCGGGCTCACCACGGTCGAGCTGGGGCTTGCCCTCGGCCTCGCCGCTGCTGCGACCGGCCTGACCCTCGCCCTGGGTCTCGCCGAACGGCGGCGTAGCTTCACGATCCTGTCCTCCCTCGGGGCCGGCCGACGTCAGCTGGCCGCCTTCGTGTGGGCCGAGGCCCTCGTCGTCGGGCTCGGAGGACTCGCGGCCGGGGCGTTCGGCGGTTGGGCGCTGTCGCTGATGCTGGTCAAGGTGCTGACCGGCGTGTTCGACCCCCCGCCGGCCCACCTCGCGGTCCCTGTCGCCTATCTGGCGGCCGTGGCGGCGGCCGCGACCGTGGCCACCGTCGTCGCCGGCCGCTGGGCGCTGCATGTGACCGGCCGGCCCCAGCTCAGCGCGTTGCGAGAGCTGTGAGACCGCTCCCTGTCGGTACGGGACGGGAGGGCTGACGTTGCGGGTGCTCGTCGTCGAGGACGAGGACACGCTGGCTCGCTCGCTGTGCCGCGGCCTCGAGCGGGACGGCTTCGCCGTCGACGTGGCGCCGACCGGCACCGATGGGCTGTGGATGGCCCGCGAGCACGCCTACGACGCGATCGTGCTCGACGTCATGGTGCCCGGGCTGAACGGCTACCGGCTGTGCGCCTCCCTTCGCGAGGAGGGCGACTGGACGCCGATCGTGATGCTCACCGCCAAGGACGGCGACCTCGACGTGGCGGAAGGGCTCGACAACGGGGCCGATGACTACCTCACCAAGCCGTTCGCTCACGTGGTGCTCGTCGCGCGGTTGCGCGCGGTCATCCGCCGCGGCGCCCGGGTGCGCCCCGCCGTGCTCGCGGCAGGCGACCTCCGGGTCGATCCGGCGGCCCGGTGCTGCTGGCGAGGCGACCGCGAGATCCTCCTCACCTCCCGAGAGCTGTCCGTCCTCGAGTTCCTGCTGCGCCGGGCGGGACAGGTGGTCTCGAAGCGGGAGATCCTCGACCACGTATGGGACGACGAGTTCGAAGGTGACCCCAACATCGTCGAGGTCTACGTCCGCTACCTGCGCAAGAAGATCGATCTGCCCTTCGGCCGCTCGGCCATCGAGACCGTGCGGGGTTGGGGCTACCGCCTGGCAGCGGACGGTGGCTGAGCGCCGGCTACGCCCCGGCTCCGTGCGCCTCCGCACCACCGCGGGCGCCACCCTCGTGGTGGGCATCGCGCTGGCGAGCGCCGCGCTCCTGCTCGTGACGGTGGTGAGCAGGTCCCTCACCGGGAACGTCCAGACGGCCGCCGAGCTGCGGGCGGCGGACGTCGTCGCCCTGGTCGAGGAGGGCGAGGGCGACACCGACCCGGCCATCGACGACCGTGAGTCGTCGCTCGTCCAGGTGATCGACCAGCGGGGGCGCGTGGTCGAGGCGAGCCCCAACCTGGAAGGCGAGGGACCCATCGCCAACCTCGAGCCGGGCCAGGCCCGCACACTCCGGCTACCGGGCGAGGACCGCCACGGCTACCGGGCGGTGGCTGTAGCGGCCGAGACGCCGAACGGGCCGGTCACGGTGCTCGCGGCCCGTTCCCTGGAGGAGGCGGACGAGGCCGTCTGGGCCATGTCGCGCCTCCTTTGGCTGGGACTCCCCGGGCTCGTGGCCCTGGTGGCCGCCACGACATGGGTGGTGACCGGCAGATCTCTCCGTCCGGTGGAGGCCATCCGGCGCCAGGTGGCTGCCATCACGGAGTCCGAGCTCGACCGGCGGGTGCCGGTCCCGGGCGAGGACGAGGTCGGCCGCCTGGCCGCGACCATGAACGAGATGCTCGCGCGGCTCGAACGCAGCCGCGACCGTCAGCGCCGGTTCGTGTCCGACGCCTCGCACGAGCTGCGGAGCCCGATCGCCACGATGCGCCACCGGCTCGACGTCGCGCTGGCCCACCCCGACACACGGGACGACTCCCTGATCCCCGAGCTCCTGGCCGAGGACCTGCGCCTGGAGCGGCTGGTCGAAGACTTGCTGACGCTGGCCCGGGGTGACGAGGGGCCCCCGGTCGGCGCGCGGCACCGCGTCGATCTCGACGATCTCTTGCTGGCCGAGGCACGGCGCCTGCGCCGACGGGGTCGGGTGACGGTCGGCGCCCGCTCCGTCAGCGGGAGCCGGGTCCTGGGCGACCCCGCCGCGCTCTCCCGGGTGCTGCGCAACCTGACCGACAACGCTGAGCGCCACGCCCGGACGAGGGTGGAGCTCGAGCTGCGCGTCGAGCATGGCCGCGCCTTGTGCGTGGTCGACGACGACGGCGCCGGCATCCCGGCCGCCGACCGGCACCGAGCGTTCGAGCGCTTCACCCGGCTCGACGACGCCCGGGCCCGGGACGTGGGCGGTGCCGGTCTCGGGCTGGCCATCGCGGCCGAGGTCGTGGCGGCCCACGACGGGTCATTGTCGATCGCGGAGTCACCCCTGGGCGGCGCCCGCCTGGTGCTCGACCTACCCGCCGTCGACGCCACCTGAGCCGCCGTAGAAGCGCAGGTAGTCCTGTACGTGGGCACCCCAATAGGCGCGGTCGTGGCCGCCGTCGTAGATGTGGTACTGCGCGACGGTGCCGTGCCCCTCGAGGTCGCTGCTCAGGAGGCCGACCCGCTTCTGCAGCGAGTCCTGCGATCCGACATCAAGCCAGATCGGGCCGCCCCACACCGCGAGCCGCTCGGCCAGTGCGTCGTCGGCCGGGACCGCGGCGCTGTGCCCCCCGACCCTCGAGTACTCGTACGGGCGCGTGGCGGCCAGGCGCAGAGCGGTCGCCCCGCCCCGGGAGATTCCCCCGATGGCTCGGTGCGCCGCGTCCGGGACGACGGGCAGGTGGGCCTCTGCCCAGGGCACGACCGCATCGGTCACCGCTTGCCCATCGGCGTCGATGTCGGGCATGACGATCACGATCGGCGGGAGGGAGCCGTCGGTGATCATGCGGTCGGCCGCGTCCGTCATTCCGATGGCCGGCCATTGGGTCTCGTCGGCTCCTGATCCGTGCAGCAGATACAGGGCCGGATAGCGGGCGCCCGTGCCGGCCGTTGCGTCCGGTGGCAGGTAGACGGCCACCCGGCGTTCGGCCCCTCCGCCCACCTCGACCACATGGGTCTCGAGCGTGCCGCGCCCGGCGGAGGGCCGCGCCGGGTCCGGCGTCGATCCGGTGCAGGCGGCCGACGCGACCAGGGCCGCGACCGCGAGGGCGCCACGGGCGCTCATCGCAACGTCATCGCCACGAAGTCCCGCTGATCCGGCTGCAAGTAGCGGGACGCAGGGCGCTGCATGTTCGGCATCAACTTCGTCCCCACGGTCCCCGCCGGCATCCCGGCGTCGGGGCGGAACACGTTGAACGTGGACTTGTTGTCGTGGATGTCGAGCTGCATCCCCCGTACCGCCCCGGCGTCCACCAGGGCTGCGGCCAGTGTGCGGAGGTCAAGGCCTGCACCTGCGACGTACACCAGGCCCCCGTGGCCGTCGGTTCCGACCCCGGAGCGCCAGGTGTACTGGAGCTGCTGGCGCCGCGTGCCGTAGGCCCCCTGCGTGTTCGAGGTCAGGTCGACCGAGGGGTGGCCGCCGTCGACGATGAGCTGAAGGCTCTGGCGCACGGCGCGGACGCCGGGGCCCATGTGCACGTCTCGGCCCCAGTCGGCGACCGTCGCCGTCCCGTCGGCCATGATGACGAACGAGGCCTGCCCGTCGACCAGCGGGACCGCGGTGCGTCCCTCCGCGTAGTACCCACCTGCGGTGTCCTGGAACTTGAAGCCCGAGTTGAACGCGGCCACCAGGTGCGATCGCTCCGAGCGCGGGACTTCCGCATGCCAGGCCCAGCCGCTTCCCCCGGGGACCACGGTGCCGGCGACGAGGGTCGCCCGCAACGCGCCGGTATCCATCCATGCGGCGCCGACGACCGTGTTCGGGTCGTCGGCCTTGGGCCGGAACACCGTGGTTTCCAGCGACGGCCGGCCATCCGGTGCCGGCCCTACGGGCTGCCAGACCCCTTCACCCGGCGACGGATGAGAGACCACCGATTGCACGTCGGTGGGAAACTCCGCCCGCCCGGGTGGGGCGGCTGAGGGCGTCGTCGTCGGGGTCTGCGCCGGCAGCTGCCGGAGCGCCGCGCGCGCGTCACCGCGTGATGGCTTGTGGTGGGAGTAGTACCACTGCTCGACCGAGTCGACGACGCGGGCTCCACCGTTGGTGCGGATCCACTCGACCGTGCGGTCAGACCACGGGGCGCTCCCCGGATAGGTCAGTGCCCGGGTGTATGACAGCGTCGCCCATAGGAGCCCGACGAGGAGCGCCGCACCGACGATCCTCCGCCACCGCCGCGTCCGGCCGGTCCGGCGTCCGGGAATCGCCTCGATCACGAGACGTAGATCCCCACGAGCGCAGCGAGCACGCCGGCGGCGACCGCGATGCGCAGGACCGGATCCCCCAGCACGGCAGCCTCGGGGTCGCTGGCCTCGCCACGGGCGACCACGTAGCCGTAACGGAGCACCGCCACCATGAACGGCAGGACCGACGCACTCAACCAGCCGTGATGGACCGCGGACCCATCCGCCGCGACCGCCCACAGCCCGTAGGCGGTCAGCGCCCCGGCCATCCCGACGGTGGCGAGCTGGGCCAGGAACCCAGGTGGATACATGCCCAGCACCCGACGGTGGCGTTCGGCCTCGGCGCCAAGCTCCTGTTGCTCGCCCAGCCGCTTGCCCACACCGACCAGCAGCGCGCCGAACCCGACCGTCGCCAGCAGCGGGGCGTCCAGCGCCACCCCGCCGGCGACGGCACCGCCCGCAGCACGCAGCACGAAGCACGTCGCCAGCGCGATGACATCGACCACGGGCTCGTGCTTGAGCCAGACGGAGTAGGCGGTCGTGAGCGCGCCGTACCCGACAACCACCAGGGCCAGGGCCCAACCGACCAGAGCCGCGATGCCGACTCCACACAGGAGCAGCGCCACGCCGGCGCATTCGGCCTCGAGGACGCCGAGCCGGCCCGACGCAACCGCGCGCGAGCGCTTGCGGGGATGCAGGCGGTCTTCCTCGACGTCCCACGCGTCGTTGAGCAGGTAGGTCCCGCTCGCTACGCAGCAGAAGGCCGCCACTGCCATCGCGAGGCGACCTGGCATCCCGGGAGCGGTCAGATCTCCCGCCGCGACCGGCAGTACCACCACCACAAGGTTCTTCACCCACTGACGGGGGCGGGCGGCCGCGACGACGGCAGCGACAGACGACGGCCGCACCACGCCTCTGTGCTCGCTGATCGCGGTCATGCCCCAACGATGGTCCGCCCTTGCTGAAGGGCTGCTTAAAGGGCCACCGAACCCGCAGGCCGCCGCGTCAGCGGGTGTTCAGGACCGCCGCGTGCCGCGTGTGGCCGCCTCCAGCGCCAGTTGGGGTGCCGGGTCAGACGGTCGCGCCCCGATCCAAGGGGTTGAGGCAGTGGTGGTGCCGGGGAACGGAACACAGAGGACACGCCTGACCCGGGCGGCGAGGGGTCACAGACGGGTCACCGGCACGGAGGTGGGCGACGAGGAGAGCCTGTACGAGGTCGAGGTCACGTTGTCCGACGGCACTCAGGTCGACGTTCAGCTGGACGACTCGTTCAAGGTCGTATCCACGTCCGCCGACCACGAGGACTCGGGCGCCGGCGACGACTGACGCCGTCCCGGTTCGAGCCTGGCTTCTGCGAGGCTGAGCACGACGAAGCCGATGGCCAGGCTGCCCACGACGTCGGACGTCCAGTGGACGCCGAGCCAGACACGGCTCCACGCGATGAGCACGATCAACGTGGCGGAGGCGGCCACCGTGAGGCGTCGTAGAGGCGGCCGGCGGCAGTAGAGCGCGACGACGGGAGGCAGAAACCCCCACGTCGCTACAGCCGCCAGCACATGCCCGCTGGGGTACGCGAAGCCGGTGCCCGGCACGAGCCGGGCCCCGACAGGTCGGGGGCGCCCGACCAGGTCCTTCAGCAGCCACTCGACGCCCGGTCGTGCCAGTACGACCACGACCATGATCGCTGCCATCCGCCGTGACCTCGGGGCCGCCAGCGCCACCAGCACTGCCGCGGCCGGGAAGACCACGGCCCATGACCCGAGGCGGGAGGCGACCAGCGCGACGTCGTTCAGCCACGCCGTGCGATGCGCCACGGCGAGATCCGTGAGCGGGGCGTCCCACACGAGGAGCCGGCCGCCCCGGATCATCGCGCCGACGCCCAGCACCAGCGGCACCAGCGCGATGGCGGGCGTGAGCGCTGGATAGCGCCGGCGAAGCCCGGCGAACGAAGCGCCTTCGTCGCCCGACCCACGGGCAGCTCTGAAGGGGATGACCGATCGGATCACTCCACCATCGCGTGGCAAGCCTGAAAGAAGGCTGAATGCGCCTTCAGCGGTTTGTCAGGCGCGGCGGCGCACGGTCGGGCCTCGCGACCATGAGGAGGAACGCCCGCGATGGCCGAGACGATGGCCCGCCCCCGGGGTGAGATGTTGAACAAGGTCCCCGAGATCACGGCGATGTTCTGGATCATCAAGGTGCTCGGCACGACGGTGGGGGAGACCGGGGCCGACTACCTCTCCGGCACCATCGGGATCGGGCTGGTCAAGACCACCCTGATCGCGAGCTTGGTGTTGGTCGCCGGTCTGGTCGTGCAGTTCCGCACCCGGCGTTACGTTCCCGCGGTGTACTGGCCCGTCGTCGTGGTCATCTCGATCGTCGGGACGCTGATCACAGACAACCTCACCGACAAGATCGGTGTACCGCTCGAGGCCAGCACCGCGGCGTTCGCAGGAGCCCTGGCCCTGACCTTTGCGGTCTGGTATCGGTTCGAGGGCACCCTGTCGATCCACACCATCTACACGACCCGGCGCGAGGCGTTCTACTGGCTCGCCATCCTGTTCACGTTCTCGCTGGGAACCGCGGCCGGCGACCTCGTCTCCGAGCGCTTCGCCATCGGCTACTGGCAGTCGGCAGTGATCTTCGGCGCCGCCATCGGGCTCGTGGCGCTCGCCTACTACGGCTTCGGCGTGGTCGGCGAGGTCACCGCGTTCTGGACCGCCTACGTGCTCACCCGCCCGCTGGGTGCGTCGGTGGGCGACTACCTGACCCAGCCGGCCAGCCGGGGCGGCCTGGGCGTGTCCGCCACCACGGCGACCGTCATGTTCCTCGGAGTGATCCTCGCCGGCGTCGTCTACCTGACGGTCCGTCAACGCCAGGACGACCTCGCCACGGAGGTCGCCTGGCTGAACGAGGCCTGAACGCCGGGCCCCCCGATGGCCCGCCCGGCCGCCGCTGTCCCTAACGTCACGGACGTGCGGGTCCTGGTCGTCGAGGACGAGAAGCGCCTGGCCGCCGGCATCAAGGCGGGACTGGTGGCCGACGGGTTCGCCGTGGACGTCGCGCACGACGGCCAGGACGGCTTGTGGAAGGCCCGCGAGCAGGCATACGACGCCATCGTGCTGGACCTCATGCTCCCCGGCATGAACGGTTACCGGGTGTGCGCGGCCCTACGCAAGGAAGGCGTGTGGTCGCCCATCCTGGTGCTCACAGCCAAGGCGGGCGAGTGGGACGAGGTCGAGGCGCTCGACACCGGAGCCGACGACTTTCTCACGAAGCCGTTCTCCCATGCGGTGCTGGTCGCCCGGCTGCGGGCCATGATGCGGCGGCGGCCCACCGAGCGACCGGTGGTGCTGGCCGCAGGGGACTTGCGGGTCGACATGGCGCAGCGCCAGGCGTGGCGCGGCGCCGACGAGATCGAGCTGACGCCCAACGAACTGGCCATCCTGGAGTACCTGGTGCGCCGGCGGGGCGAGGTCGTGTCCAAGCGCGAAGTGCTCGACCACGTGTGGGACGACCAGTTCGCAGGCGACCCCAACATCGTCGAGGTGTACGTGGGCCGGCTCCGCAACAAGATCGACCGACCCTTCGGCCGCCAGGCCATCGAGACCGTGCGGGGTTCCGGCTACCGGTTGGCACGGGATGGCGGCTGAGGCCCAGGACGGCCGGCCGGGACGCCGCCGGAGGCAGGCCCCAGGCCGGCTGGGATCGGTCCGCGTCCGGACGACGCTGACCGCGACGCTGGTGGTGGCGGCCGCGCTCGTGGTCGGCGCGGTGATCCTGGTCCTGACCCTGCGCGCCGCACTGACGCGAGGCGTGGAGCGGTCCGTGCGCCAGCAGGTGGCGACGGCCGCGGGGCTCGTGTCGCAGGGGGAGACCCCAGGCGTCGTGGACAGCGACGACGACGACCTCGCCGCCCAGATCGTCGACGCCGACGGCCACGTCCTGGCCGCCAGCCGCCTCGCCCAGCGGGCGGGCGACAAGCCGCTCGTCGACGACCTGGAGCCCGGCCGGTCGAGCGTCGTGGTCGTGTCGGGTACCGGCGAGCGGTTCCTCGCCGTGACCGCCACCGCGCACACGAGCGAGGGGCCCCGCACCGTCATCGTGGCAGCCACCCTGGAGGTGGCCGAGCAGTCGTCCTCGCTCGTAACGCTTCTCCTGTTGATCGGTCTGCCGCTGGTGATCGGCCTCGTCGCCGCCATCACGTGGCGGACGGTCGGCCGCGCGCTGGCACCGGTCGACGAGATCACGACGGCGGCCGACGCCGTGTCCGGCACCGACCTCACCAGGCGGGTGCCGACGCCCGGCTCGGAGGACGAGATCGCCCGGCTGGCCCGCACCATGAACCGCATGCTCGACCGCCTGGAGGAAGCTCAACGGCGGCAACGTCGCTTCGTCTCGGATGCCTCGCACGAGCTGCGCTCGCCCGTGGCCGCCGTCCGCCAGCACGCCGAGGTGGCCCGAGCCCACCCCGAGAGCACCACCACGCGGGGGCTGGCCGACACCGTCCTCGCGGAGGCGTGGCGCCTCCAGCGCCTCGTCGACGACCTGCTCGTGGTGGCCCACGCCGACGAGGATCAGCCGGCCTTGCACCGCCATCCGGTCGAGCTCGACGACATCGTGCTCGAGGAGGTGCGGCGGCTGCACACGACGACCGACCTCGAGGTCGACGCCACCGCGGTGTCGGCGGGCGCCGTGGCCGGCGACGCCGACGCCCTGCGCCGCGTGGTCCGCAACGTCGTCGACAACGCGGCGCGCCACGCCGCCACCCGGGTGTCGTTCGCCTTGGCGGAGCGGGACGGCACCGTCACCCTCGCGGTCGAGGACGACGGGCCCGGCGTCCCGCCATCGGACCGCGACCGGGTCTTCGAGCGGTTCGTGCGCCTGGACGACGCCCGCGCCCGCCCCGACGACGCCGGGAGCGGACTCGGCCTCGCCATCGTCGCCGAGCTGATCGACGCCCTGGACGGCCGGGTCGACATGACCGATGCGGCCCTGGGCGGCACCCGCATCGAGATCAGCCTCCCCGCCCTGCAGTGATGAGATCGTGCGTCGTAGCGCCCCTGCGCCGCATCCCCGAGCCCACGGTGGAGGGTGCCGGCAACCGGGGTAGCTCCGGGTCACGCGGCGTTGAATACCTGCTCGATGTGGGCGGCGAGGTCGTCGGCCTTCTCGCCGAAGCTGCCGCTCGTGGTATCGGGCTGAGCGGCTAGCGCGTCCAACTCATCATGCAGGGACCGGCGGACGTCGGAACCCAGCCACGGAGCTCGGTCGAACAGGTCCTCGAGGTCCCTGCCGGTCCGCTCGATCACCAGAGCGGTGCCCTGGTCGTCGGTGCTGCTGCCGGTGCCGGCCTCGTCGTGGAGGGCGATGACACGCAAGCGGGCGGCGGTCTGGCGGGCGTCGTTCTGCACGGAGCCGATGCGGTCGTCGAGCGTCGGTGCGGTGACCCGGCCAACCACGAGCCCCACTCCCAGCCCGACGATTAGCGCGACGACGGCCGCGACGAGGATGCGGCGCCGGCGCCGGGCTGGTGCGATGTAGAGGGCCACGCAGTCACTCCCTTCCGATGATCACGGTGGCGGTCGCCCCGGGTGCGAGGGTGCGGGCTGCCGCGGCGACGGGACCGGGCGCGACATCGGCGACTTGCAGAAATCGCGCCCCGGCGACGACCCACGCGTCCGGCGCCACGGTCACAGGGCCGATCCGCCGCGTGCGGCGCTCGATCGCTGATTCGATCAGCACGCCGGTCATGTCCGACGCTCCGGCGTCGGCCCGGCTTTGGCCCCCCATCGCCTCGCTCGAGGGCTCGGTCGCGTCTACCTCGAACCTCTCGCCCCGTACGTCGACCACGAGATCGCCGTACTGATCGAAGACGGCGACCCGGTCGCCCTCGCTCACCAGCCAGTAGGCGTCGCGTTGGGTGCAGCTCGTGTCCGGGTCGCGGTAGCCGCGGTCGCGGGCAGCGCCCACGACCTCATCGCGGGGCACAGGCGTCCGACCGGGACGGGCACCCGAGGCGAGCCCGATCGCCCCCGTCACCGTGACCCGCACGGCGCTGCGGTCGGCCAGCTGCTCGACTCGAACGTCGAGGGACGCGGCGCTGGCCCCCGATCGCAGCGCCTCGGCCTCGACCTCGGCGATCAGCCGCTCGGTCTGCTCGGCGTCGGGCCGATCGAACGTGCGCTCGCGCTCAGCCCGCACCAGCGACAAGGCGTCCCCGACTGCGCTGATCACCTCGGCGTGAGGCGGGATCTCCACGGAGAGGCCCATCGCCGCGGCAACAGCCCGGCCGACCCCACCGGCGCCGCCGCCCACCGCGACCAGTACCGGACGATCGAGGTGGTGGTCGCGGGCTACCGCGGTGACCAGATCGCCGATGGCGTCGGCAGTGGCCTGCAGCATCCGACGAGCAACCTCCTCGGCGGGAAGACGTAGTGCCCGTCCCGCGACCGCGAAAGCGGTCAGGGCTGCGGCGGCGTCCCCGGCGGCGTAGTCGCCAGGTTCGACGATGCCGAGCGCGTTCGCCGCGCACGTGTTGGTGAGAGCCACCCGCCGCCCATCGGCGGTGACCACCACCAGGTGGTCGATGGGGTCCCCGGGACGCGGGGCGATCAGCTCGGTGGTCGCACCGTCGATGTCGGATTCGGTGAGGTAGCAGGCATACGGCAACCCGGCGATGTGTGCGCTGCGCGGACCGACGGCGTACACCTTCGAGCGCCGAGCTCGTAGCAACGACCCGCCGGCCACGCCGAGGACTCGCACGTCGAGGGCGCGCAGGGCGGTGGCGTGACTCGCCACCTGGACATACGAGAGGGCGGGCCGGCCGCGACGGATGGCGGCGACGTTGGTGGACGTGCCGCCCACTTCCAGGATCACGGCATCCTGGAGCCGCAGCGATCGCAGCGCCCCGGCCACCGAAGCCGCGGGTCCGGAGTAGAGCGTGCGAGCGGGCGCCTTGCGAAACCCCTCGATGTCAGTAGCCCCACCGTCGCCGCGCATGATCATCACGGGCTTCGTGATTCCTGCCGCGGCGACACCGTCGACCACCGTGTCGGCGGTTCTCAGGGCGATCGGCAGGATCGAGGCGTTGAGCGCGGCGGTCACGGCGCGCAGCTCCAGCCCGTAGAGCCCGGTGAGGTCGGCCGATGTCGTGACCGGCAGCCCGGCGGCGCGGGCGGCCGCCGCGACCAGGTCCTCGTTCGTGACGTCGTCGGGGGCGAACGCCTCGGCCACCGCTATCGCCTCGGCACCGCCGGAACGAAGCCGCTCTACGCACGCTGCCGCACCCGCGGCGTCGAGCCCGTGGGTCACGTCGAGGAACTCGGTCACCTTGCGCATGGTCTGGCCGTCGCCCAGGTCGACGCGGGCATCGACAGTGCGCTTGCGCGCCTTGCGCAGGTCGGGAGCGCGGCCGATCCCGACCAGCCCGACCGTGGCCACGTCGCCTTCGAGCAGGGCATTCACGGCCTGCGTGGTCGAGTGCGTGACCAGCTCGACCCGCTCCGGCCCGACTTCTCGAGCCAACCGCTCGACCACCTCGACGATGCCCGCCGCGACCCCGTGGGGGTGATCGTGACTGGTGGGGACAATCGCCTCCCCGACGATGCCGTCGCCCCCGAGGTCGTAGGCGATGGCCTTGGTGAACGTGCCGCCGACGTCCACGCCGACCCGGATGGCCAACGCTGCCGCCTCAGCCGGCCGTGCTCGGCGTGCGACGAGCGTTTGCGCCCGTCGTCGCCGGTACGCCCTCGTCTGAGCTTGGGCTGCCGGGCGACGACGAGGCCGGTGTCCTGTACTCATTGCGTTGACGGGGGCGGATCACGAAGACGTAGAGCGCACCGGCGAGATAGACGGCCAGCAACGCGCCCTGGGCCGACATCGTCTCCCGGCTCGGCCAGTAGCCGAGCGCCTGGGCCAGGAAGATCGGCGCCCGGGGCCAGTCGGGCCATCGGTGCAGGCCGACGACATCAGCCTCCTGCAATGAGCGGACCGCGTTGCCGAGAAAGGCCAGCGAGGTCGCCATCAGCAGGATGACCGCGCACGACAGGAAGGTCTTGATCGGGAGGCGCCGGCCCAACCGGAAGATCGCCCACGAGACGACGGCGAGCGCGACCACGCCGAGCGCGAACCCCGCAAGCACCGGCCCTCCGAGCCCGGGTCCGAATGACACGAGCGCCTGGTAGAACAGCGCAGTCTCGAAGCCTTCGCGGTATACGGCCGTGAAGCCGACGAGCACCAGCGCGGTGGTCGAGCCGACAGACACCGCATTCCAGACCCGGGCTCGCAGGAACTCGAGCCAGCGCTTCTGCTCGAGACGGGCGACCAGCCAGAACGACACGTAGAACAGCACCACCACCGCCACGATCGCCGTGAGTGCCTCGAGCACCTCGCGCCCGAACGGCAGCGCGTCGAGGACCGTGCGCAGCAGTAGGAAGGTGATCAGCGTGGCGCCGGCCGCGACAGCCATGCCCCACAGGATCGGCCGCCGGTACTGGGTGGCCTTCGCGGCCTCGAGGTAGCCGAGCAGCACAGATACCAGCAGGACAGCCTCGAGTCCTTCTCGGAAGATGATCAGGAACGACTGCCCGAGGACAACCGCCGGCGCGCCGATGCCCGGACTGGTCAGCCTGCGCTCGGCGGTATCGATCGTCCCGCGCAGCTCCACGATCGCTTCGCGGATCTCGCCGGTCGACGCGCCCGAGGTGATGAGCCCTCGAATCTCGGCGAACTGGGTCTCGGCGTCGGCCGTGAGCTGCGCGTCAGCCAGGCGCAGCGGGATCTCGACCTGCTCGAAGTGGCTGAGATAGCCGTCCTTGGCCTCGGCGAAGGCCTCTTCGGCCTTGCCGTCCTTGACCAACCCGAGCGTGCGATCGATCGAGGTGCGCACGACGTCGAGCTGGTCGATCGCCTCGTCGCGGCCCACCGACTGGCGTGGCACAGCAGTGCTCGACCCTCCGCCCGACTCGGCGGCGGCTCGTGCAACGGGCATCAGCAGGAGAAGCGTCGCGGCGATGGCCGCAGCGATCGACGCTGTCACGAGCACGCGCCGCCGTGGCGCGGACCCGGTCGTCACGGCCGTCGATCGCCCCAGTGCTCGCGCGCTCACCGCATCATCCCGGGTGGTCGGCGAGATACGAGGCGACGGTCTCCGACACCGTGTCGGCCGCGGTCTGCGCGCTGTCAGCGTCGCCCTCGTCGACAGCTCGGCCCAGGACGGCGAAGTTGTCCTCGAACGTGATGTAGACGTCCTCGTCGTTGGCCTTCACAGTGCCTTCGACGCCGAACCAGGCGGGCTCGATCTGTTCGTGGGCTTCGCCCGCGGCCTCGAGGTCGCCGTCGGCGACGCTGGCTGCCACGTCGTCCACGAGATCGTCGATCTGCTGGAGCCCGGTAGCGACCTCCGCGTCCGAGACCTGGATGTCCTCGGGTGGGGCCTCGCTCGCCGACCCGCCGGACTCACCGGAGCGGACCCCAGCACCGTCATCGTCCCCACAGGCACCGAGCGACAATCCCAACGCCAGCACGATCGTCGTGCCCGTGGCCATCATGTGTGCACCGCGCATTCCCCAAGCTCCTCTGATCCGGCCTCTCCGTGGCTTCTCGAGCCGATGGTCGGAATGCCTAACACTTCTGATCAATATAACTCAATACCGGCGCAACTCCCGTGCGTGTCGCCCAGACAGCAAGGTCACGCCGCCGGAGCCCCGCAGTGAACGGGCGGGCGGGCGCGGCCGGCGGGGGAGGGGCGACAATGGCCTTCAGGGTCCATTCGACGGGCAGCAGTCCGGCGACGTGATCAGGATTGCGAGTGCCAGGTCGCGGGAACGACGGACGGCGTGGGGGAGGGGTCCGCCCGGGTCAGACGGTCCTTCCCTGTACTCAACGGGTTGACTCGGTCCGCCTCAGCCATCAGCCACCACCACCAGCCAGCCTGTAGCCGGCACCGCGCACCGTCTCGATCGGGTTGCGGCCAGAGGGCCGGTCGAGCTTGTCGCGCAGCCGTCCGACGTACACCTCGATGAGGTTGGGATCCCCGTCGAGCTGCTCGTCCCAGACCTTGTCGAGGACGTCCTGCTTCGACACGATCTCACCCGGGCGGCGAGCCAGGTACTCGAGGATCGCGAATTCCCGGGGGGTGAGTTCGATCTCAGCGTCGCCCCGCGACACTCGGCGCTGAGAGAGGTCGATGCGCAGGTCGCCGACTGAGAGCGCAGTCGGGAGCTCGCGGGGTTGCCGGCGCATGAGCGCGCGCAGGCGAGCGACGAGCACCGCGTGCGTGAAGGGCTTGGTCAGGAAGTCGTCCGCACCAGAGTTCAGCGCATCGACTTCGTCCCGTTCGCCGTCCCTGGCGCTGAGAACGAGGATCGGTATCCAGATGCCCTCCTCGCGGAGGGTGGCGCATAGGCGGTAGCGATCGATGCCCGGGACCATGAGGTCCAGCACGATGGCGTCGTAGGTCCGCTCGCGGACGCGCCACAGGGCGTCAACCCCGTCGTGGGACACGTCGACCGCGAAGCCGTCGGCGCTGAGCTCGGCCTTGACGCCCCATGCCAGGCGCTCCTCGTCTTCGACCACGAGCACACGCATGGCGGCGGACCCTCAGGCTCCAGGGTCACGACACGGGGGCGCCGAAGACCTCCTCCTCGACCTTGGAGATCACGGGCTCCAGGACGTCCTCTTCGCAGTGGATCGACGCGGGTGCCAGTGCCAGTTCCAGGCCCTGGAGCTCGGTCAGCGCGGCGGCGTCCGACCCGGTCAGCGTCCGGGGGTCGGCGCCGCGGGCGAGGGCGTCCAGCCGGTCGTGGAGGTCCTGCTCGACGTCGTCGGGGTTGGCGTAGTCGTAGCCCTGCTCGCGCAGGCAGTCCGACCACTTGCCCGTCGCCTCGACCACGCGGGGGTCCTCGGCGATCGTCACATCGGCGGGGTTGATGTAGGCCTGCGTCAGCTCCTGCGGCGTGAACACCTGCTCGACGGCCTGGCGGGTGCATCCGCCGGTCCTCGAGAAGTCCTCGGCCTCGACCGACTGTGCGAAGGTCGCCTCGCGGTCCTCCCCGAGCAGGGCATGGTCGTAGGCCACCTGCTCCTGTGGTGGGAGCGCGTCGTAGATGGCGACGTTCTGCTCGCCCAGTCCGATCTCGCGGCCCGGATGGTCGTACTGGGTCGTGATGCCGAAGCCGTACTGGGCGATGAACTCCTCGTCCGACAGCCCGGGGGCGGTCTTGTCGGCGTCCATGCCCTCCTTGACCCGGGCGAAGTCGACGGGCACGTACTCGAACCCGGCGGCAGTCATGCAGTCACCGATCAGGCCCTCCACTTGCTCGACCTTGCCTGCCAGCTGGTCCATGCTCAGGCCGAACTCCTCTGAGCCGAAGCGGGGCTGCCCGTTCGAGGCCGTGGAGCCTGAGCCCGAGCCGCCACCGCACGCGGCGGAGACGCTGAGGCCGACGGCGAGCCCAAGGGTGCCGAGGGCGCGTGGGGACTTCCTCATGAGCCCGAGCATCCGGATCGGTGCTGAACGGCACCTGAGCGGAGCGGTCGCGTTCAGCCAGGAGTCAGCTTGGCGCTCCCACCATGCGCGACGTGAGCCGTCGCAGAGTCGCCACGATCGTCGTCGTGGCCGTCGTCCTGTCGGCGCTCGGGGGCTGGGTGGCCGCGTCACGCATCCGCTCGCCCGCCGAGATCGCCGCCCAGACCGCAGCCCCCCGCCCCTCGCCCATCCTGGTCCCGGCCGAGGAGCGCACGGTGGCCACGACCGTGGTCACCCGCGGCACCGGACGCTTCGGCACGCCGCAGACGCTGACCACGTCCCCGAGCGCGCTGAAGCCGTCGCCGGGGATCGTGACCAACGTGCCGACGCCCGGGACGGGTATCGGCGAGGGCGGCGTCGTGATGGTGGCCACGGGCCGGCCGGTGTTCTTGCTGGCCGGCGACCGGCTGGGGATCCGCGACCTCGGCCCCGGCCTTCGGGGCGAGGACGTCCGCCAACTCGAACAGGCCCTGGCTCGGCTGGGCTTCGGGCCCGGACCGGTCGACGGCGTCTACGACGCCGGCACCGAAGCGGCGGTGGCCCGCTGGTATGAAGGTGCAGGGTACGCGCCGTTCCGGGCGACCGAGGATCAGCTGGCGACGATCCGCTCCCGCGAGTCCGACCTGGCCGCAGCCCGGGTCGAGGTGGCCGGCGCTGCCGACAGCGCCGCCACCGCGGGCGGCGACCTCGCCGCCGCCCAGGCGGCGCACGCAGACGCCCTCGCCACCCAGGCGGCCAGCCCAGCGGCGGTGGCCGCGGCACAGGCCCAGGCCGCGGCCGACAACCAGGCCGCCCAGGCGGAGGTGGCGGCGCGCTCGGCGGCGCTGGACGAGCTGCTGGCCGCCCCGGACTCCACGCCGGGCGCTGTCGCCGCGGCTCGGGCGGACCTGGCATCGGCGCAGGCGAACGTCGAGTCGGTGCGGTTGGCCGGCGAGAAGGCGATCGCCGACGCCAATGCTGCCGCTGGGCAAGCTGACGATGCGGTGGCGGCGACCGACTCCGCCGTCCGCACCGCTCAGCAACGGGTGGCCATCGCCCAGTCGGTGATCAGCGCCCGGGGCGCGGTCGCCGACCTCGCGGGCCAGGAGGCCGACCTGGAGCGGCGCAAGGCCGGCGTGCAGGTCCCGGCCGACGAGGTGGCGTTCGTGCCCCGGGTGCCGGTGCGGGTCAGCGAGCTGCTCGTGCAGCCGGGCGACAAGCTGGAGGGCTCGGTCATGAAGGCCACCGACGCGGTCGTCGCCATCGACGGCTCCCTGGCTCTGGCCGACGCGTCGGTGGTGCATCCGGGGATGCCGGTCTCGATCGACGAGCCCGACCTCGGCATCAACGCCACTGGGACGATCAGCCAGATGGCCCAGACGCCCGGCACCAACGGGGTGGACGGCTTCCACATCTGGTTCGAGGTCATCGTCGACGGTGCGCCGCCCAACCTGGTGGGCGTGAGCCTGCGCCTGACCGTGGCGGTCGAGTCGAGCCAGGGCCAGGTGCTCGCCGTGCCCACCAGCGCGGTCTCCCTGGCGGCCGATGGCACTTCCCGGGTCGAGCGGGACGACGGCCACGGCCACATCACCTCGGTCCAGGTGCGCCCGGGTCTGACCGCTGAGGGGTATGTCCAGGTCACACCGGTCCAGGGCACCCTGCAGCCCGGCGATCTGGTGGTGGTCGGTGTGCAGGGCAGCAGCGGTAACAGCAGCGCGGGAGGCGAGACCACCACGACCGGCTCCCCGGGGTCGTCCCCGACAACCGGAACGACCGCACCGACCGGGGCGAGCGGCGCGCCCGGGGCCCAGCCCGGTGGCTGAGCCCATCGTGGAGCTGCTGGGGGTCAGCCGGCGCTACGGCTCGAACTCCGGGCAGGTGGACGCCCTCGTCGACGTCGACCTCCAGGTGAGCGACGGCGACTGGCTGGCGATCGTCGGCCCTTCGGGCTCGGGCAAGTCGACGCTGCTGAACATCGTCGGGTGCCTCGACGTGCAGACCAGCGGCATCTACCTGTTCCGCGGGATCGACGTGGCCACCCTGAGCGACCGTGAGCGGGCGGGCCTGCGCAGTCGGGAGATCGGCTTCGTGTTCCAATCCTTCCACCTGCTCGAGTACCGCACGGTCGTCGAGAACGTGATGCTCTCGGATGTCTACCGGCGCGCACCCCTCGGACCGCGGCGCCGAGCCCGCGCCGCCGCGGTCCTGGAACAGGTCGGCCTGGCGCACCGGGCCGACTTCCGTCCCGGCAAGCTGTCGGGCGGCGAGCGCCAGCGGGTGGCGATCGCCCGCGCCCTGCTCGGCTCGCCCGAGCTGCTGCTGTGCGACGAGCCCACGGGCAACCTCGACTCGGCCACCACGCAGACGATCCTCGACCTCATCGCCGAGCTCAACGCCGACGGCGTGACGGTCGTGATGATCACCCACGAGCCCGACGTGGCCGCCCGCGCCGGCCGGCGGGTGCACATCACCGACGGACGCCTGCACGAGGAGTTCCGGTGATCGTCGCCGCGCCACCCGAGTCGGTGGCGCCGTCCAGTATGGCGGTCCGCGACCTGGGCAACGAGGCGCTCGCCGGCCTCTTCGCCCGCCCGGGCCGCACGGTCCTGACCTGCCTCGGCACCGTCGTCGGCCTGGCGGCTCTGGTGGCGACCCTCGGCCTGTCCCGGACCGCCGGGAACCAGATCGTCGGACGGTTCGACGCGCTCGCAGCCACCGAGATCCAGGTCAAGACCAAGCTCCCGCCCGGCACCCCCAACCCGCCCGACGCGATCCCCTGGGACGCCCCGACCCGGCTGCAACGCCTCCACGGCGTGGCCGCTGCCGGCAACCTCAGCACGGTCAACGTCGGCGACCAGCTCGTGACCACCTCCCCGGTGCGTGACCCGCAGGGCCGGACCGCGTTCAAGCTCACCGTCCTGGCGGCCTCGCCCGGGCTGTTCGACGCGGCACGCACCACGCTGCGCACCGGGCGGACGTTCGACGAAGGCCACTCCCAGCGCGCCGACAGGGTGGCCGTCCTCGGCCCCAGCGCCGCTCAGCGGCTGGGGATCACCACCGTCGACAGCCTGCCGGCCCTCCGGATCGGCGACCAGCTCTACCTCGTGATCGGGATCCTCGACAGTGCCGCCCGCCAAGCGGACCTGCTCGGCGCGGTGATCATCCCCGAGGGCACCGCCCAACAGGAGTTCCGCCTGGCCAGCCCCGAGCTGGTCGAGATCGAGACCGACATCGGCGCCACCACGCTCATCGCCAACCAGGTACGCGACGCACTGCGCCCCGACGACCCCAACACACTGCGGGTGGCCTTTCCCCCGGAGCCCAAGCGGGTCCGGGAGCAGGTCCGGAGCGACCTCGACGTGCTGTTCCTGATGCTCGGCGGGGTTTCGCTCCTGGTCGGCGCCATCGGCATCGCCAACGTCACCCTCGTCTCGGTCATCGAGCGCACCGGCGAGATCGGCGTCCGCCGAGCGCTAGGCGCATCCCGCCGCCACATCGCCCAGCAGTTCCTCGTCGAGAGCGGCGCCATGGGCTTCGTCGGCGGCATCCTCGGCGCCAGCCTCGGCATCCTCGTCATCGTGGCCGTTTCCGCCCACAACACCTGGACCCCGGTCCTCGACCCCTACGTCCCCCTGCTCGCCCCCCTGGTCGGCGGCCTCACCGGCCTGGTCTCGGGCACCTACCCCGCCCTGCGCGCGGCCTCACTCGAGCCGGTGGATGCCCTGCGGGCGACCTAGGCCGCTCCGCTGAAGCGCCGCTTCCCGACCTACCGCATCGGCGCTCTGCTCTCCGCCGGTGCGTTCAGCCAGGTGTCAGCGCGCATTTGTGATCATGGGCACATCGAAGTGGATCGGACATGACCGGCAGCGAGAGGAGGCCTGTCAATGCAACGCACGACCAAGCTGGTCGCCGGCGGGGCGCTCGCAGTCGCCCTGATCGGCGCCGGCACGGGCATGGCCGTGGCCGGTTCCGACGACGGATCCGACGACGGCGGGCCGCTCAGCGGCTCGACCCGCGACAAGGCCGTGGCCGCGGCGATCGACGCCACGGGCGGCGGCCGGGTTTCGGAGGCCGAGCACGCCGACGACGGCGGCGCCTACAGCGTCGAGGTCATCGTCGAGAGCGGCCGTCACATCGAGGTCAAGCTCGACGAAAACTTCCACGTCCTCAAGCAGGAGACCGACGACGACGGCAGCGGCAACGACGGTGCCGAGGGGGGCTGACATCTGACCTAGCTGACCCCGCGGGCCTTGTCCTCGTCATCGCCGGCCTCGCGCGGCTCGCCGCCGGACGAGCGGGTCCACAGCATTGGGATAGGAGGATCGAATGACCACCGCAAGGCCTACCTGCTTGATTCGTGCCTTGGCGGCGTTGATCGCCCTTGCTGGCGGCGCCGTCACCCTGAACTCGGGGTCCGCTTTGGCCGCCGGCCACGAGGACGACGACGACGTCGCTCTCTACGTCAGCAGCGACAACACGGACAGCGTCCTGGCATACGACGGGGAAACCGGCGCCTTCCAGCGCAAGTTCGCCCGCCATGGCGGCCTCATCGAGCCCGAGGGCCTCACCTTTGGTCCCGACGGCAACCTGTACGTCAGCAGCCGCAGCGATGAAGTGCTTCGCTACGACGGGGCAAAGGGCAAGTTCATCGATGTCTTCGCCAGCGGCCACGGCCTGGTCGACCCGGCCGGCATCGCTTTCGGCGGACCAGGCAACGACCTCTTCGTCTCCTCGGGCCTCACCGACGACGGCCGCGGCAACCAGATCCTCCGCTTCGACGGCGCCACAGGCGCCTTCGAGGCCGTGGTCGATCCTGCCAACGCGGCCGGGCTCGATGACCCCGAAGCGATGGCCTTCGGACGCGATGGCCTGCTCTATGTCGCCAGCACTCCGGAAACAGCACCCGGCGAGGTCCTTCGCTACAACCCGGCGACCAATTCGTTCGTCGACAACTTCGTCCCCGCGGCGAGCAGCAACATCCTGGATCCGACCGGCCTGGTCTTTGGCCCCGGCGGCGACCTGTTCCTCAGCAGCGCCGCGACGAGCGAAGTCAAGCGCTACGACGGCACCACCGGCGCCTTCAAAGGCGTCTTCGTCACCGCCGGCAGCGGCGGCCTCGACGAGGCCGAGGGCATGGCGTTCGGCCCGAACGGCAACCTCTTCGTCGCAAGCGAGCTGGGCAACGCGGTGCTCGAATACAACGGCACCACCGGCACATTCGTGGGTGAGTTCGTCGCCGCGGACAGCGGCGGCCTGTCGGAGCCGACGTTCATCACCTTCGGACCCTCTCCTCGGGACATGAGGCGTCCCTGACGTACGTGTGGGCGGGTCGCGGACACACCCGGTGTGCAGCGACACGAGACTGACAGTGAAAGCGACACGCCTGTCACCGAACGATCGTTCGGGCAACGCGAGGAAGCGGCATCAGGGGGAGTGGGGTCCATCCCTCGCGGGTGGCAGGGAGCGGACGCCCGATGTGCCCGGCTCCAGCCGTGGGAACCAATGTCCCAGCCCCTGATGCGCACGCTGCCGACTCTCGACACCGGCCGGCTGACGCTGCGGCCCTTCACCCGGGACCCGGCCGAGCACATAAGCGCCGGCGACCGCACCGGCCGGCGGTGGAGCCCGGGGTACCCGCGGGACGACGGCCGGGACGCGGCCCGGATGTATCTCCACGCCGGGGCGGACGGGCCGCCCCACGACCCGTGGTTCGGTCCGCTTCCGTCCCGTCGGGTCGGACCACGGGTCCGCCACTACGCGCTGGACGTCACCACCTGAGCGTCACCCCAGCGGGATGGGTTGGGCCTGTGGGGTGCCGCCGCGGTTGAAGCGGTAGACGACCAGCCATCCTTTCACCGGCGTCAGGGCGAGCTGGGCGCGGTTGACCGTTGCGGTCCATTGCGCGGGGGCGCCCGGGAGGCTGACGTTGGACTGGCCGGTCTGGACGGGCGGGGTGAACGGGTTGAACCGGGCGGTGCCGTCGACCACGTCCTCGCCCCGGCCGGTCTCCAGCGAGACCACGCCGGCGGTGTACGAGAACTCCTCCTGGCCGCCCTCGGTGAGTCCCACGTCGGCGAGCCGGAACGGCAGCAGCACCATCCCGGTGTTCGTCGATGTGATGGCGCTGAAGGCGCTCACCATCTTGTCGGTGTCGAGGTCGGTCACCACCGCGAGCAGGTTGCTTCCGTCGATGCCCGCCGGGCCCGAGCGCACGAGGCCCGCGTCCCGGCCGACCACCGCGTAGTCCGGTTCGTCGTCACCGTCGGTGTCGAGCATCACGTTCCACTCGTTGACCGACGGGTTCGAGTCGACGGTGGCGGCGTGGATGGCGAACACGCCCAGGCCCTGGTCGAGGTGGGCCTGGAAGCCGACGTTGCGCACGTCGGTGCCGGGCGCATCGCCCTCGGGGTCGTCGAGCCCCCAGGCGAAGACGTCCACTGTCCCCGCCGGCCCGTCGGCGTTGGCGCTGGTGAAGGTGATCTCGTCGGCGACGGCCGCCGACTGCGGCGTGGTCGAGACCGTGGACGTGCCCCGGAGCACCGATGAGAACGGCACCCGCAACGCAGGCTCGCCCTCCTGCTGAGGGGTGAACACCACGTTCCCGGCGGCCATGGCCGGCTGGCCGACCAGCACGCTCGGCGGTACCACGAGGCCGTTCACCTGGAGCGTGACGTCGACGGTGGCCCGGCCACGCGGCGGGACGGTGACGCTGTCCTGGGAGAACGTGACGGTGGGTTGGCCTGCGTCGGACTGAAGCTCTGGGCTCACCGCGTAGGTGGCGGCCCGGTTGCTCCGGTTGGTGAGCGTGATCGTCTTGGTGGCGACGGCGGGGCCGGGGGTCTCGATCAGCCCGAAGGACAGGCCGCCGCCGGTCTCGTCGCCCATCGCCACTACTTCGGTGCTCAGCGCGAGGGACGGGATGGTGAGACCGCTGCCGGCACTCGTGGAGCGGCGCGGGTCGCCCAAGGGGATGGCGGTGTTGATGATGGCCGCCTTGACCTCAGGCACGGTCCAGTCGGGCCGGGCCTCGCGCACCAGGGCGGCGATGCCGCTGACGAATGCCGTGGCCATGGACGTCCCCGAGCTCAGCATCGTGCGGAAGCCCGTGCCCCTCCGGGAGGAGAAGATGTTGACCCCGGGCGCGGTCACGTCCGGCTTCAGCCCGCTGTCTCCGTTGCGGGGACCGGAGGACGTGAAGCTGAGGCTGGCGAAGTCGGGGTTGATCGACGTTCCTTCGACTTCGATCAGCGCGGTGCTGCCGGCGGCCGACGTGATCACGGCCTCGTCGGTCGAGAAGGCCGACAGGACGGGGATCGCGCCACCCTGGCCACCCACGTACTCCGCGAACGGCCCCTGGCTGATCATCACCATTGCACCGGCGTTGGACTGGGTGGCGAGGGTCACCCGGTCCGCCACCGTGCACTGGCCGCGCCGGGTGACCACGATCTCGCCGGGCTGGACAGTGGCGTAGTCGTCGAAGGCACAGCCCAGCGACTCGTTGGCCGGGGTCGACGGCTCGTCGGTGAGAAGTCGCACCGCCGCGCCGACCGGGATCGCGGTGGATCCGTTGGCGTTGAGCATCAGGACGCTGCCGGTCGAGGTGGTGAACCGGGCGACGGGGAAGCCCAGGAACGTGTCCACCGCCGCCACGGCGAGCGCCCCGGCGCCGGCGGCCGGGGTGTTCATGATGTAGGGCCCGGGGCCGGCGTTGCCCGCCCCGGCCACGACGACCACGCCAGCGCGTGCCGCGTTGGTGGCGGCCACGGCGTCGGCATCGTCGACCCGCCCGAACGCGGCGCCCAGGCTCAGGTTGACGACGTCGAGGTCGTTGGCCACCGCCCAGTCGAGGGCCTCGACGGTGAGGTCGCTCGTGGTCCCGCCGGTGCATCCGAAGGTCTTCAGCGCATACAGCGTGGCCTCCGGCGCGAACCCGGGACCGACCAGGACGCCGTTGGCGAGTGTCGTCTGGTCGTACGGCCCGGTGTAGGGCGTCCTGTCGATCTTCACCCCGTTGCCGGCGACGGTGCCCGCCACGTGAGTGCCGTGCCCGGCGCAGTCCAGCGGGTCGGGGTCCGGCACCGGGGTATGGCGCTCAGTGTCGTCGCTCTGGGGGTCGAAGTCGTCGCCGACGAAGTCGACGCCCCCCGCGACCTTGGCCGTGGGGAACGTTCCGGGCTCGATCACGGTCCGGTCGTCGTCGGCGTAGTCGGCCGGGTCACCGGAGCCGCCGAAGTTGGCGTGGTAGTAGTCGATCCCGGTGTCGATGACCCCGACCTTCACCTCCCTGCCCGTGAAACCCAGTTGCTCCCACACGAGAGGCATCTGGAACAGCTCGGCCGTGGTGGTGTTGTCGGCGGTGGCGATCCTGCCGGGGTGGACCCGGACGACACCCGGCAAGTCGGCGATCTCGGGCACCTTGCCTACGGGCACCCGGGCACGGATGCCGTTGTAGGCGTGCTGCAGCGTCGAGTGCACGCGCCCGCCCAGTCGTTCGATCTCGGCGACGACGGCCTGCTGCGCCCCTTCGAGGTCCTGCTGAACCTGCGTCTCCTGGGCGGCGGACAGCGCTACTCCCGCGTCGATCGCCTCCGCCCGTTCGACGGCGACCGGGTCGCCGGTCAGCTCCACGATCACCGAAACGGTTCGCTCGGGGTCGTCGAGCGCCGGCACGAAGTCGCTGGCGACACCATCCAGCGGGACCTCCGTGAACGTCGGCTCCAGGTCGGACGCATCGCCCTCCTCCTGGGCGGCGACCGGAGTCGCGGTGACGGCGGTCGCGGCGAGGCCCGCGGCGACGAGCAGCGCCCTAACTCTCATGGCACACCTCTCACGACAGGGGGACGGCGCTCCGCCTACGAGAGCGACCTGCCTACCGTTCGGCGCCGGTCGAAGTTCGGATCACTTCGGCGCCCGAGCTGATGACGCCGCGGCCGGCGGCTCTGGTCGCTTGGCTGCGCTCGGCGACGCGGATCACGACCATCTCGGGACAGAGCGGCGCCACGAGGTCCTTATTCGTTGTGTTCGCAACTTTTTGAGTGATCCAGGGATCGGCGCCACAGGACGGGACACTCAGGTCGAGGCGCAGGACCTCTTGGGCGCTGAAGCCAGACCGCCTATAATCCTCGTTCTGTCAAGTTGACGAACCGGGAGGCGAAGGGGCACCAGGTCGCCTCCAGCTCCCCGGCT